>ERZ824598.4381-NODE-4381-length-10649-cov-3.427789_pt1 | contig 10649 bp, 8 predicted proteins | sample MGYA00519934_ERZ824598 | MGnify/ENA primary metagenome ERZ824598 (study PRJEB31778, sample SAMEA3449177) | human gut metagenome | biome: human gut; feature: human-associated habitat; material: faeces | place: United Kingdom | collected 2010/2012 ... | reverse complement strand
TCGAAAAATTATTTATTAATAAATGTTTTTAATTAAAAAATATTAAAAAATAATTTGAATATTAAAATTAATTGTTTAAATAAATAATAATTAATTTTTTTAAATAACTTTTAAAATTAAATAAAAGAATTTTAAAAATAAATATTAAATACACAATAATAAATTTAAGTGAAGCTAAATTAATATTTTTTTTAAGTTAAATAAAAATATATTAATTAAATATTAAAAAAATGAATAAAAAAAATAAAATTACATATAATGATAATATAAGGTTAACATTATTTAATCGAAGAGTGTAACGAGCTATTTTAAATATGGTTTTTTACATTCGAATGCTTGGCATATTGTAGCTAGTAAATGGTTATAATATACTGGTATTAAGAGTATAATATTTGTATGTAGGCTGAAAGGTTAAATTATATGTATTATATTCGAGATAAGAATATGTTGATATTTGAATGGTTATTTCTATTCCTTTTGGGAAGAAGATAGCTAGTAAGGGTGTTTTCATATTCGAGTGAATTATTAATATTAGTGGTATTAAGCTTAGTTAAATAGCAATATTTAATAGGTTGAAATATTATTTTTATTGGTATGATCAAGAGTAATATTAGCTTTATGGATAATTGATACTATTTTTGTTTAATAGTATCAATTATTTTTTTACATATATAACAAGGTTAAGTTTTCTTAGTCCGTGCGATTGCGAAGCAATCTGCACATGTGGTGAAGCCACTTTTCTTATAATAAATAAAAAGCTGGAATATTTTTTATTCCAACTTTTTATATTTTTATTTATTTGAGTAATTTACATTTGAAGTTTCTTTATTTTCTTTTTCTATTCCTTCTTTATGTAATTTTTCTCTTTTTAAATTATCTTTAGCTACAGTCATTAATAATTTAATTCTATTTGTTTGATTAGATTCACTTGCACCCGGATCGTAATCTACAGGAGAAATATTTGCATTAGGATATTTTTCTCTAATTGTTTTAATAACACCTTTACCAACAACATGGTTAGGCAAACAAGCAAAAGGTTGAACACAAATAATATTTGGAATTCCATGTTCAATATATTCAATCATCTCTGCGGTTAAGAACCAACCTTCACCAGTTTGATTACCAATAGATAAAATATCTTTTACAGTATTTTCTAAATGCCAAATATTACAAGGTGGTAAATAATCTTTTTTAGATTTTCCTAATGCTTCCTTTGAATCTTTTTCTAATATATCAATTAGACTAATTGCAGCTTTAGATATTTTTGCAACAATTGGATTTGTTCTTAGTAAACTATTAAATGTAACTTTATGTGTTGCCATAAATTTGATAAATCCCATAAAATCTGGAAGAACGACTTCTGCACCTTCCTTTTCTAGTAAGTCAGCAACGAAATTATTTCCAAAAGGATGGTATTTTATTAAAACTTCCCCAACTATTCCAACTTTAGGTTTTTCAATAGATGTATCTAGCTCAATTTTTTCAAAGTCATTAACGATGTCGTAAATACTTTGTTTAAATTCTTTACTATTTCCATTTTTTAAGATTTCTTTACATTTTTCCATCCATTTATCAAATAAAGCTTGAGTTTCGCCTTTATTTTTCTCATAGGCTCTATTTTTGGTTAGCATTTTTTGTAAAAGGTCACCATATAGTACTCCTCTTAGTAATTTTTCTAATAAAGGAATGGTTAATTTAAATCCTGGAACTTTTTCCATTCCGACTACATTAAATGAAATAACTGGAATATTTGGGTATCCGGCATCTTTTAGAGCTTTTCTTATAAAACCAATATAGTTTGTAGCTCTACATCCACCACCAGTTTGTGACATTATTAAAGCTGTTTTATTTGGATCATATTTACCAGACTCTAATGCTTCTATCATTTGTCCTGTAACTAGTATTGATGGATAACATGCATCATTATTAACATATTTTAACCCAGTCTCAACAGTTTTTTGAGTACATTCTCTTAATAATACTAGATTATATCCTGCAGTCCTCATTGCTGTTTCCAATAATTCAAAATGAATTGGAGCCATTTGTGGACAAAGAATAGTGTAGTCTTTTTTCATTTCTTTAGTAAATATTTTTTTGTTTATTCCATAGTTTCCATCATTTGATTCATCATTTTTTGCAGCTAATCTTTTATTCATACTTGCTAATAATGAACGAATACGAATTCTAACAGCACCTAGGTTATTTACTTCGTCTATTTTTATTAATGTATACATTTTTCCATAGCTAGATAATATTTCTTCAACTTGGTCAGTGGTTACCGCATCAACACCACAACCGAAAGAATTTAATTGAATTAATTCTAAGTTGTCATGGTGTCCAACGAATTCTGCAGCTGCATATAGTCTAGCATGGAATACCCATTGATCAACAACTCTTAAAGGACGTTTGGCTTCTACTTGATTTGCAACACTATCTTCTGTTAAAACGCATAAACCAAGGCTTGTAATTAATGTATCAATACCATGATTTATTTCGGGATCAGAATGATAAGGTCTACCTGCAAGAACAATACCTTTCAAATTATGTTTGTCAATGTACTCAACTGCTTCCTTACCTTTTTTACAAATATCATTTTTAAAATTTTGATATTCTTCTTCTGCTTTTTTAGCTGCTTCCATTAATTCTTTTTTATTAAAATTATATTCTTTAAATTCATCTAATTCTAAAATTCTTTTTGTTAAATTCTTAGCATCAAAAGGTAAGAATGGATTTAAGAATTTTATATCTGGATTTTTAAGTTCTTCTACATTATTTTTTAAAACTTCAGAATATGAAATAACGATTGGACAGTTATAATGATTATCTGCTTTTTCATATTCTTTTCTTGAATAAGGCATACAAGGGTAGAATATGGTTTTTATCCCACTTTGTATTAAACTTATTATATGACCATGAGAAAGTTTTGCTGGATAACAAACTGATTCAGATGGCATAGATTCCATTCCTTTTTCATAAGTTTTTCTATTACTTTTTTCAGAAATAATTACTCTAAATCCTAATGAAGTAAAGAATGTAAACCAGAATGGATAATCTTCATACATATTTAATACTCTAGGGATTCCTATTGTACCTCTTGGAGCATCTTTTTCATCTAAAGGTTTATAATTAAACAATCTTTCTTGTTTGTATTTTATTAAGTTAGGTAATTCACTATTACCAGTAACTATACCTGCACCTTTTTCACAACGATTTCCAGAGATATGTTTGTGTCCGTTATTGAATGTATTTATTGTCAATAAACAGTGATTTTCGCATCTGTTACAACGTGCATGTGAAACTTTTATTTCTAATTTATCTAAATCATCATTTTTAGTTATTGTAGAATAATATTCCATGTCTAAATTTGATTCATATTGTTGTCTTGCAAGTATAGCAACACCATATGCACCCATTAATCCTGAAATATCTGGTCTTACAACGTTTTTGCCTACTATTTTTTCAAAAGCTCTTAAAACAGCGTCATTATAGAAAGTTCCACCTTGGACTACAATGTGCTCACCTAAAGTGCTTACATCCCTAACTTTCATAACTTTTTGAATAGCATTTTTTATAACTGAATAAGAAAGTCCAGCAGAGATATCTCCAACACTATAGCCTTCTTTTTGAGCTTGTTTAATCTTAGAATTCATAAATACAGTACATCTTGAACCTAGATCAACAGGTCTTTTAGAAACGATTGCTTCCTCTACGAATTTTTCTATAGACAAGTTAAGGCTTTTTGCAAATGTTTCGATAAAAGAACCACATCCTGAAGAACAAGCTTCATTAAGCATTATATTATCGATAGCTCCATTTTTAAGTCGTATGTATTTCATATCTTGACCACCAATGTCTACTATACTTGTAACATTTGGTTGAAATTTTTTGGCTGCTGTATAATGTGCGATTGTTTCAATTTCATTTAAATCAACGTTTAGAGCTGTTTGGATTAACTTTTCACCATATCCTGTAACACCACTAAATCTTATTTTTGCTTTTGGTGGTAATACAGAATAAAGTTCCTTTAACATTTTCATAACACTTTTTAAAGGATTTCCTTCATTATTTGCATATAGTGAATATAATAAATTATCTTCATTATCGGTTAATACTAATTTTGTAGTAGTAGAACCAGCGTCAATTCCTATAAAACAATCTCCTTCAAAGCTATTTAAATCTTTTCTTGAAACTTTGGATTTTTCGTGTCTATCTTTAAATTCTTTATATTCATCCATAGAATTAAAAAGAGGATCTATTGGATGAGTTGTATTGTCTTGGGAATTTCTTAAATTTTGTATTTTTTGTTTTAATTCATCTATTGATATTGGTGTATTACCAATTGCATCTAGACAGGCCCCCTTAGCTACTAAAAGATGAGCTTCTTCTGGTACAACGATTTCTTCAGGTTTTAAATGAAGAGTTTCTATAAATCTTTTTCTTAATTCAGGAAGATAATTTAAAGGACCTCCTAAAAATGCTACTGTACCTCTTATAGGTCTTCCGCAAGCAAGACCACTTATTGTTTGATTAACAACTGCTTGAAAGATTGAAGCAGCAATATCAGATTTTTCTGCACCTTCATTTATTAAAGGTTGTACGTCAGTTTTGGCAAAAACTCCACAACGTGAAGCTATAGGATAGATTGTTGTATAGTCTTTTGCAAGTTCATTAAGTCCTGCTGTGTCTGTATCTAGTAGAGAAGCCATTTGATCTAGGAATGCACCTGTACCACCAGCACAAGTTCCATTCATTCTTTGTTCTATTGATTGATCAAAATATATAATTTTTGCATCTTCTCCACCTAATTCTATAACTACATCTGTTTGTGGAATAAATTTTTCAACAGCTCTTTTACAAGCTACAACTTCTTGAATAAAAGGTAGCCCCAAAAAAGTAGCTGCAGACATTGCGCCAGATCCTGTAAGTGCGATTGTAAATTTACTGTTTGGAAACTTTTCTGGTAATGATTCCAAAACCTTGCAAACTGTGTTTTTAGTATCTGAAAAGTGTCTTGTGTAATCAGAATATATTTCTTTTTTATTAGAATCTATAACTACAATTTTTACTGTTGTTGACCCAACATCTAGACCAACATGAAGTATATTTTCCATATATTTCTCCTTTCATAACTTTTGTAAAAAAGCATAATTTTACAAGCTAATTGTATACGGAAAAAGCCATTTTGTCAAATTGTAAAAAAAGGAAAAACAGTTATATTTTATACTTGTCTTTCATAATAATTAATCAAGAAAAAGGAGGGATAAAATGAAAAAGAAAGAAGGGTTTTTAATAGTATTTTTTTTAGTATTATTAGTAGTAATTTTAGGTGTAGTAATATATTATTTTAATAAAAATAAATTGGAAGAGACAAATGAAATAGTACAAGAATATGTTCCAGCAGAAGAAGTTAGTGATGAGCAATTAAGAAGTACCATTATTTCATTATATTTTGTTAATAAAGATAGTGGAGAAATTAATCCTGAGGCTAGGACAATAAATATTAATCTATTATTAGAGAATCCATATAAATATTTATTAGAACAATTAATAGAAGGACCAAAAAATGAAAAATTACAGAAAGTAATACCAGATAATACTAAAATTAATAATGTAGAATTAAAAGGGGATATTTTATATATAGATTTTTCACACGAATTTATTGATAATGCATTAGAAGGAAAAGAGAACGAAAGTAAAATAATAGAAACAATAGTAAAAACAGTTACAGAATTAAATGAAGTTAATGCCATAAAAATATTAATTGATGGGGAAGAAAATAAATGTTTTAAAGATGAAGAAATTAATTTCGAAAAAGAATTTTTAAGAGAAGATTATTAATTTTGTTTTTTAATAAATTCAGCAAAATTTTTTGTTTTTAATAAAATCGTAAATTTATTTAAAAAATTTTCTACTTGGTAAAGTGAACAAATAAAATTATTTTTTTTATTTATAATATCTTTTTTAGGAATATTCATAATGACCTCCAAATTTGAAAAAATTAAATATTTATTATATAATATGAAATGAGATTTATTATGTTGAGGAATAATTATGGATTTAAAAGAAAATGAAAGAATAGATGATTTAGAATATAAAGGATTAAAAATTATACAAAATGAAAACTATTTTTGTTTTGGTATAGATAGTATTTTATTAAGTGATTTTGCAAAAGATTTAAAAAAAGATAGTAATATATTAGATATAGGAACAGGCACAGGAATAATAAGTATATTACTATCAAAAAAAACAGAATGTAAAAAAATATACGCTTTAGAAATTCAAAAGGAAATTTCGGAAATGGCAGGTAGAAGTATTAAATTAAATAACTTAGAAAATCAAATCGAATTAATTAATGATGATATAAAACTTAAATATATACTAGAAACAGCTGTAATAAGCGCTACTGATAACATTATTCCTATTATTGTTACTATTGTTCTTTTTTTATTTAATTTTAAATTTCTGATAGATAAACTTGTAAGAATGTTCATTTATTACACCTCCTCAACAATTTTTCCATCTTCAATTTTTATAATTCTATCTGCAACTTTTGCTATTTCTAGATTGTGTGTTATCATTATTATTGTTTGTTTATAATCTTTATTTGATTTTTTTAATAATGCTACAATTTCATCACTTGCTTTAGAATCCAAATTTCCTGTTGGCTCATCTGCTAATATAATTGCTGGATTTGTTATCATTGCTCTTCCTATTGATGTTCTTTGTTGTTGACCTCCTGATAATTCATTTGGTAAATGTGTTCTTCTTTCTTCTAATCCTAATACTTTTATTAATTCATCAAGCCTTTGTTTATCTATATTTCTGTTATCTAATTTTAATGGTAATGTGATATTTTCTTCTACATTTAATATTGGTATTAAATTATAAAATTGATATATTAATCCAACTTGTCTTCTTCTAAATATTGCTAGTTCATCATCATTAAATTTATAAATATCTTTTCCGTCTATAAATACTTTTCCACTTGTTGGTCTATCAACTCCTCCTATTAAATGTAATAGTGTTGATTTTCCGCTTCCTGATGCTCCTACTATTGCTACAAATTCACCTTTATTTACTGTAAATGAAACATTATCTAATGCTGTTACTTTATTTTCTCCTTTTCCATATTGCTTACATAAGTTTTCAACTTTTAATATTTCCATTTAATTTCCTCGTACAATGAAATGCTACATTATACGAACTCCTTTCTTTTTATTTTTCTAGTTTTATTATATAATGTTATAAGTGACTATTAAATGACATTAAAAAAGATTTAAGAAATTCTTCTTAAATCTTTTATTCGTTCCAATAATTATCATTTTGCTTTTTTTTCTTTCTTTTTCTTTCTAAACTTTTCAAATATTTATATCTATTATAAAAAAGCAAAAATATTAGTGAAAAACCAATTATAATAGTAATAAATTTTCCTTGAACAATCTTTAATAATAATCCCAATAATGGAATTCTAAAAATTTTCTTTCCAATTATATGACCAACTTTAACCTTTTCTGGATAATAATTTGTATTTGCCTTTACAATATAACATTTTTTATCATTTTCAATTTTAGTCTCTATAATTTTTCCAATTTTTATCTGATTACTTGTTTCATATATAATTATATCATTATCTTCATACAAAATTTCTAATGGTATTTCTTGTGCTTTTAATTCTATTTCTTGTGGCTCTTCTTTTTCAATTTCAATTATATCTCCATTTTGAACTTTATAAGATGCTTTTGTTTTTTTACCATTTACTAAAATTCTTTCTTCATCAATTAATCTTTGAACTGTAACTCTTGAAGCATCTATTTTTGATGTTAAAAATGCATCAATTCTTTTTCCTGTTTCTTCTACTTTTATTTTTTGCAAATTATTCATTCCTTTTTATTTTTATTTTGTTTTTCAATTTTTCTTTCTTTTATTTCATTAGTTGTAAATACTGCAAATATTCCTGCCATTGACACCCAACCTATTAATATAAAAATATCTGCTAAATTGAATACTGGTAATTTACCAATTTTTATAAATTCTACTACAAATCCTCTAAAAATTCTATCTATTGTATTACTTACACCACCAGATATTATAAGTATTAAAAAAACTTTTATTTTCTTATCAACAAATTGATTTTGGCTTGTTGCAAATTTGAAAGCAATTAATACAACTATTAAATTAGTAACTATATATGTAAATGTTGAATTAGAATCAACACCATATGTACCACTAGTATTTTGATAAATTGGATTACCAACTTTTAAAATAACAAATTTTAAAAGTTGGTCTATTAAAACTAATATTATGATTGGAATAATTAGCTTATATTCTTTTTTTATTTTATTCATTTACGTTTAACCTTTCGTATATTACAAAGTGATCATCTGAATATAATTCTTTATATCTTGTATCATTTGTTTTGGTAATTATCATATTCATTTTTGAGCTCTTATTGCAAATTATATGTGTTATATCATATTTTTTAAAAGTATCTTCATAAAATACACCTATACTTGATGTATTTATAAAATCTGAAAAGATATCTTCATCTTTATTACCACTAAATTCTGGTGCATATAAGTCAGCTCTAGAGTCTATAAATACTGGTATTCCTCTAAATAACATATAACTTCCATAATTATATTCATTATAAAATCTTGCATTTTCTAAATCAATATTTTCTAATATATAATCACATGCTGCGACCGGATATGAACTAGAATCAACATATTGGTCATCTAATTTTGGTTTTATATAATAATAACTCCATAAAAGCATTAATACAGTTAAACTTATTGCAACTCCTATATTCTTTACAACCGATTCTGCTTGCTTCATACCATCTTTTGTATATCTATTTATCATATCAACAATTAATCTAGTTAAAACAATAGATCCAATAAGCACAAACATTGAAAATTGTCTTCTAGTACTTAACATTAAATAACACAAACCACCAACCATAAATAAGTCTGATAATCTTATTTTAGCTTTTGTAAATATTAATATTGCTAACACTAATACTAAAGCACACATTGCATTTGTATTATTAATTAAAGTCATTGGCAAATGTTCACTTATATTTTGTGTAGTATTTCCTTGCATTGTTTTATATAGATATGTAAATGGTGTATCTTTTAAAGGTGTTATAAATCCCATTAATACACAAATAACCATAACTAGAATTAACCATTTAACATTTTCATTTCTTTTGATTTTAATTTTATATGGATTTTTATTATCTTCTTCTCTTTTTATTTTTATCTTAGAAATTTTACTTTCTAACTCTTGTAGTTTTTTATTTAATTCTTGTACTTTTTCTTCTTTACCATCTTTTTTAGATAATCTCTTTATTTTAAATTTTAAAGTTCTAACCTTTGATTTTTTATAAATAATTCTATCAGCTATAACAGCAATAAAATACTCTGCTATATATGGTAAGAATAAAACAAATATAAATGGCCACACAGCAACATGTAAATTTGCTATCAATAATGAAATTAACACTAATCCAATAGCATAACCAAACTTTTTATTCTCCAAAAATTTTTCTATAAAATATATTTCCCAAACAAACAATATAAATGTTACTAATTGGGCTCTTGCAGCAATATAACTTTGCATTGCATATAAAACCGCTACAGTCACAACAAAAGATATTGATTTATTTTTTGTTAATTTTGAATTTACCCAAAATAGAGAAACTCCTAAAATGACAGATAAAGCACAAGTCAACAAATATATTCCTTTAAAATTCATCACAGAATATACCAAATAAGTAATAAAATCATACAACCAATGAGGATATGTATAACTCAAATTCTCATGCCATGAAAAATGGTCCATCATATCAATACCAGAACTCTTAATAAGCTCCCCAATCTTTATAGTATAAAACGTATCATTTTGAAAAGTCACAGGTGTAATAGCAATACAAAAAATAGCAATCAAAACAACAGCCAACACTGTAAAATTAACATTAATATTAACCTCAATATCCTTAATTGACTTTTTACCCTTCTTACACTCTTCCTTCTTTTCCAATTTTTTAGTATCTTTCCTAAACTTTTTCTTTTTCTCCATAAATAGCCTCTTTCCTCTCTTAATACTCTACAAAATTATATCAAACTAACACAAAAAAAGCTACCCTAATTTTAAACTTTTTTGTTTTGAACTGTAATAAAATAAGATTATGTGGTAGAAGTGTAGTGATATATGTTAAAATAATTACTTTTGAGTGCGACTGAAATAATTCTAGAAAATCTTAATTAATTTTTAGGGGAATGTTCACGTCGAGCGATCAGCGAGGACTAAGTGAAAGGGTCCCAAAAAATTAATTTAGAATTTCTAAAATTATGTAAGAAGCCGAAAAAGTAATTATTTTAACATATATCACTACACTTCTACCACATAATCTTATCTTATTACAATCAAAAAAATGAAGCAACTGCACAAAGCTAATCACTCCATCTTTATTTATATATATCTATACAGCCTCTTGATTACTCTCAATCTTATTCTCTGTATCATCCTCATCAACAATCTCTAAACTACCAATTGAAACCTCATAAGCAACTCTATTTTCAACAGTACCATCTTCATGCTTTTTCTCATACATTCTAGATTGAACCCTACCAACTAATTTTACTTTA
>ERZ824598.4380-NODE-4380-length-10652-cov-3.795980_pt1 | contig 10652 bp, 5 predicted proteins | sample MGYA00519934_ERZ824598 | MGnify/ENA primary metagenome ERZ824598 (study PRJEB31778, sample SAMEA3449177) | human gut metagenome | biome: human gut; feature: human-associated habitat; material: faeces | place: United Kingdom | collected 2010/2012 ... | reverse complement strand
CTTCTAAGTTCTTTTCTGCAGTTAAATTATTTACATGTGGATGTGTGTTACTATGACTTCCTATTTCATGTCCAGCTTCGTATATCTTTTTTACTGCCTCTGGATATTTATCTACCCATTCTCCTACCATAAAAAATGTTATATGTACTTCATTATTTTTTAATGTTTCTAAAATACTATCTATATCGTCTGCATTCCATGCACAATTCATCGTAAATGCAATTTTGGGTTCTTCTGTTTGCACATTATATATTGGTAAATATTTTTCAGTGGCAGAAACTTGTATCGCACCTATATTTTTTATATTAGCAACTCCTATTAATACAGCAACAGTTAACAATGATACTGCATAAGTTTGTATTTTTTCTTTATTAAATATTAAAAACATAAAAAACCTCCAAATAAAAACATTCTACTAATTATATTTAATATTATGTTTTTATTTAAAAATTATGATTTGTAATATTTTTGTAACAGAAATGTAATAAAAATGTAATACACTTTTACGACAAAATATTGTATAATAAATTTGATGAAATTTTATATAAAAAGTCAAATTAATGGAGGATACAATGAGCATCGAATCTGATTTACGAAAAGATGGTATAAGAGTAGTTGACATACTTGACACAATGTCTGTAAACCGTATCGCTCATGATATTGCTACAAGGTTATGTGATACATTTCCAGAACTTTGTTTCAATGAAAGCGATTTATTTGCAAAACTTTCAAAATTAGGTATGTACAGAGCTACAATGCCAGAAGGTATGGCAGAGGCTAACTATTTTTATAAAAACACATCTATATACTTTAACTCTAAAATTGCTGTCGAAGATTTAGAAGAATTTGCAATTCATGAATGTATTCACTATATTCAAGAAGTTAAAGATAAACGAAATAACCTTGTTAGAATGGGATTATGCAATTTTGACAATTTAAAAATTGTTGGAATGGGCTTAAATGAAGCTGCAGTTCAATATATCACATCTAAAATAATAGGAATTGAAAAAGACTATGTTAAGTATTTTGGGATTTCATTTAGAACAATTAGCCCATCTTACTATCCTTTAGAATGTAATTTGATTGAACAAATGGCTTATATTACTGACGAAACAGTTTTATTTGATAGTACATTTACAAGTAATGATAAATTTAAAAATTATTTTATAAGTCTTACTTCAAATAAAACTTTTAATGAAGTTGAACTTTGTTGTGACCAAATTTTAGAACTTGAAGAAGAGATTTTAACATTAAACAACAAATTATCCGAATTTGATGAAAGATGTAATAAAACTAATAAAATTATAGAAAAACAAGAAGTTCAAAAACAAAAAATTACAGAAACTTTTTTAAAAGCTCAAAATTCTATTATTAAAGGATATTTTGATAATGCTTTTAAAAATATTTCTAATTTAGAAGAACTTGATAATTATAGAAAAAAATTAGATCATTTTGGAAATTTAATCGGAAGAACTGATGATTATACTTTCTTTGATGACTATTATACCGAAAAGATGTCACAATTAGAACATAAATCAAACATCCTCGAAAATGGTGGCATTGAAACTGCTCTAATAATTAAAAAAACTTCAAAAGCTAGTTCTTGGTTTAGAGCATTTATTAACTTCGTAACAGGAGATAAAATACATAATTAACAAAAGATTTTAATACACAAAAGAAATTTTGAAAAAACCAAAGATAAATTTTTTAACTTTTACTAAAGATTTAAAAAATACCAAAGATAAAAGTACAAAAGAATATTAATTTACAAAAGTATTATTTAAGTACATATGATTTTTAGGTTACATATGACTTCACAAAAGATGAAGTTTTACATATGATATTATACAAAAGATAATCAATTTTCTACACAAAAAAGATATCCCTATCTTTTTTGAAAAGGACTAGAATATTCTAGTCCTTTGTTTTTTATTTCTATATTTCTTCTATATTTTGCAAATATTCATCAATTGAATTTGCTGCATCCCTTCCAGACCTAGCAGCCCATGCAACAGTTCCTTTACATCCTGCAATATCTCCTCCAGCGAAAATTTTAGCTTTTGAGGTTCTATTTTTTTCGTCTACTATAATATAACCATACTTGTCTAAATCAAGTTCTAAATTGTTTGTAAACTGTTCAGGCATTGATCCTAATGCCATTATTACATAATCTATATCAATTAAATAATTTGATTTTTCTATATTAATAGGAACTTTTCTTTTTTCTCCTTCTTTTTGCACTAATTCTGTTTTAATTAATTCTAATTTTTCTACTTTTTGATTTCCTATAATTTTCACAATATTATTTTGGAATAAAAATTTTATTCCTTCTTGTTTAGCCTCTTCTATTTCTTTTGCTTCTGCTGGCATTTGTTCTTCTGCTCTTCTATATATAACATCTACTTCCTCTGCACCTAATCTTTTTATTGCTCTAGCACAATCCATTGCTACATTTCCGCCACCTATTACAGCAACTTTCTTTCCTTTGTAATTTGGATGTGAATTTTTTTCTAAAAGTTGATTTCCTCCATATACACCTTGTAAATCTTCTCCATCTACTCCCATCTTAGTAGTTATATTAGCACCATAAGCTAAAAATATTGCATCAAATTTTTCATCAAGTTCTTGCAATGTTAAATTTTTTCCAAGTTCTTTATTGTATTCAACTTGTAATCCTAAATCTAATATTTTCTGAACTGTATTTTTTACTATTTCCTTTGGAAGTCTAAATTCTGGAATTCCGTGAACAAGTAATCCGCCAAGATAATTATATTTTTCAAATATAGTAACAGAATATCCTTTTTTTAATAAGAATGCTGATGCTGTTAAACCAGCTGGGCCTCCTCCTACGATTGCAATTTTTTTATCCTTATTTTCATTATTTATTTCTGCAAATTTATATTCTTTTCTTATTGCAATATCTCCTATAAATGCTTCTAATTCCCCAATACTAACAGGCTGTCCTTTTATTCCTCTTACACATGAGCCTTGACACTGTTTAGTATGTGGGCATATTCTTCCACATACAGATTCTAACACTGTTGTCTCTGACAATATTTCATATGCTTTTTTATAGTTTTCTTCTTTTATTGCTTTTATAAATCCTGGTATATTATTATTCAATGGGCAGCCTTTATTAGAACAAGGTTTTGTCACACAATTTAAACAATAATTTGCTTTTGATTTTATTTCTTCCATTATAAGTAACTCCATTCAACTAATTTTGTATAGATATTTTATATTTTCATACTCTTTCAGTCAATATACCTGACCTTTTATTCAATCTATTGGCATATTTCATTATATCTTTTTATAACTTGTTTTAAATCTTTAATAAAATCTATTTTTTTATTTTCATCTCTCAATAATGCAGCAGGATGCCATGTTGGCATATAAAGAATTCCTTTTTTTTCTATCCATTTTCCTCTACTAGCTGTTATTCCATATTCTTTTCCTAATATGTTTTTTAATGCAACACTACCTAATAAGACAATTATTTTTGGTTTTACTAAAATTACTTGATTTCTTAAATAATCTAAACATTTTTCTGCCTCGTCATCTTGTGGATTTCTATTATTGGGTGGCCTACATTTTACTATATTAGCAATATACACTTCTTTTCTTTTTATTCCTAACATATCAAATGCCATATTCATAAGTTTTCCTGCTTTTCCCACAAAAGGTTCGCCTTGTACATCTTCATCTGCTCCAGGCCCCTCACCTATAAGCATTATATCTGCTTCTCTATTTCCTACTCCAAATACTACATTTTTTCTAGTTTCACATAGCCTACATTTTCTACATTTTTTTACTACTTCTTCTAATTCTTCCCAATTGTTATACATATTTTTTCCTATATTATAGTATTTAGGTTTTTCTGGATTTGCCTATAAACCTTATTTCTCTATTTCAAAAATTTTCATAGCATTTTCATAAGTTTTTTTTGCAACTTCTTCTAGCGAAATTCCTTTTAAATCTGCAATTTTTTGAGCAACATATTTAACATTTCTGCAATCATTTCTCTGCCCTCTATTTGGTTCTGGTGATAAATATGGGCTATCTGTTTCTATTAACATCTTATCAAGAGGAACCATATCAATTATTGCTGGAGCATTCTTTGAATTTTTAAATGTGATTGGTCCTGCAAATGATATATAATATCCAAGTTGTAATGCCTGTTTTACTAATTCTTGATTTTGTTGGCAACAATGAAATACTCCAGCTTTATTTACTTTATGATTTTTTATAATATCAATTGTATCTATAAATGCATCTCTTGAATGAATTACTATTGGCAATTTCAATTTATTAGCTAATTCTATTTGTTTTATAAAAGCTTGTTTTTGTAATTCTTTATTTTCAGTATTCCAATAATAATCTAATCCAATTTCGCCTATTGCAACTATTTTTTTACTTCTATTTTCAACTGCAATATTTGAAATTTCCTCTATATTTTTCCACAATTCTTCTTCAGTTTGTGGAATATCATTTGGTGAAATTCCAACTATTGAATATATATAATTGTATTTATTAGCTAATTCTAGTGAAAATTTTGATGATGAAATATTATATCCTGCACATACAAATTTTGTTATTCCACTTTTATATGTTTGTTCTATTATTTTATCTCTATCTTCATCAAACTTTTCATCATTATAATGTGAATGTGAATCAAAAAACTCCATCTTATTCTTCCTTTACTATAACTTATTTAAATATTACAACTACATTAGCAATTGCATATTGTTTGCAATGTGATAAACTAATATCTATATCTTCTATATTTTGAATTTTTTTATTTAAAATATTAACATATGGTCTTCCTTTTTCATCATTTAATATTTCTATATCTTTCCAATTTATTTCAAATTTATTATCTAATTCATCAGATATTGCTTTAAATATTGCTTCTTTTGCTGAAAATCTAACTGCATAATGTTGATATTTTTGCATTTTTTTGTTTTCACAATATTCTCTTTCTTTTTCTGTATATACTCTTTCACAAAATCTTTCATTTGTACTTTCTATACTTTCTTTTACTCTACTTATTTCTATAATATCTGTTCCTGTTCTTATTTTCATATCTAGTTCCTTTTTAATATCAATATCTTTTCTTTTTAATTTTAATCTATATTGAAAAAAATAGCAAGCTTTTAACTTGCTATTTTTCTTTATCTTAAGTTTATTTTACCAATATTCTTTTCTTTATAAAGATTATTGTTGCTCCTACTAAGATTAATCCTGCTACTGCTGTTGTTACATATAACCATTTGGCTATTACTGTTCCTGTTGGTGGTGTTATTGTTGTTCTTACTGAATCTTCATCATCTTCTTTTGCATTTGTTCCTCCTGGTAATAAATTTCCTGGTGTTGTATCTTTTTGTCTATTATATGTATCTTCTGTTCTATCTTTATTTTGACTATATCCTGAATATTGTAATATTTCTACATCATTTGTATATTCCATTTTGTCTGTGTTTACTGCTAATGCTCTACTTACATCATATTTTATTGATTTTGATTTTCCTATTGTTACTATGTCTGCATTTGGATCATTATATGTATCTGTTATATATATTCCATATTTTCCTTCTTGTAGTTTTTTACTTATTTTTTCTGCTGATAATAAATTTGTTGTTTTTTCTTCATTTTCATTTGCTTTATATTTAGTTATTTCTTCTAATGCTTTTTCTTCCCATTTATCATCTCTCATTGAATCTTCATTTACTGTTAATTCTGCTCCTAAGTAATCTACTAATACACTTATTCTCGTTGTTACTGCTTCACTTGTTGGTGCTTCTGTTTCTCCATAATAATAATAGTTTCTTCTTCTTGCTATTACTTCATTTGTGTCTGTACTCCATATTTGATATATTGCATAATCTAATTCTGAATTATTTGTTACTGTTATTGTATATTCTTCTTCTATTGTTGCATTATGTAATATTTCTGTATCCATTTCTATTGGTACAAAATCATTCAATCCTGATCTTACATATGGTAATTTGTCTTTACTTGGATCTCCATTTATTAATACTTGACCATTTCCTAATGATACTTTTAAGTTTGTTATATTTTTGTCTACTTTTAGGTCTACTATTGGTCTTTCTATTAATCCGAAATCTATATTTTCTATTGTAAATACATAATCTATTTTTCCATTTTCATTTGCAACTAATTTGTAATTATTTTCAACAGCATCGTTCTTTTTCTTATATATTAATGTATTTGTATCTGCATCTACAACCATTTCATACTCATCTGGTATTTTAGCTTCATTAGCCTCATGTCTATCTTTTAATGTATTTGTATTTGGATCTATTTCATCACCAATTTCTTGTGTCACTTTTGTATTACCATCACCATCATATTGATCATTTAATTCTTCTACACCTAATTTGAAATATGGTGTATATGCTTCCATACTTACATATACATATTCTTTTGATGTATTTTCCTTATCTAAAATTTCATAATCTATTTTTCCATTTTTTTCAAGTTCTGCTCTATATTCAACATCATCCACAGCATCTGAATATCTTGTTTCTGGATTTTTTAAAAACCATGAGTAATCTCCATTTAAATGTGCATTACCCTCAGTGATGTTCATTGCTTTTCTTATATCTGATGATGTAATTACTGTTGACTTATATTCCCTTGCTTCTATTTCTTTTAATGGATTTCCATTTTGATTATATATTGTTGTTGCTTTTCTTATTGTTTCTTTATCGTTTCCATTTTCATCTACATCTTTCATATTCTTTCCATATGTGAATTTTATTACATAATCTCCTGCAACTAATCCTTTAAATTTGTATTCACCTTTTTCGTTTGTATATGTTCTTGCTAATACTTTTGATGATTCTCCTTGGGTTGTTTTATTCTCTTGATATAGTTTAGCTACATCATATGCTTGTTGTCTATTTTCTCCTGTTCTTGCTGTATCTGAATCATATTGTCCCTCTTCATTCTTTGGTACACTTAATATCTCTACTAATACATTTGCCATTACATTTTCATTATTATATATTCCATCTCCAACCCTTTCATATATATCGTTTCCATCAATCTTTATTGGTGTACTTTCTTTTGGACTATCTTCATATACTATTCCTGATAATTCTGTTTGTGTTCCCTTTGATAATTTGAATGTTGGGGCTATTGTTGTATCATTTTCAAATGTATCTGTTACAAATGTATTGTCTGTGTCTATTTTTACATTTTCATTTCTTACTGCTGAATTCTTATCTATACTTGCATATGCATATATTCCATCTGCTCTATTAAATGAGTTTTCTTCATTATTTGAATATGTTGAATATGTTTTTATTTCTGCCATAAAGTCAAATTTTATTCCATCAGGATTATTTAATATTTTGGCTATTGTATTTGCAGCTGTTCTAAATGTTACTTCTAGTACTTCTCTCTTTCCTGCTGATATTTTTCTGTCTTCTAATTTCTCTAAATCTATTGTTGCTTCTTTTAATTGTACTGCTCCTGCTCCATTTTTTGTTGCTGTTATTGCACTTTCTGAAACTTCTGTATTAGCATTTGCTCCTTCATATCCATATGATATTATTTTTAAATCACTATCATAATTTAATGTTAATTCTTTTATTTTGGCTGTTAATTCCTTTTCGGCTATTGATGAATTTGATTTATTTTGTAGATATATCTTATATGTTATATCTGCATATAAATTTGGTACTCCTTCTGGTGTTACACTTTCTGGTGTTGCACTATATGATATTGTTGATTCATGTAGTTGTCTTTCATAATATTTGTTTTTTAATGCTTTTAATTTTACATCCATTTCTTCTCGAGTATCTGGATTTACTAATGTTGCATATTTATATATATGTTGATATCCATTTACATTTAATACAAATCTTGCTACATCACTATCTACTGCCACATCTACTTGCTCTCTTGAATATAATCCTAAATTTATATTTTTTATCTCATTGACATGTACTATAGTTGTGTTTTCCTTTTTAATATATCCATCTAAATAATCACTTAAGTTCAAGTTCTTATATGTTGTTGCTTTTATATGATAAATATTTTCTCCATATGCTTCTTTATTTCCATTTGCTTCTGTCATATTTTTACCATAATTTATTTGTGATTGATGGTCTCCATTCTTTGTATATGATATCTTATCTGAATTTACATTTCCATTTGCATCTATTACAATTCCTGTTGATTCTCCGTTGTTATCTATCTGAGTTCCTGATGATATTGTACTAAATCTTTCATTAAATCTTTGTCTTACACTTGAATTTTCATCTGATTTTCCTGATGCTACTTCTTCTGATGCTCTTGATGCATTTGTTACATTTACATCTGAATTTAGTTTTACATTTCTATATTTTACACCATTATATTCGAACTCAATATAATATTTGTCTAAATCTGCTATTCTTAATGTATCATCAGTATATGTTAAATCTTTATTTCTTGAACCAAAATGGTATTCACCATTTTCATTAGTCCATGTTACTAATTCTTTGTTTCTTACTGTATCATGTAATATTACTTTTACTCCTGGAACTCTTGCATCTGGTTCATCATATAAATCATTTCGTGTATTATCTTTAGCATTTAACATATCTTCCCAAACATATCCTGATAAATCTATGAATTCTTTTTTATTTTCTATATTTACAACATTAAATATTGTACTACCAGATAATGTTACTTCTGCAACTTTCTTATAATATTTACTCTTATCATAATTATCTACCCATACTCCATATCCATAAGCTGAACCAATTTCATATATTTCATATGTTCCATCATGTAAACCTGTTAATGATTCTCCTACTCCTATTTCCCATTCAGAGCCATCACCTTTTACTAAGAATCTAAATTCTGATGTACATGTGTTATCATCATTGTTTGTATATAAATTTTCATTTGTATCTTTATCTATTTTAAATAATATTAATGTTTTTGGTAATTCTTCTGGTTCAAATGTCATTGTTGTTTGGAATGTGAATGGAAATGTTTGTGTTACTGTTGTACTATTACCAATAGCCATTGTTTGCCATCCTGATGACCCTGATTTTCCACAATTAGGACATACATAATGATCTTGGACTTTATAATAATCTGTCCATGTTAGTGTTGCTGTAACTGTTACATAAACTGTTCTACTTAATGTAACTGATAATCTTGAAATACCATCACTACCTGTTGATCTTGATGTTGAAAAATCTCCACCAAAACCTGATTTATCTAATGCACTTTTTATCTCACTATCACTTGTACTTCCTGGATCGGTTCTGCTTACAGCTGAACTAATTCCATCCCATAATCCACTTGCTTCTTTTTGACTAAATGAACCTGGCATATCTCCACCAATTGAAAGATTAAATCCATCACCTGCATTCCAGTTTAAATCTAGACCTGTCTCTGGAACATCATCACCTTTTACACTTGCTCCACCAGATGATACTGTTGGTTCTGAAGAGTGGTCATATTCACATGATACATGATTAACTTCATTTGGGTGTTCGACTCTTTTATCATGACATTCTTCATGTTTTTCACCAGTTTCTGGATCTTCTACCATTTTACAATCTTCTTCTACATAAAAATGACTTCCTGGATCAGCACATCCTTGAATAGGTGTTAGAGAACCATCTGCCTCCACCTTAAAAAATGTACCAGTTCCGCTTTTTCCCTCATATCCAAGTAATACTACACTAATATTTTTTTCTACACCTGCTATTGCTTCAGTATATGCATTTTGGACTGATTCTGTAAAACTTTCTTGCAATCCTGCAATAGTAGTATCTGTATCATATGCATATTCTTTTGGTGTATATAAACATACAGTTGCTGTAATCATTATCATAAATATAACAAATAGACCTTTTTTATTTACAAATCTTTTTATTAAATATATCATTAATGCTATATATAATAATCCCATTATCACACCTCCTATTACTTTGAAGGCTATCTCTAAACCTGTTGCAACTTCTATTATTAATTCTGTTTTATCTGTGTCGTTTTCTTTATTAGAATCTGATGTATGTTTTGAACTTTCTGATGTTGAAATCTTTGATATATTTGTATATCTTCCTGGATCCTCATCATTCAATGTTTTACTTAATGTAATTGTTGCTTCTACACTTTCTCCTGGCTTAATTTCTGTATTGGCAAAACTTATATTACTAATAGTGTAACTAATAGACTTTGTCCATCCACTATTTAATTCTGAATGGAAATCCATTTTCGATGGTATTTCATTTACTATTTCATATACTTTTCCAGTTATATCCCCACTATTTGTTACTTTTACTTTATATTCTACAACTACAGTAGATCCAACAAATTGTTTTGAATGTATTGAAATCTTTGCAATTTTTTTATTATTATATGTATATTCTTTCGTTCCTTTTTTATTTGTTACTGTTACTTTTTGAATAAATTGTTCTATCTTCAAATCAAAGTTTTTCTTTTCAACTAAGCCTAAATCTATATTATTTTTATAAGAATTTAAATTTATTGTATTAGTCATTCCTATTGTTCTTGTTTCATTAAATATTCTTGCATATTTTTCTATTGCATCATTATTTTGTGAATTTTCTACATCTGCTTTTTGATATTCTGTTATATTATATATATCTGTATCATATTTG
>ERZ824598.4376-NODE-4376-length-10657-cov-2.841162_pt1 | contig 10657 bp, 9 predicted proteins | sample MGYA00519934_ERZ824598 | MGnify/ENA primary metagenome ERZ824598 (study PRJEB31778, sample SAMEA3449177) | human gut metagenome | biome: human gut; feature: human-associated habitat; material: faeces | place: United Kingdom | collected 2010/2012 ... | reverse complement strand
TGTAATACTGCTCGAACTTCATCTGGCTGCGCCACTGTTCTCCGACCCCCTCATACAGCGGTAGGATGACCTTGACGTCGTGGCCCTCCTGGGCCAGCGCCTTGGGCAGAGAGCCGGCCACATCGGCCAGCCCGCCGGTCTTGATAAAGGGCGCCACCTCAGACGAGGCAAACAGAATTCTCATAGATCAGTTCCTTTCTTCATATCAGCGCGGAGGGAGGCCCCTTGTGCGGTCAGGGGCCTCCCCTGCGATCAGACGATGGAATCCTTGGAGATGGCCAGCGGATAGGTGGAGTGGCCCATCAGCATCCGGTCCTGATTCACCTGGACATTCTTGTCGGTGATGGTGTAGGACAGGGAGGCACCTGCGCGGATGATGGTCCCCTGCATCAGGACGCTGTTGGAGACCTTGGCGCCTGCCTCCACAATGACGCCGCGGGAGAGGATGGAGTTTTCCACCTCGCCCTCGATGATGCAGCCGTCGGCCACCAAAGAGTTCTTGGTGGCGGAATCCGGGCCGTACAGGGAGGGCATATCGTCCCGCTCCTTGGTAGAAATGGGCTTGTTCGGATTGAACAGACGGCGGCGGCTCTCCTTCTCCAGCACCCGCATGGAGATGTCGTAATAGCTTTGCAGGGACTGAATGGTGCCCACAAAGCAGTCGCTGGCGTCGTAAGCGTGGATTTTTAAGTGATCTACATTCTTCAGCAGCACATTGCGCTGGAAAGAAATTTCGTTTTTGCTGTGGGCGGCAGTGACCAAAGACTCAAACAGCGCTTTTTGCATCAGCACGATGTTGCAGCTGTAAAAGACTTCGCCCCGGCCCTCCGGGCACAGGCTCATGCCGGTAATGCGGCCGTCCTCTGCCACCTGGTCAAACACCAAAACAGAGCCAACATGCGTGGGCATTTCACCGTGCACGCCGACAATGGTCACATCGGCGCCGCTTTGCTCGTGGGCGTCAAACAGCTTTTCGTAGTCCATATTCAGCACTTGGTTGCAGTCGCTCATCAGCACATAGTCCTGGTTGGACTGGTTCAGGAACTGAATGTTGCCGAAAATGGCGTCAATTCGGTTCCCCCACATGGTAGCGGAGTTAACGGAGAACGGTGGCAGCAGATACAGTCCGTCGTTCTTGCGGCTCAGGTCCCAGGGCTTGCCGGTGCCTACATGATCCATCAGAGAGCGAAAGTTGGCATTGGTGATCACGCCGATCTTGGTAATGCCGCTCTCCACCATGTTGGACAGGGGAAAGTCAATGAGCCGGTAGCGGGAGCAGAAGGGCACGGAGCCCATGGTGCGCTGTGCCGTTAGGGTATCCAGCGCCTCCTCATGAATATTGGCAAAGATAATGCCCAGTACAGATTTTCCGTTCATGCTTATACCTCCTCGCCGCTTTTGATCATTTCACCGGGTGCAATGTCCCTCTTGCCGGTGACGGTAGCGCCGGCACCGATAACGGCAATGCCCCAGTCTGCCGGGTTTTGCAGTTGCTCGGGAATTTCGCCGACCTTGGCGTCCGCCTGAATGACCGCGTTCTCGGCCACGATGGAATAATACACCTTGGCACCCTTTTTAATATGTGCGCCGGGCATCACCACGCTGTAACGCACATCGGCACCGGCCTCAATGGTCACATTGGAGGAGATTACACTGTAATCCACGTTGCCCTCAATCTCGCAGCCCTCGCTGATGGAGCTGTTCTCCACCACCGCGCTTTTACCGATATAGTGGGGCGGCGCCATGGGGTTGCGGCTGTAAATGCGCCAGCTTTTGTCGGACAGATCCAGATCTACATTGGGATTGATAATATCCAGGTTGGCCTCCCACAGGCTGTCAATGGTGCCCACATCTTTCCAGTAGCCGGAGAAGGGATAGGCAAACAGCCGCTCGCCGGCGTTCAGCATGGCGGGAATCACATTCTTGCCAAAGTCGTTGGCAGAGTTGGGGTCTGCCTCGTCCAGCTCCAGGTACTGGCGCAGCTTGCTCCAGCTGAATACATACACGCCCATAGAGGCTTTGTTGCTCTTGGGCTGGGCCGGCTTCTCAGCAAATTCGTAAATACGGTCGTCCTCGTCGGTAGCCAGAATACCAAAACGGGAGGCCTCCTCCCACGGCACCTCCAGCACAGCGATGGTACAGTCCGCATTGTGCTTTTTGTGGAAGTCGATCATCTTGGCGTAGTTCATCTTGTAGATGTGGTCGCCGGAGAGCACCACTACATATTCCGGGTCGTACTTCTCAATAAAATTGATGTTTTGGTAAATGGCGTTGGCCGTGCCCTTATACCACTCGGCGCCGCCGATGGCCTCATAAGGGGAGAGAATATGTACGCCGCCGTTTTGGCGGTCCAGATCCCAGGGCTGACCGTTGCCCAAATAGTCGTTCAATTCCAGCGGCTGATATTGGGTCAGCACGCCAACGGTGTAAATACCGCTGTTGACGCAGTTGGATAGCGGAAAGTCGATGATGCGGTAGTTGCCGCCGTAGGGTACGGCAGGCTTGGCAATGTTTTTGGTGAGCACGCCCAGTCTGCTGCCCTGGCCGCCGGCCAGCAGCATTGCAACAACATTTGTTTTGTGTGCCATAGTGGTTCTCCTTACTTTATTTTTTCAAGATACAAGGCAGACAGTCCGCTGAGTTTCAGGCTGATGCTTTGCTCCATATTGTGCATAGGTATTTTTTTCGTTTTGTAGGTGCCGCACAGCCGGGGTTTGGTGCCGCCGTATTTTTTCAGCGCCGTGTCCATGACCACTTTATAAGTGCCCTTTTCCGGCACACCGATGCGGTAGTCCTCGTGATCGTTGGGGGTGAAGTTAAATACCGTGATCAGATCCTTGCCGTCTCGGTCTATGCGGCGGAAGGCGATCACCGAGTTGCTGTTGTCGTCGGAGCTGATCCACTGGAATCCCTCCCAGCTGTAATCAATCTGCCACAGCGCCGGGTGAGCGGTATAAAAGTGGTTCAGTTCCTTAGAGAAGGCTTGCAGCTGGCGGTGCTTTTCGTAATCCAGCAGCAGCCAGTCCAGTCCCTCTTTGTACGCCCATTCCTTGAATTGGCCGAATTCGCTGCCCATAAACAGCAGCTTCTTGCCCGGGTGGGCCATCATATAGGCAAAAAACAGACGCATACTGCTGAATTTATCGTCGTATTCGCCGGGCATCTTGTTGATCAGGCTGCACTTGCCGTGCACCACCTCGTCGTGGCTGATGGGCAGCACAAAGTTTTCGCTAAAAGCGTAGAAAAAGCTAAAGGTAATGCAGTCGTGGTTGCCTTTGCGGAACAGCGGATCCAGGCTCATATACCGGAGCATATCGTTCATCCAGCCCATATTCCACTTAAAGTTAAAGCCCAGGCCGCCTACATCCGGGGGCATGGTGATCATGGGCCAAGCCGTGGACTCCTCGGCGATCATCATCATGGACGGGTGGCGGGTGAGCACTGCACTGTTCAGCTGGCGGAAGAAGTCCACCGCCTCGTAATTCTCGTTGCCGCCGTCCTTATTGGGGGTCCATTCTCCCGGCTCTCTGCCGTAATCCAGGTACAGCATACTGGCCACTGCGTCCACCCGAATACCGTCAAAGTGGAACAGATCGGCCCAGTACATGGCAGAGCTGATGAGAAAAGAACGCACTTCATTTTTGCCGTAGTCAAAGACCCGGGTGCCCCATTCCTTGTGCTCGCCTTTTTTCAGGTCGCTGTACTCGTAGGTGCATTCCCCATCAAATGCGTACAGCCCGTGCGCGTCCTTGGGAAAGTGGGCGGGCACCCAGTCCAGGATTACGCCGATCCCCGCCTTGTGACAGGTGTCCATAAAGTACATTAAGTCCTCCGGTACCCCATAGCGTGAGGTGGGGGCAAAGTATCCGGTGACCTGATAGCCCCAGGAGCCGTCGAAGGGATACTCCATAATGGGCATCATCTCAATATGGGTATAGCCCATATCCTTTACATAGGGTACCAGCGTGTCTGCCATTTCCCGGTAGGTAAGAAATGTGCCGTCCTCGTGCTGCTTCCAGGAGCCAAAGTGAATTTCATAAATATTCACCGGTTTGTCCAGCACTGAGACTTCTTTTTGCCGGGCAAACCAGTCGCTGTCCGTCCACTTGTAGCTGGGCAGGTCATAGACCTTGGAGGCGGTGCCCGGTCGGGTCTCTTGGTGCACGGCGTAGGGGTCCGCTTTCATCAGCAGGCGACCGTCCGTCGTTTGAATGGCGTATTTGTAGCAGTCATACTTGGAAACACCGTCCACCACCGCTTCCCAGATCTCCGGTGCAATGGGGGTCATGGGGTTGGCTGTTTCGGACCAATCGTTAAAGTCACCGGCCACAGCCACACCCACGGCGTGGGGCGCCCACACGCGAAAAGCGTAGGTGCCTTTTTTTATTTTATGAACACCGAAGAAACGGTATGCTTCATAGTTTTTGCCCTCGTGGAAGAGGTAGACCGGCAGCTGATATTCTTCTTTAAGTTGTTCCATTCTATCATCTCCCTTTTCGGTTCGGTTGTAGTCATTCTCATTTTAACACATTGGCACCGGTCAATCAAGGGATTTTCGTATAGTTTGTTACAAGAATTTGTAAAATTTGTCGCATTTTTGTGTATATTGTTACAAATCTTTCAGACTGTAAAGAATAGACAAAAATTTTTGTCCCCACAGGGCGCAACTGTGCACATTTTGTATTGAACCCAGGCGTATTTATATGGTATAATAACTTTTATCTAATGGGGGAACGGGAGCGGAAGATGAAGGACATCATTATTGCGTACCCGAACAAAGAGGTGGCACTGCGCCTGCGTGCCTTGCTGGTTGGCGAGGGGTTCCGGGTGTCGCATATTTGTGCTCTGGGTTCCAGCGCGTTGGGCGCTGCCGGTGAGAAAGACGCCGGCGTGATCATCTGTGCCTCTTTGCTGCGGGATATGGGTGCCGGTACTTTGGCAGAGCAGTTGCCTGCGGACTTTGATGTGGTGGCCCTGTCAAAGAACGGCAAAACAGAATATATGGGCAACCTGATCACCCTGACCCTGCCCTTGGATCGGCAGGAGTTTTTGCAAACGGTGGCGGTGCTGGTCTCCAGCAAAAGCAGCTTTACCCGCCGTAAGGAGGCGGATGAGGATTTGATCTCTAATGCCAAGCTGGTGCTGATGAACACCCAGGATATGACGGAGTTGCAGGCCCACCGTTTTCTCCAAAAGGAGAGTATGCGCACCGGGCTGAAGATTACGGACCTGGCGCAAAAGATCATCAACGATTTTCGCTAACGAAAGGACGGCTTTCTGATGGAATTTACCAAGATGCACGGCTGCGGCAACGACTATATTTACTTTGACTGCACCCGGCAGCCCATGAACCGGGATCTGGCTTCTCAGCTGGCGGTGCGGCTCTCCGACCGGCACTTCGGCATCGGCGGCGACGGCATCATTCTCATTGAGAAGGGGCAGAACGCCGATTTTGAAATGGTGATGTACAATGCGGACGGCTCCCGGGGCGCTATGTGCGGCAACGGGATTCGCTGCGTGGCAAAATATGTGTACGACCACAAGCTGACGGACAAGACCACCGTGACCATTGCGTCCATGGGTGCGGTTAAGACCATTGACATTCAGGTGCAGGACGGCGTGGCCGTGGGCGCCAGTGTGGATATGGGCGCGCCGATTTTAGATCCGGCGGCCATTCCGGTGGTGACGGACTGCAAACCGCCGGTGGATGTACCGATTACCGTACACGACATAGTGTATAAAATGACTTGTGTCTCCATGGGCAACCCCCACGCAGTGGTGTTTATTGACCGCTCGCCCCGGGAGTTCCCGCTGGAGCAGGTAGGACCGCTGTTTGAGCACCATCCCTGCTTCCCGGATCGGACCAACACAGAGTTTGCCTTTGTACAGAACCGGCAGAACATTGAAATGCGGGTGTGGGAGCGTGGATCCGGGGAGACTCTGGCCTGCGGCACCGGCGCCTGCGCCACCGCCGTGGCGGCGATTCTGGGCGGTTATGTAGACCACCGGGTGACGGTTCATCTGCTGGGCGGCGACTTGCAGATCAGCTGGAGCGGCAAGGCCGAGGACAGCGTCAGGATGACCGGCCCGGCCACCACCGTCTTTAGCGGCAAGATAGATCTATAAAACACAGGAGGTTTTTTAGAATAATGAAGATCAACCAAAACTTTTTTAAGATTGAAAGCTCTTATCTGTTTTCAACGGTAGCCAGAAAGCAGCGGGAGTACCAGGAGGCGCACCCGGAGGCAGATATTATCCGTCTGTCCATCGGCGATGTGACCCGTCCGCTGGTGCCCAGTGTGATCGACGCCATGCACAAGGCGGTGGATGAGATGGCCAACGAGGCCACTTTCCGCGGCTATCCGCCGGAGCACGGTTACGAATTTATCCTGGACGCCATTCAGCAGCACGATTACGCTGCCCGTGGGGTCAATATTGAGAAAGACGAGATCTTTTTGTCCGACGGCGCCAAGTCAGACTGCGGCAATATCGGCGACCTGTTCAGCGTAGACAACAAGATCGCTGTGTGTGACCCGGTGTACCCGGTGTATGTGGACGCCAACACCATGGATGGCCGTAGCGGCGACAAGAACGCCGACGGCTTTTACAGCAACTTTATCTATATGCCCTGCACAGAGGAGAACGGCTTTATGCCTGATCTGCCGAAGGAGACTCCGGATGTGATCTACCTGTGCTTCCCCAACAACCCCACCGGTATGTGCGCCACCAAAGCACAGCTGAAAAAGTGGGTAGACTATGCGCTGGCCAATGACGCTTTGATTATCTTTGACAGTGCCTATGAAGCCTTTATTGTAGAGGACGATGTGCCCCATTCCATTTATGAGATTGAGGGCGCCGAGAAGTGCGCCATTGAGCTGCGTTCTTTCTCCAAGACTGCCGGCTTTACCGGCGTGCGCTGCGGTTATACCGTGGTGCCCAAGGCCTGTGTGTTTGAGGGCAAGAGCCTGAACCCCATGTGGGCACGCCGCCAGGCCACCAAGTTTAACGGCGTTAGCTACATTACTCAGCGGGCGGCCGAAGCGGTTTACGCGGAGCAGGGGCAAAAGGAGATCAAGGAAACCCTGGCCTATTATCAGAAGAACGCCAAGGTGATCTTTGAGGGTATGCAGGCTGCCGGGTTTACCTGCTACGGCGCAGTGAACTCCCCGTATGTGTGGCTGAAGGTGCCGGAAGGCATGACCAGCTGGGAGTTCTTTGATCTGCTGCTGGACAAGACCCATGTGGTGGGCACCCCCGGTTCCGGCTTCGGTCCCTCCGGTGAGGGCTTTTTCCGGCTCACTGCTTTCGGCAATGCGGACAAGACCGTAGAGGCCGTGGAGCGGATCAAGGCTTACTTTGCCCAGAACAAATAAGAATACACACCCTTTAATTTACCAATCTTTTTGCAGAGGAGAATGCGTTATGAATAAGACAGAACAGCTTTATGAAGGCAAGGCCAAGAAGGTATGGGCTACTGAGGACCCCACCATTGTGATCGTGGACTACAAGGACGATGCCACCGCCTTTAACGGCCTGAAGAAGGGCACCATCGTAGGTAAAGGCGTTGTGAACAACAAAATGTCCAACTACTTAATGCAGCTTTTAGAGAAGCACGGCGTGCCCACCCACTTTGTGGAGGAGCTTTCCGATCGGGAGACCGCTGTGAAGAAAGTGACCATCGTACCGTTGGAAGTGATTATCCGCAACCGGGCTGCCGGCTCCATCTGCAAGCGCCTGGGACTGGAAGAGGGCATGGACTTTACCCAGCCGTCTATTGAGTTCTCTTATAAGGATGACGACCTGGGCGATCCGCTGATCAACGGCTATCACGCGGTCAGCTGCGGCTTTGCCACCCAGGCGGATGTGGACACCATTAAGGCCATGGCCTTTAAGGTGAACGATGTGCTGAAAGAATACTTTGCCTCCATCGGCGTGGAACTGATTGACTTTAAGCTGGAGTTCGGCAAGACCGCAGACGGCCAGATCGTGCTGGCAGACGAGATTAGCCCGGACACCTGCCGTTTTTGGGACATTAAGACCCATGAGAAGCTGGACAAGGACCGCTTCCGTCGGGACCTGGGCGGCGTTGAGGATGCATACAAAGAGATGATGAAGAGAGTAGGGCTGGACTAATGCAGACAGATACTTATAATTCTCCCTTTAACGCGCGCTATGCCAGCAAGGAAATGCAGTATATCTACTCCCCGGATTTTAAGTTCAAAACCTGGCGGAAGCTGTGGATCGCTCTGGCAGAAGCGGAGCACGAGCTGGGGCTGAATGTGACTCAGGCACAGATCGACGAGTTGAAAGCGCACGCCGAGGACATTAACTACGATGTGGCTCGGGAACGGGAGAAGCAGGTGCGCCATGATGTAATGAGCCATGTATACGCCTATGGGGTGCAGTGCCCCACGGCTAAGCCCATTATCCACCTGGGCGCCACCTCTTGCTATGTGGGCGATAATACAGATGTGATCACCATGCGGGAGGCCCTGCTGCTGATCAAGAAAAAGCTGGTGAATGCCATTGCCAGTGTGGCCAAGTTTGCCGACCAGTATAAGGATATGCCCTGCCTGGGCTTTACCCACTTCCAGCCTGCCCAGCCCACCACCGTGGGCAAGCGTGCCACTTTGTGGCTGATGGATCTGGTCATGGATTATGAAGAGGTGTGCCATGTGCTGGACACCTTGATGCTGCTGGGCTCTAAGGGCACTACCGGCACCCAGGCCAGTTTCCTGGAGCTGTTTGACGGCGACCACGAGAAGTGCAAGGCACTGGATCGTAAGATCGCAGAGAAGATGGGCTTCAAGGCCTGCTTCCCGGTCAGCGGCCAAACCTATGCCCGCAAGCTGGACACCATTGTGTGCAACTGCCTGGGGCTGATTGCTCAGAGCTGCTGCAAGTTTTCCAACGACCTGCGGCTGCTGCAAAATCTGAAAGAGATTGAGGAGCCCTTTGAGAAGAACCAGATCGGTTCCTCCGCCATGGCTTATAAGCGCAATCCTATGCGCAGTGAGCGGATCGCTTCTCTGTCCCGCTATGTGATGATCGACGCTTTGAACCCGGCATGGACAGCCTCTGCCCAGTGGTTTGAGCGCACATTGGACGACTCCGCCAACAAGCGGGTCAGCGTGGCCGAGGCATTCCTGGCTACGGACGGGATTTTGGACCTGTATATCAATGTGACCTCCGGGTTGGTGGTGTATCCCAAGGTGATCCACGCCCGCCTGATGAGCGAACTGCCCTTTATGGCTACCGAGAACATTATGATGGACGCGGTGAAGAAGGGCGGAGACCGTCAGGAGCTGCACGAGAAAATTCGCCAGCACTCCATGGCCGCCGGTGCGGTGGTGAAGGTTGAGGGCGGCAAGAACGATCTGGTGGATCGCATTGCTGCGGATCCGGCCTTTATGACCACCAAGGAGGAAATTTTGGCCATTCTGAAGCCGGAGAACTTTGTGGGCCGTGCTCCGGAGCAGACCGCCGACTTCTTAAACGAAGTGGTGAGCCCCATTCTGGCTAAGGAAAAAGACCTGCTGGGCGTAGATGTGGAGATCAATGTATAACTTCTGCGCTGTATGCAAATAGCAAAACAAAAACGCATCCTAATTACAGGATGCGTTTTTTTATGTGTTGTGGTAAGGATCCTCCAGCCATTTTTCCGGATTTTCCGTAATATAGGCGGCCTTGCTTAAATAATCCGTCTCGTCACGAATAATGTGGTCGTAAAAGGAAGTTTGAAACAGCTTTGTCGCACGGTAGCCTGCTATTTTGCACCGGCGTGTTGTCAGAGATTTATATGTGCAAAGAATACTTGATACCGTAGGGCGGGGGCTTGCTCCCGCCGTTTGTAAGTGAAAAAGCAGGTGAATGTGATTTGGCATGATCACATAATGGTCGATCTGCAATCCCGTGTATCGGTTAGGTAAAGCTGTTAATTCTTCTTCTGCAATTTTGCCATAGCGGGTCAATACCGTTTCGGCGGGAGCAAGCCCCCGCCCTACGATGGTGCTTAAAAGATTTTTACGCCCATCGGTGCAAATGGTGATAAAGTACCAGCCGTCTGTGTAGTCGTGCGATGGCAAGCGCGGGTGTCTGCGTACAGGTAAGTCCATTACTCTTGTGCCAGGACTGCTTTGGCTTGGGGCGTGTTGGGACCGACGGTGACCAGGTCAATGTCCGGGTCAATGTGGTAGAACATTTTGTACCGCTCCTCCCAAACAGAGCCGTCCTTGGGGGTGCTGCCTCGAATATAATCGCCGGTATAGGCCGGGTACATGGGCAGGTAAATCTTTTTTTCGCCCCGGTCAATCTGTGCCTGCACATAGGCCTCTCGACCGACGGAATAATCCTTGATTTGCACAAAGACGGTGGCATAGAACACGCCCAGCGCAATCAGACAGGCGGCAAATACGGTGCCTGCGGTGCGGGTGGCCTTTGTCTGGTCAGCAGTATCTCGATAGATCAGGTCAAACAGCAGCGCTGCCAGCAGCATAAACATGGCATAACAGGGGAGAAAGCAGCGAGCGGTCAGGGGGGTTACGATAAACAGTGGCGTGCAGAACACATACACGCTGACCAGCGCAAAGAGCATCTGTCCCTTCCGGCGACGGCTTTGGATGCCTAAGAGAATGCACAGCAGTAGTGCAATGGAAAA
>ERZ824598.4374-NODE-4374-length-10666-cov-6.429177_pt1 | contig 10666 bp, 10 predicted proteins | sample MGYA00519934_ERZ824598 | MGnify/ENA primary metagenome ERZ824598 (study PRJEB31778, sample SAMEA3449177) | human gut metagenome | biome: human gut; feature: human-associated habitat; material: faeces | place: United Kingdom | collected 2010/2012 ... | reverse complement strand
CAGATACAAGGGTTGTTGTCGATTTTGCGGGGACAGAAGATTTGAGTAGTGCAGGCACGGCAAATTGTTATCTTGCGAAAGCAAATTCTTGGTATAAGTTTAAAGCAACGGTAAGAGGTAACGGTGCGGCGACTGCTGCTGAAATTTCTCCTACGGGAAGCGCTTTGGCGATGAATGCCTCTATAAGTCCTAATATTGCAGAGTTGGTTTGGGAAACAAGTGGTCATGAGAAAATTATTCGGGTATTAATGTTAAAAGGTGGCTATGTATACTTTAGAACCGGAGAAGTCAAGGAAGGAAATGCTGTAATTGCAGTTAAGAATACTTCAGGCGCTATACTTTGGAGTTGGCATATTTGGGTGACAAATACTAATGTGCTGGAGTCTGCACAGACGTATAGAACTAATCCGAGATGGATGGACCCGACACTTTTAAAAAATGGACTTGTACCGCGAACATTAACGATGATGGATCGTAATTTGGGAGCTGCCGGTAATGAAGCTTCCGATGCGAATACGGCTTCCCGGGCGTTTGGATTGTATTATCAATTTGGGCGTAAAGACCCGTTTCCCTCGGGAAAAATGGGTGGTGGAGTGGAATGTATAGAAATATATGACAAAGCAGGGAATTTGCTTCCTATGGCAACATTAAAAGGGAGTACTTTTCAAAAGACGGCTGCTCAAGTTCCTCATACGTCAGTGGCAGAAAACATCGCTTATACAATAATGAACCCTCTGACATTTATAATATATCCCGCAGGTGATACTGATGTTAGCGTTAATTGGCTTTATGGAGCTTCTCCGCTAATTAGTTCTCCAACTATATGGAGAAGTTCCAATAAATTGTGGGGTGGTGATTTGAATAACTATATGAGTGAGTATCCACTTGGGCTTGATTCTAAGTTTACTGGTAAGACTATTTATGATCCATGCCCGTATGGCTGGTGTCTGCCTCCACAGGACACTTGGACGAATTTTACGACAACAGAGAATCCGTTGGGGGCAAGTACTGCTAAAGATGACTATGTTAGTTATGCTACAACGAATCCTCTCTACTATAACTCTCCATCTGGCGAGAAGCGAAACTATGACAGTTCCACTGTGATTTTCGGACGTCACTTTTATATCTCAGAGATAGGAAAAGGTGAAATTGCTTTTTATCCGGCAACTGGTTGCCGTTCAGGAAAAAAGGGGGATATAGAAAGTGTTGGTGACTTTTCTTGTGCATGGTCATCTGCTCCATATAGTGCCTTTTCTACATTTGGAGGTTATTTGTACTCTTCCAAATCAGGAGTCTCTCCCAATGGTACTTCATGGAGAGTACATGGTTTTCCGGTACGTTGCGTAAAAGAAACGCCTTGATGAGTAAATACCGTTTTTGAAATCACCACACCAACGTCTTCCGTCTATAATCCACGGACAGCCAATATTGACGTTTTAATATATCCGACAAGAAAGAACGCTCAATCAATACCTTTACCATCTGATTTTCTTTTGCAAATGCATCTAATTCCCGTTTTACGACCCGTTCTGGAAGCCCGATGCGACGGCCAAATTCTTCAAAGTCAGTTCTACTCACTTGATGCGTGTCCGAAAGTTTCATGCCTTCGCGGAATAGACCTTTGTCAAGGGCAAAAATACGGGGCTCTACTAAATGTAGGGAAGTGTTTATCAAATCGTAAGCCGGAGAAAGACGATACTCCTCGTCTTTATTAATCAGCGAAAAATTCTTTAGATGAGCATCGTCATTGAGAGTGATAAAATTAAACACTACCAGACGAAAGAAACGGGCCACATCAATGGGAGCCGCCTTGACATACCGGCGAATTACTTCGGCACACTCTTCGTAACTGGCATTACAATATTTATAATCGCTTCCACCATGTGCTTTGGTATATCCCAGCAACGCTGCAAAATCTTCCTGCTGATACTTTCCGCCGGAATGTATGTCAAAACGGCGAGTAATGTAAGCTGCTTCATTATTCTTGAAGAAACAAAGGGCATTTGCTGCCGTTTCGATGCCATATGCCTGTGAGGCTATTTGCATGGTGAGATGTTCGTTGGCGGCACAATATTCCTTATTCAGAATGTGATAGCCGTTAGGACGAGGTTTCAATATATAAGTTCCCTGTTCGCCTTCACGGGCATAGCGCAAATATAAATTCTCCGTATCTACCACCACCGCAAATTTGGGTTGTACACCCGACAAAGAGATGCGTCCCACATTACGAATCGCCTCTTTTGCTTCAGCGCTATCTTCCGATGGACTTGGTGCATCAACGTAATGTGGCACTTCCTTGCCGTCGAACATCTTTTTTCGTGCAATAGGGGAATAGGTTTCATAGCCTTCAGCTAAAGTGGAGGGGCAAACGTGTATCTCTTTCATAGGGCAATCGGTTTAATGGTAACAGCTCCTATGGTATCTGCTTGTGCTGTGGCAAGCAAAATACCGAAATCATCATCCGCGTCAATATGATGCACTTGGGATTGAATTTGACGATTCTCTCCTTCAGAAAGCATGTTGAAGAAGAACGCAAACAAATATGGCGAATGATAAGGTTCTTTACGCAAAGGCAAGGTAAGACTGACAGGAGGATTTTCTTCGCCTGATAAATAAGCCGCATCGTAAGAAAATGTGTACTCCCGATGGTCATCTTCGGTAAGCACCCCGGCACGAATACCGTGTACATAAACTTCACATTGTCTCATAATCTTAATCTTTTAACCTGATTTCGACTTGTAGTCCCAAGGTGTCAAGGATAGCAAGCAGTGTTTCCAACTTTGGGTTTCCTTGTCCACGTTCAATAGCGACCAATGTATTAATGCCTACACCGGCTAAATCTGCAAGTTCCTGTTGTTTCACTTTCAAGTATTGACGACGCTTCTTGATAATGACTCCTATTTCTTTTGTATTCACAATGCAATGCGATTTTTCAGCAAAAATAAAGAATAATATTGGAATATACAACTAAATTCACAACGCATTGTGATTTTAAGCTGGACTTGTTGCATTGTAACACTTTTCCGATTCAAAATCACAATGCTTTGTGATTCTTTAAAGTTATGCATCCTTATTTTCTTCTCATGAATGACGGTAAAGGTGTGAATCTAACTATTCCGCTTCATGTCTTTTCTGAAATCCACAGGCGATATGCCCGCTTTCCGCTTGAAGAACTTCCCGAAAGAAGACTGGTCGGAAAAGTTGAGGGTGGTGGCTATCTCTTGTACGGATAGTTTGGAGTGCGTCAGCAGGTTGCGGGCTTCGCTGAATAGCATTTCAAAGATAAAGTCGCTCACGCTTTGCCCTGTCACAAGTTTCACGATTTGCGTCAGGTGGTGGGTGGAAAGGTTTAGCCGTTCAGCGTAAAAGTCTACTTTGTGTTCTTCACGGTAATGTGCCGCCAGTAGTTCGATGAACGACTTGATGACACTTTCGTAGCGGGTCAGGCAACCGTCTGTATGGGGCAGATTGGTGCGTTCGAGGATATCGCTTAAATCGAGATAGAAAGCGAACAATCGGTTCAGAATCACTTCTTTGTGATAAAAATGCTCTGTACGGTCAATGTTTTTGTTGACGCTGTCCAGTCGTTCCGCTAATAGGGCGGCATGTGGATGCTCCAAAGGTATTACAGGCTCATTATATAACCGTACACCATATTTTGTTCTCCGGTAAATCATATCGGTGGAGTCCATCTCGTCAGTAAATACCTTGCTGACAAAGAGACATTGGCATTGGAAATCATCACTGCAATCATAAAAATGGAACAAATGCGCGGAAGTCAGCAGCAAGAGCGTATTTGCTTGAATGTTATACGTTTTGTAATTGATTGCAGCCCGCCCCTTTCCGGATAAAACCAATAAGATGATGAAGGCATCGAGGTGGATGTCTGACGAAAACTGTTCTTCCGCTTCCCGGTGCCCGATGGTGATGCAACTGATTTTCTTGCGTGTATCGTTTTTGCTACCGCTGATAATGGGTAGTTCGCAGATGTTCTTGATGCGTATGGAAGAGGCCATTAAGTAGTCTTTTTTATTGTATGGCAAAGGTAGCGCAAACCTTTGAAATCTCCAAATAAAACCAACTTTGCACAATTTTGGATTTACCTTTAGCAAAGAATTTGTCCGAACTTTGCAGCCGTTTTTGAGGTAACAATTTAATAGATATGATGAAAAGATTGAAAGATTTATTGGTCTTGATTTTAGCTCTGAACGTTTCTCTTGCATCTGCACAAACCATTCAGAAGATGACAATTGAAGAAATGTTCGAGTTGGCGGATGCTAACAGCCGCAGTATTCGCACGTTCCGTCTGGCAGAAGAAGAGGCCGGACAAGCGGTGAAGGTAGCTAAGAATGCCCAACTTCCTTCCATTGACGTTTCCCTTTCCGCAAGCTATCTGGGCGATGCCTGGCTGGCGGACCGTGACTTCGGGAACGGTGAGAATGCCGCTATGCCGCATTTCGGTAATAACTTTGCGATAGAAGCGTCGCAGGTCATCTATGCCGGAGGGGCTATCACGAGCCGGATTGCCATAGCCTGGTTGCAGCAACAGTTGGCGGAACTGGATAAGGAGAAGAATAGGCAGGATATACGTTTTCTGCTGGTAGGCAACTATCTGGAGATGTATAAGTTGCAGAATCAGGCGGAAGTGTACCGGAAGAATATCGAGCAAACCCGCAAGTTGGTGGAAGACATCAATGCCAAGCAATCGCAGGGATTGGCTTTGAAGAATGATATCACTCGGTATGAGTTGCAACTCAAATCTTTGGAACTGGCTTTGACGCAGATAGAAAACAGTATTCTCATTCTGAATAATCAGTTGACTACAGTACTCGGATTGCCGGAGGAAACAGTGATTGATGTAGATACAACATTGCTGGGACGGCTCCCGAAACCATCGGAAGAAGCGCATTGGCAGGAAACGGCTGTATTGAGTTCGCCTGTACTGCAACAGATGAAGCTGAACATCAAGCAGTCTCAGTATAACGAGCGGATAGCGAAAGCGGAACGTCTGCCGTCCGTGGCTCTCTTTGCCGGTGACAAACTGGATGGGCCTATCACGATTGAAGTGCCTCCCATTAATAAAAACCTGAATTACTGGTATGTGGGTGTCGGGGTGAAGTTTGACATCGCTTCTACGTTCAAGTCAGGCAAGAAGATTCGTCTGGCACGGTTGTCTACCTGGCGGGCGCAGGAGAGTGACTTGCTGTTGCAGGAGAATGTGCGCACGGAGGTGAAAGCGGCATACATCCGTTTCCACGAGGCTTTCACTATCTGTGATACGCAGGAGAAAAGTCTGGAACTGGCAACGCAGAACTACAGTGTGGTGAACAACCGCTATCTGAATGATCTGGCACTGATTACCGATATGCTGGACGCCAGCAACTCCAAGCTGAATGCGGAATTGCAGTTGGTGAATGCACAAATCAATATACTTTTCAATTTCTATAAGCTGAGAAAGACAGCCGGAAGCCTATAAACGAATTTAAAATAACAATAGAACATATGGAACGCAAGAAGAAAAAAGTGATTTATAACGTGGTGGTTAGTCTCCTGCTCATTGCCGCACTGGTGTGGGTGTGCTCTCATTTCGTTCACCTCGGCAGCGTGGCATACACGGACAATGCACAGGTGAAACAACTCATCGTCCCCGTCAACAGCCGTGTGCAGGGATTTATCAAGAAGATATATTTCGATGAATACCAACAGGTTCGCAAAGGCGATACGCTGGCTGTGATAGAAGATGCCGAGTTCCGCTTCCGTCTGGCGCAGGCTGAGGCTGATTTCCAGAATGCCATCTCCGGCAAGAATGCGGTGGCTACCACTGTACACACTACCCAGAATAACATTGCCGTATCCGACGCCGGCTTGCAGGAAGCTAAAGTCCGCCTCGATAATGCCGAACGTGAATATCACCGTTACAAGAACTTGTTGGCACAGGATGCGGTCACCAAACAGCAATATGATGCTGTGCAAACGAACTATGAGGCCTCCAAAGCCCGCTACGAACTTCTGTTGCGCCAAAGGCAATCCACCACCCTGGTGAAACAGGAACAGACCCACCGCCTGGAACAAACCGATGCCGGCATCAAACTTGCACAGGCTGCCCTGGAACTGGCACGCCTGAATCTTTCCTATACCGTCATCCTCGCCCCTTGCGACGGAACCACCGGACGAAAGGAAATTCAGGAAGGCCAACTGATACAACCCGGACAAACCCTGGTGGACCTGGTTGATGAAAACGAAAAATGGATAGTAGCCAATTACAAGGAAACCCAGACCACACATATCCGGGAAGGCCAGCCCGTGGAAATAGAAGTGGATGCCGTTCCCGATATCCTTTTCAAAGGAACCGTGAAGTCCATCTCCCGTGCTACGGGGGCCAGCTTCTCCCTTCTCCCGCAAGATAACTCCGCCGGAAACTTCGTGAAAGTGGAACAACGTATTCCTATCCGTATCGAGTTCTCTGCGGACAATCGTCCGGAAGATATGGAGCGCCTGCGTGCCGGTATGAATGTGGAATGTGTAGTAAATTATTGATGCGATGCACGAAACAGGACCTTTTTCTATTCCGGCCATCCGTGATTTTGTTCCGCCTAAACTGCGCCCCTGGATAATTATTGTCTTCGTCATCATCTTCCAGTTTTCCGGTGGTATTTATCTGTCGGCAGTCAGCGAAATGGTTGGTTCAACGGCGTTGATGCAGGAAGACATTATGATGGCGGCGTATGCGTCTATGGTGGGCATGGGGCTGACATTCGCCATCATGTTCCGCCTGAAATTCCGCTTCGCCTCGAAGACTTCGCTGATGACGTGCAGCATAGCCCTGATTATTGCCAATCTGATATGCATGCATACCCGCAGTATTCCCCTGCTGGTGATAACTTGCTTTTTTGCCGGCATCTTCCGCATGTGGGCCACGTTTGAGTGCAACTCCACCATTCAACTATGGCTGACTCCCAAGCGGGATTTATCGGTGTTCTTCTGCTTTATCTACCTGCTGGTACAGAGTTGCATCCAGTTGTCGGGTTTGATAACCGTCTACACGGCTTTCTGGGCGAAATGGGAGTATATGCACTGGCTGATAGTGGGCTTGTTGCTATTAGTGATGCTGGCTACGCTCTGGCTATTCCGCAGCTATCGTTCCTTACCGAAACTACCGTTATTTGGCATCGACTGGCTGGGAGCTTTGATGTGGGGGATCGTTCTGCTGTGCATCCTTTTCGTCTGCGTCTATGGTGAGCATTACGATTGGTACCGGTCTTTCCCAATCCGGGCGGCAACCGTCATCGGCATAGTAGTTCTGGCACTGAACCTGTGGCGCGCATCTTTCATCCGTCATCCGTTCATCGCACTGAAAACGTGGACGTATCGCTCCGTGTGGCTGCCCTTTATACTTTATATAATAATAGATATCCTGTTGGCTCCTTCACACCTGTTTGAGCATATCTATATGGAGGGTATATTGGGTTATGATGCCCTGAACGTGATTTCGCTCAACTGGGTAGTGTTGCTGGGCATTGTGGTTGGAGCAGCTTTTACTTTTCTGACTTTTTCACGCCGTAAATGGCGCTATAAGACGATGACGGTGATTGCTTTCTCTTCCATCACTGTCTATCTGATGTATTTCTACTTTGGCATTGATTATGCTTTGCCGAAGGAGACGCTGTTCGTGCCGTTGTTCTTTCGTAGTTTCGGGTATGTCATAATAGCTATTTGCTTTCTTACGGTGCTGTCACGTGTGCCTTTCCAGTACTTTTTTCAAGCGGTGTCCGTGCAGGCGTTTGTCAGTGCCGGGTTTGGCGGGGCTTTGGGCACGGCTATCCTGGGGCGTGCTTTGAGTGTGACTTTAAAGAAGAATGCGATGCTGCTTGGTTCGTCATTGGACCATGTGAACCCGTTCATTAGTCGGATGTCTGCCGGAGAACTTTATGGTGCTGTGCAGCAACAGGCATTGATGGTTTCTATGAAAGAATTGTACGGCTGGCTGATTCTGATAGCCTTGTTCTGCCTGCTGGTGTTCCTGGTTTATGAGAGCGATATCCGCCCGTACAAAGTGCTGCATCCCACTTATCGCTCTATTCGCCGCTTTGCGAAGCATGAGCTGCGTATGGACAAGAAATTGGGAGTTACGGGCTGATTAAGCATTTATTTGTTCTTGTTTTGAATGATCCCAGCTAAATTTAGGTAGGGAGAATGAGTTGATTTATTCTTAATTTTGCCGTGCAATAACAAGGATGTGTGCAGGCGAATAATTACTAGCCTGCATACACGAATAAATATAATTATATGGGAAAAGATAATTCAAAACTATTCTAGGAATGTTGACAGCCTTCGGGCCGTTTGTCACAGATATGTATTTGCCAAGCCTGCCTGCTATGGGAGAATATTTCAATACGAGTTCTTCAATGGTTCAGTTGGGACTTACCACCAGTATGATCGGGTTGGCAGTCGGGCAGATATTCTTCGGTCCTTTGAGCGACCGGTATGGCAGACGTATACCGTTGCAGGTTGCCATGTGGCTATTCATTGTTTCAACAGTTCTCTGTTTGTTTGCGCAGGACATTCATCAGTTTGTCACTTTCCGCCTGATACAGGGTATTGCCGGTGCGGGCGGCATCGTTATAGCCCGTTCCATTGCTACGGATAAGTTTTCGGGTAAGGAACTGGCGAAGATGCTGGCAATTATCGGTGCCATCAACGGCATTGCTCCGGTGGTGGCGCCCATCATTGGAGGAGTATTTACGGAAGCCATCGGCTGGCAGGGGATTTTCGGTATTTTGCTTGTACTGGGCATGTTACTGCTGGCAGGCTGCATGCGCTTCCGGGAGTCGCTTCCTGCCGAGAAGCGGCTGGCAACGAAATGGGCAGATACGTTCAATAGTTTCAAGGTGGTCCTCCGCAACAAGCAATATATTTGCTACGTGTTGCAACTGGCGTTTGCGCAAGGAGTGCTGTTTGCCTATATTGCTTCGTCTCCTTTCATTATTCAGCAACATTACGGTTACTCTCCTTTTGCTTTCAGCGTGTGTTTCAGCATTAATGCCATCGCTATCGGTGGTGCCGCAGCATTTTCCGTGAAGTTTCGCCGACCGGAAAACGGGACATTGATAGGCTGCATGGGGATGCTTGTTTTCTCTATACTGGAATGTGCTGCGTTGTCTTTAGGTTGTAGCTTCTGGGTATATGAACTGTTGCTGCTGGCAGTGCTGTTTATGATGGGAATGACTTTCACTACCTCTACCGCATTGGCTATGGAGTGTGAGCGCACTAATGCCGGGACAGCTTCTGCATTGCTGGGAGCTGTCAGTTTCTCGTTCGGCGGCATTGTTTCTCCCTTGGTGGGTATTGGAAATATTTTGGTTTCCACCGGGATTATATTCGTAATATGCTCAGTCTGTTCTCTTGCCGGCATATTATTTGCGTTGGGCAGAAGGCGGTTGAAAGTTCGGTTTTACATGGCGTTCAGTACATCCCAGAAACGTTGAGGCAGATGAATGTTGGGCACATTCATGGCTTCTTTAAATAGGGGGGCAATCTCTTTCGGGGCAAATCCGGCAATGCCGCATCCTATTTCAGTGACGAGGAAAACGTATTCGGCATGTTCTTTGGCAAATCCGATGAATTGGTCAACATAAGGCTTGATGCTTTCCGGGCCACCGTGCATGGTCGGGATGGCGTAAGTCTGTCCTTGTAGTCCTGTTCCTTGTCCCCAGATGGCTCCCCACTTCTTCCAGGCCAGATATGCGGCTCCACCACCATGAGCACCTTCCAGATTACTGCCGAAGACGAATATCTCGTTCGGCTTTAGTTCCGTAATACGGTTTGAGGTAATTCTTGTTTCCATATATTTAGTTAGTATTAGGTTCTACTTGATTATTTTTCTTTTTTCTTCATTTTTAATCTCTTGCTTTTCAGCAAAAGTAACCTCCAGGTAACTATCTTACTTGTTTGTAACTTCTTGTTTATAAGTAAAATAGTATATAGCTTTGCAATGTTGAAAAGTCACTGACTTCATTGCGAAGTTAGTGAAAAAACTGGTGAATACAACTATTTTATAAACTATTTAAAAACAAAAGGACAATGAAAGAGCTTGCAGTAAAGAATTACAAGACCGCCGAAGGTCAGAAAATCAGTCAGGGTGGCAATGAATTTACAGTGAAACCGATTGTTGCGCAGGAAGACGTAACCCAGTGCCGTGTCAACTTTGTAGAGGTGGAACCGGGTAACTTTGCCTACGGCTATCATTATCATGAGACGGATGAGGAAGTGTTCTACATCATCAGTGGTACAGGCGTTGTGCGTACCGCCAATGGGGAGGTGACAGTAAAAGCGGGAGATGTCATCACTTTTCCTGCCGGGCCGGAAGGTGCGCACGTCATGCGTAATGGGTCTGATACGGAGAAACTGGTATATCTTGATTTTGATACGAATAATGTGCCTGAGATTGTGCACTTCCCGGATACGAATCAGGTGATGGCTTACGGAAGATTCTCTAATGGTATTTATGATAAGAAGTAGAGTTTGATTTGTCCTGTTTTCGTTTTGCTGAATTTTAGGTGAGATTTATATGCTTGCGGAAAAAGGCAGAACGGTGCAGAAAAGAAGCATACCCGGAACGGAAAGGAATGAAACTTGTAGCCCGTAACCGTTTTTTTTCTTCTTCCAA
>ERZ824598.4359-NODE-4359-length-10705-cov-4.365540_pt1 | contig 10705 bp, 5 predicted proteins | sample MGYA00519934_ERZ824598 | MGnify/ENA primary metagenome ERZ824598 (study PRJEB31778, sample SAMEA3449177) | human gut metagenome | biome: human gut; feature: human-associated habitat; material: faeces | place: United Kingdom | collected 2010/2012 ... | reverse complement strand
CTTTAAGCGTAGTTGTACCGGAGCCTGATATTGCTTTGCTCACAGTTCCTCCGCTCAAAGATAAATTTCCGGAGTTTGACACAGCACTTGTTATACTATTGGCAGACATTGAGGCACTACCCTGAGTGCCTATAGTCAGGTTTGCATTGACCTTACCCGTATCAGACACATTTAATGAACCATTATTAACATTTACAGTGTTTTGAGTAATAGAAACACCATTAGCAAGCGTTAGGTTTGCTCCGTTATTTACATTTGTTGAACCTGTTCCAGAGATTCCGCTGTTTAAAGTATTTGTTCCGCCAGTTACATTTAAAGTACCTGCATTTTTAATTGCAGCATTCGAATTTGATGATGCAATGGTTACATTAGACAAATTTGTTGTACCGCCGGAAGCATTAACAACTGAACCTTCAGAGTTTACTGCATTGGTAATGTTAACATTAGAAAGAGAGAGAGTTTTTCCGTTTGAAAGTTCAAAACCGGTCTTGCCATTCATATTTATAGTAGATTTGGAAGAACCGCTTGCAACACCATTTACATTTGATACACTTCCAGCCGTTGCACCTAGATTTTCACCGACCGTATAAGTATTAGAAGCGGCATCAAACTGGAAATTTTTAGTTTCTGTTGTATCAAGCTGGTTCCATAATCTCAGAGTATCACCTTGAACACTGTAGCCGTTTCCAGAAATTTCAGACGTTGTTGTATAAGTTATACTATCTCTGTTTGTATCAGTTGTAGTAAGACTTAATTGTCCATATACTTTTACAATTTGATCAAGCTGGGAATATACAGCCGACCAGTTCGTATTTGCTAAAATCGCATCTTTTGTTGCGGTTTCAGTTTCTTTAAGCAAATTTCTAGATGTTAAAGAACTATTTAACGCCAGGTAAACACTGCTTCCGCTTCCATTTTTAAGTACCTGAACAGTAACCGAACCATCTTCTAAAGGAATATCAGTTAAATCAACATCGTTAATATAGACATAACCGGAGCCATTCGATATCGTCAGGGTATCAGCTTTTTGATTTGCTAAATCTACGTCGAGTTCCCATTTTGCACTAGAAGATGATGATAAATAATTAATATTATAATTATTTATCTCATTATCCTGAAGATTAACCGTACCACTGTTCGTATATAATCTTGAAGTTGTATCTGCAAAAGTATTTGTACCAAATGTTAGATTTGTATAATTTAACCGCGCTTCAGCGTTTTTTACGACACCATTCAAATTGATTTGTCCAGTTGAGTCACCGGTTAAATATAACTGATGAGTGTAATTAGATTGACCTGTAATCGTATCATCAACAATTATATTACCGTTATTTTGTGCAGTTAGAGTAAGGTTTGTCCCTGAGCCTTGCAGCCAAACAGCTTGCGACTCTTTCGGTCCATCTCCGACCTGTACATAGTTGCCGGAAAATTTAGAGGTTCCGTTATCAGCAATAATGTTTAAATCATAAGTTGTATAAATCGCTCCGCCTTGAGCAGTACCACCTTCTTCTGCATGCGCATAGTTATCGATAAAGCTTACATTCTTGATGCCATTTGATATGTTTGATGTGTTATATAAAGCACCACCATACGCATTATTACCTTGGACATAGTTACCTGAATAAGTTCCACTAGCCAAGCCGTTTGCAACCGCTGTATTATAAATTGCTCCGCCGCTGGCATCAGCTGCGGAAATTACGTGATTATCAATAAAATCACCTGAAATAAGTCCAATAGCATTAGAATAATTATTAATATTATAAATAGCACCGCCTGCTGAGTTACCAATCGCATTAACATAGTTGCCTATAAAATCTGCTGTTATTGAACCTATTTTTACGTAACTGCCAGAATTATTATAAATCGCACCGCCAAAAGCTCCGGTTGTTTCGGATTTTGCATAGTTGTTGCTAAAAGTACCGGTTATGCTATCAATTGAATTATTATTATAAATAGCACCGCCCTGAGCCTCCTTTGAAGCACTAACATAATTTCCGATAAAATCACCGGATACATTACCAATACCATTAGAACTGCTACTAGAACTATATGTATTGTGAATCGCACCACCTTGAGCCTGATAATTAGCTGAAGAAGCATAGTTATTAGAAAAATCAGCGCTTATATTATTTATTCTATAACTGCCATAACCGCTGTGATATATTGCTCCGCCCTGTGCAGCACCTTCATTTGCGACAGCATGGTTGCCTGTAAATGTAGAACCAGTTATACCATTTGTAATAGTACCTTCATTATAAATCGCACCACCCTGGGATCTATTATTTGTGGACTGGCTTACCTGAGTATCAGTAGTTACATAGTTGCTATTGAAGTCACCGCTTATTCCGGCAATTGTTGCATATCTGCTGTTATAAATACCTCCGCCCATTGCCTGTAAATCTGCTGATGCATGGTTTCCGGTAAAATCACCTGTAATTGTTCCAATAGTACACGACTGGCTGTTATATATCCCACCACCATATGCGTATGTAGAAGCAGTTGCACTTGTATCTGCTGAACCACCCTCAGCAGTTGAAAGAACATAGTTGCCTATGAAATTACCTGCAATATTTCCCATTGTCCCTGTATTATAAATTGCACCACCATAGGCATAAGCTTCTGCATTTGCACGTTCAGAGTAATCCCAGCTTGTTCCTTCATATTCATAAGTACTGGAATTGGCTGAAGCACTTACAGATATCGAACTAATCCACTCTTCTGTACCATCTTTCCAAGTGTGCCAATATCCACCATCTGAAGCATACTCCGAATCATAAGAACCGGATGTAGATGTTGAAGCAGAAGCACTTAAAGTTATTGACTCCTCTTCTGTTACTGTTTCACCAGCATCATTAACATAAGTACTTGTATGTGTAATAGTTTTAGATTTGCTTGCATCTGCAGAAGCAGAGCCGGCAATTGCTGTTGCAGTACCACTATATTCAGAGCTTGTACCATGGATAGCTGTGCCGCCTTTCGCATTTGCATGAGCATAATTACCAACAAAATCGCCTGTAACATTCCCCATTGTTCCTAAATTGCCAATTGCACCACCGCCTGCTGTTGCGCTACCATTTGCATCAGCGGATGTATCACAGCTGGCCTCTGCACTAGCTGAAGCGGTAGCTGTAGCCGATGCACTGCCATCATTATTTGAATCGTATGCTGACCCGGCTGATGCAGTAGCATCACCGGCATGTGCCTCCGCATAACCACCTTCTGCATAACCACCATAGGCATTTGATTCTACATAATTATTGACAAAATCACCTTTTACGTTACCTAAAGAACCTGTATTACCTACAGCTCCGCCATAAGCTTCTGATGTCGCATTTGCTGCTGCCCAAGCTGACGCATATGCATCTGCATTAGCAGATGCACTGCCAGTACTAGATGAATCCGAATCATCACTTGCATATGTATAATCACTACCAGCCTCGGCATGGCCTCCTGTAATAGTCTGGATAAGGCTAGATCCTTTAAAATCTGATGTTATATCAATGGAAGAATTTGACGAATTATTATATACCGAACCGCCATAGTTTGTCCTTGAAATACTTGTACTTTCGCTGCCATAACCAGAAGTTATAGTTCCGCCATCCTCACTTATGTTTGTACTTTCACTAAAAACCTTGTTAGTAACATCATTTGCGGATGCTATTGTTGTCAATCTTGAACTGTCAGCTGTATATCCAGAAGGCTGAGTATAAGTATACTTTAAGTACTTAACCTGATTATTCGGCAATTTTATTTGTATTGTATCTGCACCGGCAGAAGATACTTCTGTCCAGCTTATATTTGAAGATGTTCCGGTATTTGCAGCATTTAACGTTATTTTGTAATAATGAACTGTTACTGTTCCATCAGCATTAACAGTTTCTTGTTTATAATTGTAATCGCTTGATGTTCCCTCTACAACATTATATAAAGCATTAGCAGCATATCCAGAAGGCTTTCCCTGCCCGAATTTAACATTAATTCTATCCTTAAACTTAAAAGTTCGAGCATCACCAATATCAGTATCACCCTGCGCTCTGCCGGTTCCGATTGCATAAGATTGCTGACCGTCACCCACAAAACACATACCAGCTAATACTGCGATTATAATCTTTCGCTGCCGGGATACCCCACGGGCAGAAAGATTGTTTACGCTCTCTACCTTGTCTTTCATGATACACCTAATAACTTCATTGTTCGTATTATCTATAACGGCAACATGATGGTAAAACTTTAATAATTTTTTAAAAAATTTACAAAAGTTTACATAGAATTCATAGGAATTTTCTTCTTATATTTCTTATATGTATAAAGGCTAAAACTCTTTATTTAAGCTCGTATAACAATTAATTTCTTATATAACATTTTGCATAAAATGTTATGTTAAAATTTAATTAATATAACCTATATTTTAGTAATAATAAACATTATAGACATTATTAAGTTTTGTAAAATTTTTATTCAAAAAACTAAAAAAACGCTTTAACAGGCGTATATAAAAAAAATAAACAATACATTTTATGCAAAATGTTATGTTAAGCACCTCCCTTGCGAAGCTATACTCAATCTGATATCATGAAATAAAGAATAGTGAGGATTTATGCCCTCAAAAAAGTTAAAACGAATAACCTCTCAGAATTATTTAAAATACTATTACGATATCCCTTATGAAGGTAAGACTTCTGCTGGTAAACCTTTGCGCAGATTAAAGAATATAACCTGTCCTTACCGCGGAATTAAAATTATTCCTAGCGAAACTATTAAAAGTTTTGAGAAGGGTTTATCAAGATGTAAAACTGCTGAGGATGCTGTTGAGCTATTATCTATATATCAGACTAACCTCTTGTCTGTTGAAAAATCAGTACTTGCTATTTTTAAAGACTTTTCAATGCTAAACCCTGATGATAATCTTCAAAACTGCCTCCAGATGATTAAAAATAATTGTTTAACAAGGCTAAAACTTGAAGAGTTTGAGGTTTTGGATGATGTAGATGCCCTCACAAGAAGATTATCTCCTCAAACAGCTTTAAAAATAAGAACAAAAACAACAAAATGCCGTCAGATAATCATAAGCAACAACAAACATGATACTTTCAAACGAAAAACTTTTTTAAATTCACTTGAAGAAATAATCCCCAAAGAAAATGAGCGAGAGATTTTTAATGATATAAAAAATAAGGCTCTTTTTCTTCCAACCTCTGAAAGCAGCCGTAATGCGTTTATAGTTAAATATTCTAAAAGAAACCAGATAGAAATTACCCGCCGTTTATTCATAGCATCTACAGGTTCTATTGAGCATGTAACTCCGGCCTCAAATGGGGGACTTAATACAATAGGAAACTTTCTTCTAACATCTGCAAGCGGCAATCGTTATCGTGAAAATATGCCTTTATGCGAATACATAAAAAGGCATCCTAAAATACCTAAGTATATGCAAATTTACATAGATGACATCATTCGAGAAATACATAACGGTAATATGCCTGGCAATGAAACTTATCCATACAAAATTAAGAAAAAATTATTTGAGGAATCGCACGGCAGAATTATGATAAGCCTATCCGGATATGAATATTCAGAAGAGGAGGCAGCTCTCGCTGTTGAAGCATATGAAAAACGATGGGAAACTTAACACTCTGCATCAATACCCCCTAAATCTGTTACATAAGCTCCTATACAATTATCAAAAGACATGTCTAGATGATATATATTATTCTGTGTTAACCAATCATTAAATGATATACCACCCTTCTTAACAGGAGTTTCTTTTGTTATATACTCAACAATTGTCCAGCCGCCTTTGTAACCATCAAAATCCTTTATTTCATCAACATCAAATACTTCAGTATATTCTTTTGTTTTATCTTCGACTTTTACGCATATTGGATTTGCGAGAAATAATGCCGGAATGTTGTTTATATTTTCTGATTGTACATCCTGATACACAGCAAGTTCTCCCCAGATACTCAAACTATTAATATCTTCCGGATTTATATATGTTTTCATTGCAACAGGCGGATTTTTGCCGTCTTTTAGTTTAAACACAATGCTGTTACACCCTTTGCCTAAATATTCTAAATCTATTTTTTTATTATCAATCAAGAGTTGATTACTCTCGTTTTTTAAACTTTTATATCCATCACGAATTAAATATGATAAAGTATCCAGAGCATTAGTAATAGAGTCAATATTCATCCCCTCAAACAATGACGGAACTTTGTGTTTGATAATTGTTTCTTTTCCAGAAGCATCAAGCTTTTTTACAATTGCTGCCAGCTTGTATGGAGCATCATTTTTCTTATCTGCAAAAAGTTTTGAACTGTAATTCTCAAACCTTTTATCAAGCATATATGTGTTAATCTTATCTTTTATAAATTGTTTTTTATCTTTTGCCAGTAAATCTACATAATAAATCCCGCTGATAAAATCATTCTTTTCATATTCGATTAACTTTTTATTAATCTTGCTTATCTCAATATTACTTGAAAAACTGGGATACTTAGTTTTGCTGTATGTATAAGGGGATATGTTCATACTTTTCCTAAAACCTGAAAATTAAAAATTTTGCTACCAGCAATTTTTCTATCTAACTTACAACCAAAAAGACTCCCAGAAGGAGTCTTTTAGAAATGGGCAGGGGTGGATGAAATCCTAACTAATTATGCTTATGATGTATATGAAATATCACCTTATTTGGTAGAAATGAAAATGTGGTTAGAAGAATTAGATAGTGCAAAATCAAAATACTAAATATCTATGGTATAGCCAACACATGCAACAACAAAAACAACAACCACAACCACAACAATAACCACATACACCAACAACTGCAAAGAATTTAAACTACTACCATAAACCAGACCAGAATAATGTAAACATCACATCATTTGTTATTTTCTGACTGAATGCTTTCCGTTTGTACTGTGCTGGTGATACAGTGCGTAGCGTAGGCCCTAAAAAGCCGTAGCGTAGCACGAACGTTAGTGAGCTTGCTGTATCCCTAATGCAAAAGTCCAAGCTGAAAAGAAAAAAGTACGGAAGCATAAAAGAAAACAGAAATAACAAACACAATTCCAAAAGCAGCTTCCAGAGCGGGGTAGAAACAATTTTTACCTTTTCATGGTTAAAGTTATACCATGCAAGTAGCAAAAACCCGGTCAAGGCAGCGTGAGTGGCCTCTCGTGGAGATTCTTGATAAGACTCTTTACAGATTGACAAGATAGACATGATTTTATAGCATGAATGTAAGGGAGATTAGGAATGGCAGAAGAATTCAAATTATTTGAAGGCAGTAGAATCAGACATATTTATGATGAAGAAAAAGAAATCTATTACTTTTCTGTTGTAGATATTGTCGCAATTCTGATTGAAAAAGACTATCAGACAGCAAGAAAGTACTGGAACAAATTGGCACAACGGTTGCGTGATGAGGGTTCTGAGCAGACGGTGACAAATTGTCACCAACTGAAATTAGAAAGTTCTGATGGTAAGAAATACAAAACCGATGTAGCTGATATTAAGACAATTTTTCGTATAATTCAGTCCATTCCTTCAAAGAAAGCTGAACCAATTAAACAATGGTTAGCCAAAGTAGGACAAGAAAGAGTTCAAGAAATGGCTGACCCAACAACTGCTATTGATAGGGCAAGGGAAACATATAAGAAACTTGGTCGTTCTGAAAAATGGATTCAGCAGAGAATGACAGGTCAAGAAACAAGAAATAAGCTTACCGATTACTGGAAAGACCATGAGATTTCAGAGGGTAAAGAGTATGCAATTCTTACAAATATAATTCATCAAGAATGGTCGGGGTTAAGTGTTAAAGAGCATAAAAACCTTAAAGGTTTAAAATCCCAAAACCTCAGAGACCACATGAGTGAAGCTGAATTGATTTTTACAGCACTTGCTGAACTTTCAACAAGACAAATTGCAGAGAGTGAAAACGCAACAGGCATGGAAGAAAATACAAAAGCTGCTAAAGTTGGTGGTAATATCGCCAAAAGGGCAAAAGATGATTTTGAACAAAGAACTGGTGCAAAAGTCGTAACTGGTGAAAACTTCTTACCTGTAAGCAAGAAACCTAAGCAGATTAAGAAGAAGGTTTAACTTATAATAAATTACTTATAGATTCTTACTTTTCTGCCATATTTGTTATATTCGGTTATTCTGTTATTATCTCAAATTAGGACATGCATTAGATGCAGATTTTTGCAAAGAAGTTCTCGTATGTTTATGATACAATAATGGTGCAGAGGAAGGTGGTCAAGATGAGTTTAAACACTGTATCAAATGTAGGTATAAACATACAAGAGAAAGCTACTGTTATTTGGAATGTAGCAGATATGTTAAGAGGACCGTTTAAACCACATGAGTATGGTTTAGTTATTCTACCTATGACGGTGGTCAAAAGATTTAACGATTGTTTATTATCAACTCATAGTGCAGTGCAGGAAACTTATCAAAGAGTTAAGAATTTAGCCGTAATTGACGGTTTCTTAACCAAGGCTTCTGGCTATCAGTTTTACAATACAAGTAAATTTACATTTGATTCATTAGTAGCAGACCCGGACAACATTGAAGCTAACTTTAAAGATTATCTGGCTGGCTTTTCTTCTAACATCCAAGACATTCTGGCTAAGTTTGATTTTGAAAGTATTATCAAAAGGATGGTAGAAAGCAACACCTTATACTTGGTTATCAGAGAATTTAATAGCACAAAAGGATATCTGGGCCCAGATAAGATAAGTGCAGTCGATTGTGGCTATATCTTTGAAGATTTGGTGAAAAGATTTTCAGAATCTTATGGAGAAGAGGCTGGAGCACACTTTACAAGCAGAGATATTATTTATCTGATGACAGACATCTTGTTGAACGAAGCAGACTTAACTACAGAAGGAAATGTTACTGTATATGATATGACCATGGGTACATCTCAGATGTTATCCTGTATGGAAGAAAGAATACATGCCATCAACAAAGATGTAGAAGTTACTTGTTTTGGGCAAGAGTTTAATCCTTCCACATTTGCTATTGCTAAAGCTGATATGATGATTAGAGGTGGAGACCCTAACAATATGAGGTTTGGCGATACATTATCAGATGACCAATTTAGTGGCTACACTTTTAAATACTGTATATCTAATCCACCTTTTGGTATCGATTGGAAAAGAGAACAAAAAGCTGTTGAAGCAGAAGCTAAGCTGGGCGATAATGGCAGATTTGGTGCAGGTTTGCCTAAGATTTCAGACGGACAACAACTATTTGTATTGAACGGCATATCCAAATTAGCTCCAGATGGAAAGATGGCTATTATTCAAAATGGTTCGCCATTATTTTCTGGAGATGCTGGAAGTGGCCCATCAAACATTAGACAATACATATTAGAAAATGACTGGTTAGACACCATTATTCAACTATCAACGGACCAGTTTATGAACACTGGCATTAGCACTTATATTTGGGTTATCTCTAAAAATAAGCCAAGTTACAAAGCTGGCAAGGTTCAGTTAATTGATGCTTCTCATTGTTACGAGCAAAGACGCAAATCAATTGGATATAAAAGAAATGACATAACAGACGCTTGCAGAGCTTTAATTGTTCAAGCATACGGAGAGTTTAGAAATAATGCCAGCTATGGTGATAAGTCTGGCATGTATTGTGAAAGCAAGATATTTGATACAGTTGAGTTTGGCTACAATAAGATAGTTGTAGAAAGACCACAAAGAGATAAAAACGGCAATATTGTTAAAAAGAATGGCAAACCTGTTGCAGACTCAAATCTAAGAGACACTGAAAATGTACCATTAGATGAAGATATAGACAGATATTTTGAAAGAGAAGTTCTTCCTTATGCTCCAGATGCTTGGATTGATAAGAAAAAAACTAAAGTTGGTTATGAAATACCTATGACAAGATACTTCTATGAATACAAAGCCCCAGAGTCGGTAGATAGTATTGTTGAAAGAATAAACACATTAGAAACCGATATAGCAACTTCGCTAAAGGCATTGTTTGACAAGGGGTGTGATTAGTGGAAAATGATTTATCAAAAGGCAAGGTTATAATATATTCTGGTGCTGATGGCATAGATAATCTTGAGGTAGTGCAACAAGATGATACATTGTGGCTAAGTGTTGAAAAGATTTCTGAACTATTCCAAAAAGACAGAACTAATATTCAAAGACACATAAAACATATCTATCAAGAGAAAGAACTTGAACAAGATTCAACTTGTGCATTTTTTGCACAAGTTCAAAAAGAAGGCAAGAGAACTGTTAAGAGAAATATCCCTTATTATAATTTAGATGTAATCCTTGCTGTTGGTTATAGAGTTTCTTCAAAAGTTGCAACTACTTTTAGAAAATGGGCAACAAAGATTTTGCACGAATACATCACTGATGGCTATGTTATCAATGAGAACAGATTAAAACTAGAACAAGATAAGGTTAAATCCTTGCAGGCAGCGATATCTCTATTAGGAAGAAGTCTAAATAACCAGATTGAAAGTGTTGATAACGCTAAAGATGTTGTTAAAATACTTGATACCTTTGCTCATGGTCTTGATTTATTAGATAGCTTTGACCACAAGACACTTGATAACAAAGGTAATACACAAAAGGAAGCTGTAAGAATTTCAACAGAAGAGTTTCTACAAGTAGTTAAGGAAATGAAATCAGAATTTGCTTCTGATGTGTTTGGAAATCCTAAG
>ERZ824598.4358-NODE-4358-length-10705-cov-5.885728_pt1 | contig 10705 bp, 10 predicted proteins | sample MGYA00519934_ERZ824598 | MGnify/ENA primary metagenome ERZ824598 (study PRJEB31778, sample SAMEA3449177) | human gut metagenome | biome: human gut; feature: human-associated habitat; material: faeces | place: United Kingdom | collected 2010/2012 ... | reverse complement strand
TGCTCGGAATACGGTATACACCATTTCCAAGATATTCAATATCCGTAAATGCCTGCGCCTCAACACCGCCGTTATAGAAGCTTGTTGCAGGCTGATAATCAGCAGACTCCACACCGTTTAATGTCGGAACAGTGGAAACAACGTAGTAGTTTCCGTCAGATCCATGATATACCGGCACGGTTTCCTTAAACATCTCCGGGTTTAATCCAAGAATGTAATCGTTTGAGTACCAGTCTGCGTTGGAATTCAACAAACTGTCAATCGTTGTTACACCTGCCTGAACCTTAGACGGATCAACATAGGTGTTATAAAACTGCATTGTCTGCTCGGTACGCTGAAGGTCTACTCCAGTCAAGCTTTCTGCAAACGCATCATAACTTTCGTAGTCCCATGTACGGTCAGCCGTAAACTCTTCTTCATCAATGACATCTGAAAAATCTTTCTCGTCCATCTCTGCCATCATTTCTTTAATAGACAGATAACGGCAGTACTGCTCATACGTCATTGCCTCAACAAAAGCAATCAAATCTTCCTCTGATAACTTCTGAAGATAACGGCATGCATCCAGATCAGATGCGGCATCGTAATCAAAATCAAAGGTATCTTTCAGCTGATCTTCTTCTGCTCCATACTGAGCCATCCATACCAGCTGATACATGTCTGTATCCAAACCTCCAATAAACTCATAGAAGGCATCACTTTCGTTTCCACCAATTGCCTCGATGTAAGAAAGGATTTCTTCTTTGGTTGTCTCATAGGACAACTCAATTGTCGGAACCTCTGAGGTTGTATCAGAAGCTTCGGAAGTCTCTGCATTGGAAGTTTCTTCGGCAGAGGTCCCAGATGTTTCTGGTGTCTGCGCGGTTTCTGATTCGTCCGGACCGCGGGTCTCGTTTGCTTTTGACTCCTCGGTAGATTCTTCGCCGGACGGATCGCTCTCTGGAAGAGTGGTTGTCTCTTCCTCGTTGTAGGTTGCTTCTTCGGTGGAAACAGTCTCGGCCTCGGTTGATGCGTCGGTCTTTGTCTCCACTTCGGAAGCTTCGTCTGATGAAACAGCCTGTAACGCGGTGGTCTCTGTGTCTGTCTGATCCTGCACAGCAGTTTCAGACTGCACAACAACTGTCGAAGGCTCGGCAGTGCTTTCCTCAGCAGTCGTCTCTTCAATCTGGCTTTCTACTGCTGCCATTGAAGATTCCAACTCACTTGCCAGTGTTATCACCGGGCTCATGGTTGTTGTGACTGCCATCATGAGTGCCATCAACGTAGAAGTCAGCTGCTCCATGCTTTTCTTCTTCCTACTTCGCATGATTCGTTCCTCCTATATCAGTTTCAATATGTGCCAATCTTGCGCACTCGCTTAGAATTGCCTGTGACGGAAAATTCCTATGACTTTTCCGTTAATCTCTTTTGCTGTCCGTGCGCCAAATACTCGGCTGTCGATACAATCTGTTCTCGCATCCCCTAAGAGAAAATAGCTTCCATACGGAACCTGATAGGGATAGGTGAGTGTTGAATCTTCCGGTACTAAGGATTCATTCATGATTTCCTCGTACTGAGTCTGACCGTTTATGATCAAAAATCCATCATCGGAAAACTCAACGATGTCTCCACCCTGTGCAACTACTCGCAAGAAGTATTCCTCTCCATCAACTGTTGTTGACACCACATCATCGATGTGATAGCTCTTTTCCAGTCGGGAGTACAAAATCAAATCTCCGGCCATCAGTTTCGGATACATACTGTTGTCCGGCATCTGCTTGATACCAAACAAAAATGTCAGCGTAATCCAGCAAAACAGAACAAACAATCCGAGTTCGGTTGCCACATGCAGCAAACGGCTTTTCATCAGCGATTGCCTCCTTTTCTGCGCTTTGCGACAAGTGCAACGAAAAGAATGGCGATGCCGCCTGCCAGTACCAGTAACGGCATAAACCAGCTGTTAGACTCTGCGCCTAAAATCTGATTGGTGCTGCTTGATGGACGGCTTGGGCTACTTGGAGTTGGCTGATTTGGCTGCGGATTGGTTGGAGTGGTATCGGCATGGCCAAACACAATCTCGTCAATCTTTGCCTGCGTGTCCTTCCAGTACAAAACCAGTGTTGCACTCAGTTTTCCATCATCGTCTGATAATACGGCAACTTCTGCTATTGCGGTCTGCTCTCCAAACTGGGATGTACAGAAAATAGAATAGCTGTGGTTGCCCGGCTCCGTGTAAATAAGCGGGAACACATATTGACCACCGATTTGCGTAATCTCTGCCCTTGTAAGGGTTTTCAAGACTTGGTTAGTTTCCTGATCTTTAATTTTTATCGTTGCATCCGATTTCTCGGCTGCATCCGACGAAAACTGAATGGGAATCGCAACCGTAACAGAAGGTTTCTTTTCTTCTGCCATGACATTCATACCCAGACCCATCATCAGGACTAAAATCATGCTAACCAGTCTTTTAATCCGATGTTTCATCGATGTCCTCCTTTTCGTGTAATTTGTTAATGGTACAAAAAATGACGGTTCTTTCATTTGTCCCGGCATTTGTGCAAGTCGAAAGACCTAACAAATGTTTTCCCTCGCTTTTGTCCAGATCATCCGCAATAAACACTGACTGATCTTCTAGGTAATCATACAGAGAAGCCAAATCGTTATCTTCCGGTGTGACCCGAAATACATGCTCATCATATGCGTCTGTAACCAGACAAGATACGACAGTCAGATCGTAATACTCGCTGCCACTTATCCAAAGCTCTCCGGTTCGATGCTCGTCAAAATATCCTTCGTTTGTGAAGTGATCCAACCCACCAAACATTGCATCATAGTCCATATGATGTCCATACAATAGTGAGTAGGGATCAGAAAAATCAGATGCATTATCCGCATCCAGAAAAATACTTCCCGACAAGGAATACTCGCCAAGTGCATTTCGATTCAAATACTGGGAATTGTTCTCTCCCTGCACAACCGGATAATCAATCGCGGTATCATCAAGTGTAATCCATCCGATCACATCCGGATTCAATCGAACCAGTTCGTCAAATGACAGACCGTCACTGCCATCTGAAAGGGGACGATACCTCGAATAAAGGTTTCCGGGCGACGCATCGTCATAGACCCTGTATGTGTCGTATAGAGAAAAGATACTGATTCCCATGATGAAAAGCAGAATCACACGAACTATCCAATTAACCCCCCAATCAACTGCATCCAGAATCCAAATCATTACCCTTTCTTTATTCGACACATCAACGCCTCCCTTACTTTAGTTCCCCCTCTCCCGACTCTTGTTCGGAAAAGGGGGTGTTGGTTTTCAGTTTAAAAAGCTGAGAACCATTTTGGACGAATTGTTTTCAACAATCAATTGTGAAAAGCAATTTTTTACTGCTCGTCGTTTTCCTTCTTCTTGCGCTTCTTGCCACCAACAAACAGGAATCCGCCTGCAAGACCTGCTGCAACTGCGAATGGAGCTGCGGTCAGTACAATACCAGTCGGAACAACACCGTTACGGTAGTTGTCGTAAATTACAGTATCATCGGACTCACCCATCTGTGTCTGGACTTTTGCATTGTTAACTTTCTGCTGGTTTGTTACATTGTGGGTATTCTGAGTGGTATCCTGCTTATAAGAAATGTCGTAACCTTCGTCTGGCTTAACTGCCTCAGTGATGTTGTAAGTCATGTTGGAAGTCAGACCCCAAATTTCGACAAACTGATCATCCTTCAGATAGAAGGTAAGAGTTGCAGAACCCTGATCATTGGTTTCGAAGTAATACTCAGACTCATAATTGGTATCGCCGGTATTGGTTAAAATCTCGCCCTTGGTCAGCTGATCAATGTTGCTTACGTTTGTTGTGTTGATTCCGTTTAAGGTGTACGGAATGTTAGCCGGAGTTGCATTGGTCAGGTCAACATGATAACGAGAGTTCGGAACACCGCCGGATACGGTAACGGTATACTGGAAGTACTCTTCTCTGTTACCCTGATTACCAGTTACCTGCTTCTCTAACAGAAGGTCGTATGTGGTATACAGGTTCTGGAAGCCTGATCCTTTCAGTGTCTTTGCAGCACTGTACAGGTTGGAGTTCTGATTTGCGATTGCAGAATCAATTTCAGCCTGTGTTGCAGGACGATACTTCTTGCCATCAGCACCAAGTAATACACCGTTCTTTCCAATGACAGCATCATCAGCCTGTACATAGTAAGCAGCATGTCTTAAAAGATCAGCGGTTGCAACCAGCTGGAAATCCGGCTCATCTGCAAGTGTTCCAACAGCCTCATCCTTGTGGAATACATAGCCTACAACGCCAAGCTTTCCATCTTCCTCAGTCTCAACGTAAACATCAAGGAAACGGGAAGTATCATCATCGTTTGTGATACCCTGCTGACCCTCGTTAGCCGGAACCTCTCTGATGATGTAACGATAGATACCCGGCTGAGTATAGGTAACATTACCAAGGTTCATTGTCACATTCTGCTTTGCATACTTCTGGTTGTTTGCAAACTCTACAGTATCACCAAGCTGTACAGCCTGATAGGTGGTCTGTCCCGGCTTGAATGGGTTATCCTGCTTGATGGTGATACGATCTGCCTGAATACCTGCAAATACCTCTGGTGTATTAGCGGTACCAGCTACTGCACGACCTGCCTCGATGGTGTAGGTTGCGGTGTAGTTCGGAACATCTGCATTGTCGTCAAGTACCAGATACTTGTCGAAGCATGTGATTGCGCCTGTGGTTGCCTGATTGCTCTTTCCAGACTGATTGTAAGCTGGTGCTGCGATTACCTGTGATGCCATCATGCAGCTCATGATGGTTGCTGCTGCGAGCATTTTTCTGTTGTGAAACTTTCTCATTTTGGTTCCCTCCTAGGAATAAGAATCTTTCTGATGCCTGTTTTCGGTCGGTATCATTACCTTTTTGTGTTTCGAAGAAGCGGGTTCGTCGTGCCGTTTCTATCAAACGAATGGAATACCAAAATCACAACTGTGATTTTATGGCTGTGTGACTGCTTCTGTGTCAGGGTGTGGATCCGGAAGTGTATCCCCGCCTATGTACGTTCCGCAGACAATTGTTCGATCAAAGCTGTTTGGTACACAAGTAGAAAATGCAATCACATGACCGTTTTCGGAAAGTGCTACATCGCCCTTCATTACATTTCGGGCTTTTAGGTTTTCCTGCCAGTCGTTAAAAGCAATCCCCCAAGTATCAAAGTCTTCTTGGAACACGTCAGCTGATCGATGGCACTGGAAAATGGAGAAAATCTGGTAACGATAGTTTCCATCCGGTGTCAAAATCCAGAAGTACGGCTCTTCATCGTACAACTCTTGATCTGTTAGCTGTGCAAGATCGGACAGCATTGAGCCATCACGAACATTGTGGCCATAGATCACAGAGTACGGAGAAGAAAAGTCACCCGCCATTCGGTAGTCCATAAAAATCGAGCCGGCCTTTGAAGAATCATCCGACAGATCAAAGGTCCTGTGTACATAGTACGCATTGTCTTGTGCCTGTAGGATTGGGTAAGAAATTTGTGGAAGTCCGGTAAAATAGACCCAACCGATGATATCTTTGTTGATGGCTTTCAACTCCTCCCAGTCAATTGACAGTGGTGCAGTTGAAGCTCGTTTGGTGCGCTTACGCAATTTCTTTCGGTATTTTGGGGTACTATTTTCTTCTTCAGTTTCCTCACTTTCTTCTTCGAGCGTTGCCTGCTCTGCTTCTGTCTGTTCTTTTACAACCTCGTCTCGAAGATCCTCATAGTGATCTCGATCCTTTGCATAATCTGCATAGTAGCGATATAGCTTTATGCCGCTTACAGCTGCGATGGCAACAAGAACAAACAAAAGCACAACAAGCAACACAGTCCCAATTGGACTATTTTTTTTGTTCTTTCTCATAGGCGAAGCTCCTTTCTATTTTTTTCTTTGGTACAGCTCCCGGCTTTTGTAATCGGGGGCTGTGGAGTTGTAAATCGGTTAATGTCTCGTGTGTTTACCCTTACGGTTTGTAAACAAATTCCTTTGTTTACAAAATGCTTTGTTACATAGTAGTATCAACACCGATCCGCGTCACTGAAAAGCCGTAAAAGAAACCATTCACAATCTGTTTTTGCAGAATAATCAACAGAAAAAAAATTTGTCGCCATCCGGCATCATATTATTCACTGAGGCGGTTTGTGCAAGTGCAGGCAATTCGACTGCCGACTCTTCTACTTTCTACAAGAAATTCAATACTGATAAAAAATCAATTTGAAGCCCCGGCTTCCTCATCCGAGGAACTTTCAATGGTTGTGGAAGTGAACCGCAGACTTTCATGGTCGGATTCTTTATAGACTGCCCTGATCGAGTAGGAGGCGGCTTTTGCCGCCGACCTCTCACACCACCGTGCATACCGTTCGGTACACGGCGGTTCAGTTAACTTGACATTTCATAAAGTACTCTTCAGCGGATAACAGACCAAATTTTGAAAGTCGCGCATTTGACATTGCGAAGCAAATGGATTCATTTCGACAAACTCTGGCATATCCGTGTGTCCATGCCGCTCTTGCCGCATTTCCTTTGCTTATTCCTAGTTTTATTAGATTTCTAAGTCGATTTCTTGGTGTTTTCCAATGCTTCCATATACACATTCGAAATCTGTATCGGGTGATCGTATCTAGCCTCCGAGTTACCCTTCGAATATCCCCTATTTTAAAGTAGTTGACCCATCCTCTTATCAGCTCTGACACCTTCTTTGCCTTATACGCATTACTTACTCCCCATTTCCGAGTTGTAAGCAGTTTCAATTTTCTTACTATCTTGTCCACTGATTTCTTGTGTGCTCTTGGTTTGTATTCCTTGTACTTGTAAAAGGTAAAACCCAAGTATTTTATTTCTTTAGGTCTTCCGATTTTACTCTTTTGGCGATTTACTTTCAGTAACAGTTTCGTTTCAATATATCGTGTAACTGATTCCATTACTCTTTTTGCCGCTTTTCGGCTTTTAACTAAGATAATGCAATCATCCGCATATCTTACGAACCGAAGTCCTCGCCACTCAAGTTCCCAATCAAGCTCATTTAGCATAATATTTGCAAGTAGGGGAGAGAGATTTCCTCCCTGCGGGGTGCCCATCTCTGTTTCCTCTACTTGTGTTCCAACCATAACTCCGCTTACCAGAAGCTTTCGAATCAATGACAATATCTTTCCGTCTTTGATTTCTTTATTCAAGATAGATATAAGTTTATCATGGTTTACTGTATCGAAGAATTTCTCTAGGTCAATATCGACAATCCAGTTACATCCCTCGTTCATGTATTCTACTGCTTTCAGTACCGCTTGTTGCGCGCTTTTCTGAGGGCGAAATCCATAACTGTTATCATGGAACTTTTCCTCATAAATAGGCGTTAGTACTTGCGCTACTGCTTGTTGTATTGTACGATCTGTTACGGTCGGGATACCCAGTTTACGCTTACTTCCATCTTCTTTTGGTATTTCTACCCGTTTTACTGGCATCGGCTTATAGGTTTGATTTCTTATACTTTCTTTGATTTGCTCCCCGTTTTTCCTCAAATGAGAGAGCAGGGCTTTATATTCCATCCCGTCTACTCCAGCTGCCCCCTTATTCCTTACTACTTGTAAATAAGCGTTATTTAGGTTGTCTTTCGATAGGATGTTTTCTATAAGCGTACTTTGTTTCATGCGTTGTTTCCTTTCCTTTTCGTGAGTTCTGAACACTCAGTACCTATGTACCCCTTTCGGCTAGTGTATTATCAGGACTCTCAATTGGGATTTACTCCAACTGATTAACTGTTTGGTCCTTCGCTCCAGTGAGTTTCCTCACCTTCTCAGCTACTATGACCGCTGCTGACTTCCTGTAATTCGTTGTTACTATGGCTAATGAAACCACTTACAGGATCTCCTCGGTTAAGACTCGTTATCTTTCCCATCATCTATTCGCCATGTCTACTAACAGCCTTTGGTTAGCATTTGGACTTTAACTTGATCAGCAGTCTTATCCAGGCTGTAAGCCTTATACATGATTTCTGTCCGTCGAACCGATGGTTTGCCGCAGACTTCCTTCAGATTCCACCTTACGGCGGACACCCTTGTCTTGTTGGCTATGTGCTTCCCGCTAACAGGCGCACTTAGGACTTTCACCTTTAAGAATAACGTTCGCGCCGGGCGAACTGACATCCTCCCCCGCCTACAGAGGCGGGGGCTTCCTTTCGCAAAAAGCGAACCGTCGGTTCTCGTTCGATGACACCACTGTGTCAAGCATAAGCGAGCTATCCCCGTGTGCCCCACGGTTTTTTCTATATTCCTGTCACTGCAGGCTGTACATAAGACGCATACCCTCATTCCGGATATTGACTGCAGCATTGACATCCCTGTCATGGTGTGTACCGCATTTCGGACAGATCCATGCACGGATTCGCAGATCCTTCGTTTCGGTATTCTTATACCCGCATACACTGCACAGCTGGCTGCTTGCAAAGAAACGGCCTACTTTCACCAGCTGTTTTCCCTGTTCTTCCATTTTGTACTTCAGGAAATTCACAAATATCCCCCAGCCGTTATCCAAAACGGATTTGCCAAAGTGCAGCGCCTGTGACATTGCTTTCATATCGAGATCTTCTATACAGACGCAATCATACGCATCTGCAATCTTTCGCGATTGTTTGTGTAAAAAATCTCTGCGCTGGGCCGCTACTTTCTCATGCATTCTGGCAACCCGGATCCGCTGCTTTCCACGGTTTTTGGAACCTTTCTGCATTTTTGAGAGCTTTCGTTGTTCTCTCTTTAATTTCTGTTCCGCTTTTCTGTAATATCCCGGATATTCCGGTTCTCTGCCTTCACTGTCCCTGTACAGTTCCTGCATGGAAAAATCCAAACCAAGAAATTGATGCATGGGCTGTTTTTGTACTTGGTTTTCGTACTCGAACAGAACGCTTGCATAATAGTCCCCGCCCGGATTTTGACTGATGGTGACCGATTTGATCCGGTAATCTTCCGGTATCGCTCTGTGCTGTTTGACCTTCACATACCCTGCTTTTGGAAGCTTCAGGTGCCCATTTTCAAGGGCTACCGTGCCCTTCTGGTTATTCGTTGTATAAGAAGCGCGGGTTTTATGTCTGGATTTGAATTTCGGAAATCCAACTTTCGGATCCCGGAAGAAGTTATTATATGCCTTTTGCAGATTCATCTGTGCATTTGCAAGGGCTAGACTGTCAACCTCTTTCAGCCACGGAAATTCTTTTTTGTACTGCGCCGGGGTATTGTTCCGTTTCTTTTTCGTTTTCTCGTAATATTTGATTTTATCATCCAGCATTTTATTATAGATGAACCGTACACAGCCAAACGTTTTGGCAAACAGTGTTTTTTGTTCCCTGTTCGGATATATCCTGAATTTATATGCTTTGTTTGCCATAAGACCTGCCCCTTTTGCGGCTTTTTTCTCCCTGTGACTCAATATATTTTCTGATGACTTCTATTGGTGCGCCGCCTGTTGTAAGCAGGCAGAAACTCTGGCTCCAGAAACATTCTTTCCACAGTTTCTGCCGTATCTGCGGAAATTCTTTTTTCAGGAGTCTGCTGCTTGCACTTTTATATGCATTTATGAATTTGCTGATTTCTGAATTTGGGTGCGCCCGAAATAAAATCTGGACATGATCTTTATCATAATTCCATTCCTGCAACATAATGTTATACTTCGGTGCAATATACACAAAGATTTCCTTTGAACGTTCGGAAACCGTTTCATCAAAGACCTGCCTGCGGTATTTGACAACAAGGACAAGATGGTAATACAGCAAAAATACCGAATGTGCATTATTGTCTAATTCCATATATGTTCAGCCTTTCTTTTTTTCTTCGACTGATTTTATTATAACGCTTCTTATCCTGTATTTCAATATTTTATGACGGACGCAATTCATCCCCCACTTTAGAAGTCGGGGACTTCTTGCTGAGCATAGTTAAAAACTGAAAATGATACCTTCTATATTGTTTGCGATGAAAAAAGCGTATATCTGGTTACAGAACAACTTCCCATTGATATGGATTTAGCGCTCATTATTGATGACACGATAAATCAGTATAAGCATAAAACTCCTATGCCACTCAAGTCAAAGTTTAAAAAAATTTTTGATGATGCCTGGGGAAAGGCTCATTTGATGCAAATGGAAGATCTGCCGGCTGAAGAAAAATATGCTTTCTCTCTCTTTTACAAAAAGGCAAACGACACCATGACAGATGAAGAGAAAGAAAAAGATGAGTGGAGTTGGGATGATGAAGATCCTGTTGCTGATAAAGCAGACTTTTTGTACAGCTATAAACTCGCTGCTGACGTATTACAAAAAAAACGGTTATAGCTATGAATACGTAAAATTCGTTGCCGAATTAGACCATCACGATGTGCCAACTTTTAAAAACGATCTTGAGTGGTTGTATGACGGATTCTTTTGGCGGAGCACAATGGCAAAGTATATGTAATATCAAATGAGGAAGAAAAAATGGAAATAAGAGAAATGCTTTCTGAATCAAGAGCTGAATTCTCCAGGCAGTATAATATTCCTGTGCGAACTTTGGAAAACTGGGAATCCGGTAAGAGCAGCTGTCCTGAATATGTTCGTCAGCTTCTTGAAAAAGCTGTAAGGGAAGATGTGATGTCACAATAAAAATATCTAAATAGGGTGTACGTTTTTATACATTGTCAAATGGACAATAAAATGTTAAAA
>ERZ824598.4357-NODE-4357-length-10713-cov-3.713924_pt1 | contig 10713 bp, 4 predicted proteins | sample MGYA00519934_ERZ824598 | MGnify/ENA primary metagenome ERZ824598 (study PRJEB31778, sample SAMEA3449177) | human gut metagenome | biome: human gut; feature: human-associated habitat; material: faeces | place: United Kingdom | collected 2010/2012 ... | reverse complement strand
TACACAACTTTTCTCACAAAGTGCCGGACAGATACGCCCTGTAAACTCCGGAAAGTCACACGTGGCAGCCAGTATTTCATAAGCTTCTTTCCACTTTCCTTTGTAGAGGGCGTCTTGCCACTCAGGTTGTTTGTTACCCAACGGGCATGCCCAGTGGCAGAAGGGTACGCCACAGTCCATACAGCGTGATGCTTGTAGCTTACGGTCGTGGGTATTAAGGGTTTGTTCTACTTCACTATAGTCAGTGATACGTTCATATACGGGGCGATATCCGGCCTCCTGACGGCGTATGGTTAAAAATGCTTTAGGATCTCCCATGATGATAATGAATTAGTGATTAGTGATAAGCGATAAGTGATTAGTGGTAAGTGATTAGTGATAAGTGGCTGCGCTATTATACCGCATGGTACTAATCACTACTCACTAACCCACTTATCACTATTTAATAGTCTCTTTGCATATCCGCAATTTTCTGTTGTAGCTTTCGCATTTGTTCCTCCTGCAAAACCTTTTTGTATTCGATAGGTACTACCTGGATGAATTCGTCTGCATAGCGGTTCCAATCGTCGAGCATGATGCGGGCTAATTTACTGCCGGTGTAGAGGTAGTGCTGGCGGATGAGTTCGTGCAATTCTTTGCGGTAACTTGCTTCTTCGATAAGAGATAGTTCTACCATTTCCATGTTACAGAAGTAGTCAAAGTTACCCTCTTTGTTCCACACATAAGCCACACCGCCACTCATTCCGGCAGCAAAGTTCCGGCCCGTTTGTCCTAAAACTACCACACGTCCGCCTGTCATATATTCGCAGCAATGATCGCCTACACCTTCTACTACGGCTATGGCACCCGAGTTGCGGACAGCAAAGCGTTCTCCCACGCGGCCATTGATATAAACCTCTCCGCTGGTAGCTCCATATAATAAAGTGTTCCCGGCAATTGTATTCTTCTCTGCCTCGAAGTTACTTCGTACGGGCGGAAGCACAGCGATACGTCCGCCACTCAATCCTTTGCCAAGGTAATCATTTGCTTCGCCTTCCAGTTTAAAACTAACTCCTGGTGTAAGGAATGCGCCGAAAGATTGTCCGGCAGAACCTTTAAATTTAATGTTCAGTGTATGTTCCGGTAATCCTTTTGCGCCATACCGTGAAGCAATGGCCCCCGAAAGCATAGCGCCCACCGCGCGATCCGTATTGGCAATGGTATACTCCAATGACACCTCTTTTTGATGTTCGATAGCCTCTTGTGCAGCACTCAAGATTGTTACGTCTTTTACGGCAGAGATGCCATGATCCTGATCACTGACGTGATGGATGGCCGCACTGCTCTCTATGCGTGTGAGCAGTTTGCTGAAATCAATGAGACGGTGCTTTTCGTTTCCGTTATCCGGTTTGCGTTCAATGAGGTCGGTGCGTCCAATGATATCATCGAGTCTTTCCACGCCAATTTCTGCCAGATACTCGCGTACCTCTTGTGCCAGGAATGTGAAGAAGTTGACCAGATATTCGCTTCGTCCGTGGAAGCGTTTGCGTAACTCTTCATTTTGTGTAGCAACTCCGACGGGACAAGTATTCATATGGCATTTGCGCATCATCACGCAGCCCAGTACAATCAGTGCGGAAGTTGCAAAACCAAACTCCTCTGCACCTAACATAGCCATTAGAACAATGTCACGTCCGGTTTTCAGTTGCCCGTCCACTTGCAACATAACCTGTCCGCGAAGCCCGTTCAGCACCAATGTCTGTTGCGTTTCGCTTAGTCCCAGTTCCGGAGAGATACCTGCATAACGGATAGATGAAGCAGGTGAAGCTCCTGTACCACCTTCTGCACCAGAGATTACAATCAGGTCAGCCTTTGCCTTTGCTACTCCGGCAGCGATGGTTCCTACTCCGCTTTCGGCTACCAGTTTTACGCTGATTTTGGCTTTCGGGTTTACATTCTTCAAGTCGAAGATAAGCTGTGCCAGATCCTCGATGGAGTAGATGTCATGGTGAGGTGGGGGAGAGATTAGTGAGATGCCCGGTATGGAGTGGCGCGTTTTGGCAATCACCTGATCTACCTTGTAACCCGGCAATTGACCTCCTTCGCCCGGTTTAGCTCCCTGAGCTATCTTTATTTGTATCTCATCTGCATTAACAAGATATTCGGCAGTTACACCAAAGCGTCCTGAAGCAACCTGTTTAATAGCACTACGCAGGTTGGTTCCATCCGGACGGGGAGTGAAACGTTCGGCATCTTCCCCGCCTTCGCCTGTGTTGCTTCGTCCGTGTATTTTATTCATGGCTATAGCCATGGCTTCGTGTGCTTCGCGGCTGATAGAGCCATAACTCATAGCACCCGTTACGAATCTCCGCAGTATGTTTTCTACCGGTTCAACACGGTCTATACTGATCGGGTTACGTTTGAACGAAAGGAAGTCGCGAAGGAAAATGGGAGCTTCTTTTTCGTCCACCATGGTGGTAAACTCTTTGAATTTTTTATAGCTGCCCAGGCGTGTTGCCAATTGCAGGGTACTGATCGTTTCCGGGTTCCACGCATGTCTTTCTCCATCTTTGCGGAAAGTATAGATGCCACGATTCTTTAGTTGAGAGTTGCCAGTTGAGGGTTGAGAGCCGGCTGTACCGCTATGCTGCATAGAACTTTCAGCTTTCAACTTTTCACTTTCAACTGCAATAGCATCCTGTGCTATTTCTTCCAGACGGATACCGCCGATACGTGAACTTAACCCGCCAAAGTAGGCGTTGCTTAACTCTTCACTCAGACCTATGGCTTCAAATATTTTAGCTCCCCGATAAGAACGGATGGTACTGATACCCATTTTACTCATTACTTTGAACAATCCCTTGCAGATGGCTTTGATATAATTCTTCTCTGCTGTGGCATAGTCCAGTTGAATCTCTTTTTCCGCCACCAGTTTGTCGAGGACGGCAAATGCCATATAGGGATTCAGTGCACTTGCTCCGAAACCAAGTAACAGAGCAGCATGCATCACTTCGCGTATTTCACCGCTCTCTACAATGAGGGCTGTCTGCACACGTTTTCCTACCGCTATAAGGTGATGGTGCACTGCACTTACAGCCAATAACGAGGGGATGGCTGCATGTGTAGCATTTACGTCACGGTCCGTCAGTACAATGTAGTTTACTCCGTCTGCCACTGACTCTTCCGCTTGCTTGCATAGATTGTTCAAGGCTTCCTGCAACCCCGCCTTACCACGTGATATTTCAAAAAGCATGGGCAGTTTTATTGTGTTGAAACCTTTGTAACGAATGTTGCACAGAATATCCAGTTGAGTATTATTCAAGATAGGGTGGTTCAGGCGTACCATTTTACAATGGCTCTCGCTTGGTGTTAGAATATTCATCCCTACTGCTCCGATATATTCAGTCAGCGACATTACCAGTTCTTCCCGGATGGGATCGATGGGAGGATTGGTCACTTGGGCAAACTGTTGGCGAAAGTAGTTGTATAACAGTTGCGGCTTGTCCGAAAGTATTGCCAATGGAGTGTCGTTACCCATTGAATGAATCGGTTCTGCCCCGGTGGTAGCCATCGGGCTGATAATCTTTTCTATATCCTCTTTCGAATAGCCGAAAGTGCGTAACATACAATCGTACCTCTCTATGCTGTGAGGAACTTTGCGTCCACTTTTCAGCTCATCCAGTTCAATGCGGTTGGCTGACAGCCAGTTCCGATAGGGTTTGGCATTTGCCAATTGTTGTTTCAGTTCGTCATCATAATATATTTCTCCCTTTTCGGTATCTACCAGTAAGATTTTACCGGGTTGCAAGCGTCCTTTTTCTTTGATATCTCCCGGTTCAAAGTCCATCACACCTACTTCGCTGGCTACTACCATCATATCATTTTTAGTGATAAGATAACGTGCCGGACGTAACCCATTGCGGTCGAGCATTCCTCCTGCATAGCGTCCGTCACTGAAGAGTAGTGCGGCAGGGCCATCCCATGGCTCCATTAGAATGGAATGATATTCGTAGAAGGCTTTCAACTCCTCACTGATTGGATTCTTCTCGTTGAAAGATTCCGGTACGAGCATAGCCATGGCATGAGGCAGGCTGAGACCGGACATCACAAGAAACTCCAGCACATTATCCAGTGAGGCACTGTCACTCATCCCTGGCTGAATGATGGGACGTATCTCTTTAATATCTCCCAGGGTAGGAGATGAAAGAACACTTTCGCGTGCTTCCATCCATCCCCGATTACCACGGATCGTATTGATTTCACCATTGTGGGCAAGTAAGCGGAAAGGTTGTGCCAGTCCCCATGTTGGGAAAGTGTTTGTACTGAAACGTGAATGTACCAATGCTAATCCACTGGTGAAGTAACTGTTTGTGAGGTCCGGGAAGTAGTTGCGTAGTTGCAGTGACGAAAGCATACCTTTGTAGATAATGCTTTTTGTTGATAGTGAAACGATATAGAAATCGTCCTTTGTGGCGATGGAAGAGTTGCGTATCCTGTTTTCAATCTTCTTCCTTATTATATATAATTTACGGTCGGCCGTTTCTGTTTCTGTAAACCCGGTGATAAAAATCTGTTTTATGTCCGGTTCTGCTGCCAGTGCGGCTTCTCCTAAAATTTCAGGACAGGTAGGCACATTGCGCAGGTGCATGAGTGTAAGCCCTTCCTTTTCAGTCTCTTCAATAATAATACTCAGAATGCCTGCCTGGTCTTTCGGCTCTTTTGGCAAAAAGATCAGTCCTGTGCCGTAACGTCCTTTTTCGGGTACGGGGATACCTTGTAATAAAATGAATTCATGAGGAATCTGTAACATGATACCTGCACCATCTCCGGTTTTATTATCAGCTCCTTCAGCTCCGCGGTGACGCATGTTTTCGAGTACTTTGAGTGCCGACTCTACAATGTCGTGCGATTTCTCTCCATGAATGTTTACCAGCATACCTACTCCGCAGGCATCGTGTTCGTTTGCTGCATCATACAAACCCTGTTGTTCAGGCTGTCGCTGGTAAGGCAGTTCTTTTGTTTCGTTGTTAAAAAGTTCTCTTTTCTTCATTCTGTTTAGCTTTATTGTATGATAATACCTATTTATGCTGTCTTTTTGTTTTGCAAAAGTATTGATTTAATTTCATTTTGATATCTTTATTAGTGCTTATTGTGACATAAATTACATATACTTCATGTTGAAGTTATAAATTGGTAGTTCAATGTCGGTTTTTTATGTTAATGTGAAAGGTAGTGAAAGTCTTTTTATTAAAATTTGAAACTACTTTCTTTTTGAGAATAAAATAATAGAAAAATTAACGTTTTGACGTAAAAATAACTTTTTTCTATGCTTATGTCAAATATTTATAGTAAAAATAATCTTTATGTTATTATAATTGTATATCTTTGTACCCTGAAAACATAAAAATAGGATAATATGTGTGGAATTGTAGGCTACATTGGTAAAAAAGAAGCCTACCCCATCCTTGTCAAAGGGCTGAAGCGACTGGAGTATCGGGGATACGACAGCGCTGGGGTAGCACTAATCAGTAACAACCAACAGTTGAATGTGTATAAGACGAAAGGAAAAGTCTCCGAACTGGAAAATTTTGTCACACAGAAAGATATTTCCGGTAACATTGGTATTGCACATACACGTTGGGCTACTCATGGAGAACCTTGTTCAGTTAATGCCCATCCTCATTATTCCTCTTCCGAAACTCTCGCTCTCATCCATAACGGTATCATCGAAAACTACGCCGTTCTCAAAGAAAAACTCCAGGCCAAAGGTTATACATTCAAAAGCAGTACTGATACCGAGGTACTCGTACAATTAATAGAATATATGAAAGTGACTAATAACCTCGATTTGCTGACAGCGGTACAGCTGGCATTGCGTGAGGTGATTGGTGCGTATGCTATTGCCGTATTGGAGAAGGATCATCCCGATGAAATTATTGCAGCGCGTAAAAGCAGTCCGTTGGTGGTGGGCATTGGTGAAGATGAGTTTTTCTTGGCTTCGGATGCCACTCCTATTGTAGAATATACTGATAAGGTAGTATATCTGGAAGATGAAGAGATAGCAGTGATACACCGGGACAGGGAGCTGAAAGTGGTGAATCTGAACAATGTGGAGATGACTCCTGAAGTGACAAAGGTAGAGTTAAACTTAGGGCAACTGGAAAAGGGTGGTTATCCGCATTTTATGCTGAAAGAGATATTCGAACAACCCGATTGCATCTATGATTGTATGCGTGGGCGTATCAATGTAGAGAGTAACAATGTTGTGCTTTCGGCCGTCATTGATTATAAGGAGAGACTTCTGAAAGCAAAGCGTTTTGTCATTGTAGCCTGCGGAACCTCCTGGCATGCCGGGTTGATAGGCAAACACTTAATTGAAAGTCTCTGCCGCATTCCGGTGGAGGTGGAATATGCATCCGAATTCCGTTACCGCGACCCGGTGATTGACGAAAGTGATGTTGTGATTGCTATCTCTCAGAGTGGTGAGACTGCCGATACACTGGCTGCCGTTGAGTTGGCAAAAAGCCGTGGTGCATTTATCTACGGCATTTGTAATGCTATCGGTTCGTCTATACCGCGTGCTACGCACACAGGTTCTTATATACATGTAGGTCCCGAAATAGGTGTGGCATCTACCAAGGCTTTCACCGGACAGGTTACGGTGCTCACTATGCTTGCACTGACATTGGCGCGGGAGAAGCAAAACATCGATGAGGCCCATTTCCTTGGTGTAGTACACGAATTGAGCCGCATCCCTGAAAAAATGAAAAAAGTCCTGAAACTGAATGATAAAATCGCAGAATTATCTAAAATATTCACGTATGCGCATAATTTTATCTATCTTGGTCGCGGGTATTCGTATCCGGTAGCTCTGGAGGGAGCTTTGAAGCTGAAAGAAATCTCATATATTCATGCTGAAGGTTATCCGGCAGCAGAGATGAAGCATGGCCCTATTGCTTTGATTGATGCCGAAATGCCTGTGGTAGTTATTGCTACTCAAAATGGAATGTATGAAAAAGTACTCAGCAACATACAAGAGATAAAGGCCCGTAAGGGAAAAGTTATAGCTGTTGTCACCGAAGGAGACACAGTGATCAGCAAAGTAGCTGATTATTGTATCGAACTTCCCGAAACACTGGAGTGTCTTGATCCGCTTATTACCACAATGCCTTTACAATTGCTTGCTTATCATGTGGCGGTATGTAAAGGGATGGATGTGGATCAGCCAAGGAATCTGGCGAAGTCGGTAACGGTAGAATAAAGGGATTTACGATTAGACGATTGACAATTTACGATTGGGATTACTTCCCATTTATAGATTAAGGTAACTTCAATTGTAAATAGTAAATCGTCTAATTGTAAATTCCTTCAATCGTCTAATCGTAAATCAAAATAGATTGTCAAATAGTAAATAAGTAAGGTGGAACAATTAAAGCATGAATGTGGCGTTGCCATGATACGCCTGCTCAAACCGTTGGAATATTACGAGAAGAAGTACGGAACGTGGATGTATGGATTGAATAAGCTCTACCTCCTGATGGAGAAGCAGCACAATCGTGGACAGGAAGGCGCCGGACTGGCTTGTGTGAAACTGGCAGCCAATCCGGGAGAAGAATATATGTTCCGTGAGCGTGCATTAGGATCGAGTGCCATTACTGAGATTTTTGAGACCGTACAAGGCAATTTTAAAGATCTGACCTCTGAACAGTTGCACGATGCTAATTTTGCCAAACGTACCTTGCCTTTTGCCGGTGAAGTGTATATGGGACATCTGCGATACTCTACCACCGGAAAATCCGGTATTTCTTATGTTCATCCGTTTCTGAGAAGGAACAACTGGCGTGCCAAGAACCTGGCCCTTTGCGGTAATTTCAATATGACGAATGTGGATGAGATTTTTACCCGCATTACAGCTATCGGACAGCATCCGCGCAAATATGCCGATACTTATATTATGCTCGAACAGGTAGGGCATCGTCTCGATCGGGAAGTAGAACGCCTCTTTAATCTTGCAGAAGCAGAAGGGCAGACGGGTATGGGCATCACCCGTTTTATTGAAGAGCATATCGATCTTGCCAATGTGCTGCGTTCTTCCAGTAAAGAGTGGGATGGGGGATATGTTATCTGCGGACTGACCGGAAGTGGTGAGTCTTTCGCTATTCGTGATCCGTGGGGTATCCGTCCTGCTTTCTGGTATCAGGATGATGAAATAGCTGTCCTGGCATCTGAACGTCCTGTGATTCAGACAGCACTCAATGTGCCTGTGGAGGAAATTAAAGAATTGCAGCCTGGACAAGCACTCTTTATCAACAAAGCGGGGCAGATTCGTACTACTCAGATTAATAAACCCCGTGAGAAGAGAGCCTGCTCTTTTGAGCGTATTTATTTCTCTCGTGGTAGCGATGCAGACATTTATAAAGAGCGTAAGTTGTTGGGAGAGAAACTGATTCCCCGTATTCTGAAAGCGATAAACTCTGACCTTGATCATACGGTGTTCTCTTTTATCCCGAACACAGCCGAAGTAGCTTTCTACGGAATGCTTGAGGGATTGGACAATTATCTGAATGAAGAGAAAGTACAGCAGATAGCTGCTTTGGGACACAATCCTGATATGGAAGAACTTGAATGTATCCTCTCACGGCGCATTCGTAGTGAAAAAGTTGCTATCAAGGATATCAAGTTGCGTACTTTTATTGCCGAGGGCAATAGCCGTAACGACCTGGCTGCGCATGTATATGATATCACTTACGGCAGCCTCCGTGCCGGTATAGACAACCTGGTGATTATTGATGACAGTATTGTGCGCGGTACAACACTCCGGCAGAGCATTATCGGTATTCTCGACCGTCTGAATCCGAAGAAGATTGTTATTGTAAGCTCTTCGCCACAAGTGCGTTATCCCGATTATTACGGCATTGACATGGCAAAGATGAGTGAGTTTATTGCCTTTAAAGCAGCTGTAGAACTCCTGAAAGAGCGTGATATGAAAGATGTGATTGCTGCTGCCTATCGTAAGTCGAAAGATCAGGTTGGCCTACCTAAAGAGCAGTTGGTGAATTACGTAAAGGATATCTATGCCCCATTCACCGATGAGGAGATTTCTGCCAAAATGGTGGAATTGCTCACTCCGAAAGGCACGAAGGCCAAAGTAGAGATTGTGTATCAACCGCTCAGTGGCTTACATGAGGCTTGTCCTCATCACACGGGTGACTGGTATTTCAGTGGCAACTATCCTACGCCGGGTGGTGTGAAGCTGCTCAATGAAGCGTTTATAAATTATATAGAACAAGTATACCAATTTTGAGATTTACGATTTTATGATTTACAATTTACGATTGAAGTTACTTTATTGGCAAATGGGAGTCATCCCAATCTTAAATTGTAAATCGTCTCATCGTCAATCTTTTCAATTGTCAAATAGTAAATAAATAGATGCGAAATGTAACTTTAATCCTTGACGACGGGAGCCGTTTCCATGGTAAGTCGTTTGGCTACGAGAAGCCGGTGGCGGGCGAAGTAGTATTCAATACCGCCATGACAGGCTATCCGGAGAGTCTGACCGATCCTTCATATGCCGGACAGTTGATGACACTGACATACCCATTGGTGGGTAACTATGGTGTGCCTCCTTTCACTTTTGAATCTAATGGATTGGCTACTTTTATGGAAAGTGAGAGAATTCATGCCGAAGCTATTATTGTGAGTGACTATTCGGAAGAATACAGTCACTGGAATGCAGTGGAAAGCCTTGCCGACTGGCTGAAGCGTGAACAAGTGCCCGGTATTACAGGCATTGATACCCGTGAACTGACCAAAGTGTTGCGTGAACATGGGGTGATGATGGGTAAGATTGTATTTGACAGTGAACAGTTGACAGTTGACAGTGGACAATTGACAGTTGACAGTGGACAATTGACAGTTGACAGTGGACAATTGACAATGGACAATGGACAGTTGACAGTGGATAGTTATGAAAATATCAATTATGTCGATAGGGTTTCTTGCAAAGAGATTATTGTCTATGCGAACGGTGAAAGTCGCTCTTTTAGTATAGATCTCCCCATTGCGCAGCTCAACTGTCAATTGTCAACTGTCAATTGTCAACTAAAGCGGGTTGTTCTTGTAGATTGTGGAGTAAAAACAAACATCATCCGTTGCCTGCTCAGACGTAATGTTGAAGTCATTCGTGTCCCTTGGGATTATGATTTTAACGGGTTACAGTTTGATGGTCTGTTTATATCCAATGGTCCGGGTGATCCTGATACCTGTGATGCTGCCGTACAGAATATCCGTAAAGCGATGCAGAATCCCCAACTTCCTATTTTTGGAATCTGTATGGGAAATCAGTTACTTTCGAAAGCCGGTGGTGCTAAGATATACAAGCTCAAATATGGCCATCGTAGCCATAATCAACCGGTACGCATGGTGGGCACGGAACGTTGTTTCATTACCAGTCAGAATCATGGTTATGCCGTTGATAACAATACATTGGGTGCTGAGTGGGAGCCACTCTTCATTAATATGAATGATGGTTCTAATGAAGGTATTCGTCACAAAACAAACCCCTGGTTTTCGGCACAGTTCCATCCCGAAGCTGCCAGTGGCCCAACGGATACTGAATTTTTGTTTGACGAATTCGTAAAGCTATTGTAATTCAATATTTACCGCAGTGTAAGCGAGAGTACGGGAGAAGAGAGTCCCGTGCCCTTTGTGGTGCAACCAAAAAATATGTAA
>ERZ824598.4353-NODE-4353-length-10724-cov-2.630050_pt1 | contig 10724 bp, 11 predicted proteins | sample MGYA00519934_ERZ824598 | MGnify/ENA primary metagenome ERZ824598 (study PRJEB31778, sample SAMEA3449177) | human gut metagenome | biome: human gut; feature: human-associated habitat; material: faeces | place: United Kingdom | collected 2010/2012 ... | reverse complement strand
GATGTTTACGGCGCGGGGAAGGCTTGCCGTGACAAAGCCTGCGATCGCTGGCGAAGCCGATGTTTTCGGGGGCGCGGGGGAGGATCGGGACGAGCCTCCCGTGCCGGCGTGGCATTCCGCCGGGATGACGGTGCAGGGCCTGTGGGGAACGGACTTCCTGTCTTTGGCGGGGCAAGGCGTCTGTGACGGCGACAGGGGAGAAGCCAGTGAGCTGCAAGGATCTGCGAAAGCGGGCGGCGGCCGGGGACAGCAGGGAGTGCTGGCAGTGTTTTATGTTCTTTCGGTGATGACGGCATGGACAGGTGTCCGTGGCGTCCCTATATCTGGAAAGGAAGGCCGGGAGCGCGGCTGAAGGCATCGTCCTGCCGGCCGTCCCGTATCTTCCGCATCAGGATCTTCAGCATACAATTATGGAGTGCCGTCCGGCATGACCGGCGGCCAGCATGAAGGAGTTCGGCATGAACGAAAGTCCCAAGGCCCTGCGCCTGCATATCGGCCTGTTCGGGCGGCGCAATGCGGGCAAGTCTTCCTTGCTCAACGCGCTCGTGGGGCAGGACGTGGCCATCGTTTCCCCCACGCCGGGCAGCACGGCGGACCCGGTGGAAAAGACGCTGGAGATGGCGCCCCTGGGGCCGGTGGTCTTTCTGGATACGGCCGGACTGGACGATCGGGAGGCCTCGCTGGGCGCCCGGCGGGTAGAGCGCAGCCTGCGAGCCATGCGCCGGGTGGACGTGGCTCTGCTGGTGCTGGACGCCCCCTGCTGGGAGGCTGTGGACGCCGATACCGCCGCCCGTCTGGCCACTGCGGGCATCCCCTTTGCCGTGGTGGTCAACAGCCGCGGAGCGGCGGCTGCCTGCGATGCGGCATGGCGTCCTGACGGTCTTGCCGCGACGGTCCCTGTGGGCTTCGGCCCGGGAAGGCTGGGGGCTGGAAGGCATCCGGGCGGCGCTGGCCCGTCTGGCTCCGGCCGGGGCCCTGAAACAGCCGCCGCTGGTGCACGATCTGCTGCCGGAGCACGGCACGCTGCTGCTGGTGGTGCCGCTGGATTCCGGGGCGCCGCAGGGCCGCCTCATCCTGCCGCAGGTGCAGACCATCCGGGACAGCCTGGACGGCCGTTGCCTGTGCCTTGTGGTGACGGAAGAACAGCTGCCGCAGGCCTTTGCCGCCCTGCGTCGGCCGCCGGATCTGGTGGTCTGCGATTCGCAGGTGGTGCATGTGGCCGCGCGCCTGACACCGCCGTCCGTGCCCCTGACAACGTTTTCCATCCTCATGGCCCGTGCCAAAGGCGATCTGGTGGCTCTGGCCCGGGGGGCGGCGGCCCTGACCCGTTTGCAGCCCGGCCAGACCGTGCTGGTGCAGGAAGCCTGCTCGCACCATGCGCAAAAAGATGACATCGGCCGTGTGAAGATCCCGCGCCTGCTGGCCCGGCTGGCCGGCGGCCCCGTGGAGGCCCCCATGCTGGCCGGCAAGGAATTTACCGAATATGCGGGAGACGCGGCCGCCGTGGTGCACTGCGGCGCCTGCGCCATCACGCGCAGCCAGATGCTGGCCCGGCTGGACGAAGCCCGGGCCCACGGGCTGCCCATGACCAATTACGGCATGTGCATCTCGCTGGCGCAGGGCGTGCTGGAACGCGTGCTCTCTCCCTTCCCGGAAGCGCTGGCCGCCTGGCGTGCCGAGGCCACCTGCCGGAATAACCCGTAACCGCAGGGCATGCATCATGCCCGGGAGGTCATATGCCTGGACCGTTGTTCGCCGTCATCGGCATCATCGTCATGTTCCTCGTCATGCGCTGGGTCTTCAAGAATGGCGGTTGTGGCTGAATGCCCCGTCGCCCTGCCCCGGGTCCCGGGGAAAAGCGTCTGGAAGAATTTTCCGCCCGGCGCAAGGAGGAAGACCGCTGACCCCTTCGGGAAGGCCTGCGTAGCCGTCACGCCTGCGTGAGCCTGCCCCTTTTTCCGCTGCCCTGATCCGGGACGGCGGCTCTCCTGTCCATGTTCCCCGGCCCGTCGTGTCCGCGACGGGCTTTTTTTGTCTGCGCTTCTCCAGCCCCGTCGTCATGGGGGCTGTCCTTTCCCTGTCCTCATCTTTTGCTAGCCCGGTATTTCCCCGTCTGCGGTGGGCTTCTGCCTTTTGTTCCACCTGCCCGTCCCGGATGTTAAGACCGATATTTACCTTATATCCTGAAGGGATATCTGCCTAGTCCATTTTACGGGCCGGCGTGGGGAGTCCCTGCCGCCCCGCCCGAAGACGGGGACCTGCCATAGCGACCGGAACGAAGTTTTTTCGGGGTTGGAGGGGGTACGGGGGAGGAAGGGCCCCTATTCCAAAAGGGTCCCTTCCTCCCCCGCCATATCTACCCTTCCCACAGCCCGGACAGCACCTCAGCCGTGCGGGCCAGCAATTCTTCCGTATGACGGGCGGTGAGGCCGAAGCGCAGCAGGGCCTGACCGCGCGGCACGGTGGGCCAGCGGGCGCCCAGCACCAGCACGCCTTCCCCGGCCAGACGCGAGGCCAGACGGCGGCAGCGCGTCTCGTCGCCTACGGGCACGGACAAGATGTGCGCGTCGCCCATGACCGGCAGCCCCCGTCCCGTAAGGGCCTGACGGAAAAAGGCCACCCGCGCGGCCAGTGTGCGCCGTCGTTCCTCAAGACGCGGCAGCTCCTCCACCAGCGCCAGCATGCAGGCCGCATGGGCGGGCGGCAGGGCCGTGCTGTGCATGATGGCCGAGGCCAGATGCTCGAACAGGGGAGTGAATCCCCGGGGCAGCAACAGGAAAGCGCCCCACAGGCCCAGCGATTTGCCCAGCGTGCCCACCACCAGATCGGCCGGGGCCCGGCCACCATCCCGCAGGGCCTGCGCAGCGCACAGGCCGCGTCCGCCGGGGCCCAGGGCACCCAGCGCGTGGGCTTCGTCCACACAAAGGAAAAATCCGTACCGGCGGCGCAGGGCCGCCATACGCTCCAGATCCAGGGCCGCGCCGTCCATGCTGTACAGGGACTCGGCCATGACCACGGGCTGCGGCGCGTCCGGCGGCAGGGAGGACAGCAGGCGCTCCAGATGGTCATAATCCAGATGGCTCCAGGCGCGGATGCGCGCCCCGGCCAGCGGCAGGGCCCGCATGACGCTGGCATGGCAACGCCGGTCCACGAAGGCCTCCTGCCCCTGCTGGAGCAAGGTGGTCACACAGGCCAGATTGGCCTGATAGCCGCTGGGCAGAAAAAGGCATTCCGCAAAGCCGAAGTAGTCGGCCACGGCCCGGCAGGCCCGGTCCACCACGTCGCTGCGGCCCCCGGCCAGACGAGACGCCGACGCCGATGGCGCATGGGCGGCAAAGCAGGCGGGCACCCGCGCCTGCCAGTGCGCATCCGCGGCCAGGCCCAGACCGTCATTGCTCATGAAGGAAATGTATTCCCGGCCATCCCGGTGCAACAGCGGCCCGGCGGCTCCCCCGGCCATGGCGGCGCTGTCGCGGGCAAGACCCAGACGGGCATCGGCGCGCAGGCGGTCATTCAGACAGTCATAAAGGCTTCGGCGTTGTGGGACAGACATCGGTACAGCTCCCTGTAGCGGCTCTCCAGCAGTTCACGGGAAAAAGAGGCATCATAGGGCACCAGGCCCACGCGCAGTTCCAGCTCCAGAGGCGGCAGGGGGCCCTCAGGCCCGCAAAGCCCCCGCACGCACACCAGCGAGGCCGCCACACTGCCGCCCTGAGCCGTCACTCGCACATCCAGCCGTGCCGTACCGGACAGGGGCCCCGCAGGCCACGGGGCGCGCTCCACGGACAGCAGGAAGGCATGGCAGGAAAAATCCCGTGCCACCCGCTGCTGCAGGGCGGCCGCCTGCGCGGCGGCCTCCAGCACCTGCCAGAAAGGCACGCCCTCACAACGGCGCCAGGCCGTGAGTCCCGGCGGGGCATCCATGGCCCGGGCCGCATCCAGCAAGACGAAGGGCGACGGCGCATCCAGAAAGAAATCCGTGCTCATGGACGCAGATCCACGGCAAGGGCGGCGTTCTGGCCACCGAAGCCGAAATTCTCCAGCAGGCCGCGGGAGGACGGGAAAGGACGGGGCTCCCGCACGAAGTCGAGACGGGCAGAACAGGGCCGTTCCAGATGGCGCACGGGCGGCATCCTGCCGTCACGCCAGGCGGCCAGCGCACAACACAGCTCCAGCGCCCCGCAGGCCGAGGAACCGTGCCCCAGCCAGGATTTGAAGGCCATGACGGCCGGGCCGCCGGGGACATCGGCCAGCAGGCGTTCCCACAGCAGGCTCTCGGCCTGATCGTTGAGCTGCGTGCCCGTGCCGTGGGCCGAAAGCCAGCCCAGACCGGCGGCATCGAGGCCCGCCTCTTCCAGAGCGCCCCGCACGGCCAGCTCGGCCCAGGTGCCCCGGGCTTCGGGCGCGGTCAGGCTCTCCGCATCCACGGACGCCCCGTAGCCCAGGATCTCCGCATGGACATGGGCGCCCCGGGCCTGCGCCGAAGACAGACTCTCCAGCACGAAGGCCGCGCCGCCCTCACCGGGCACGAAGCCGTCCCGGCCCATGTCGAAGGGACGCGGGCCCGCACCGGGCGCACACAGGCTGAGGGCGCGGGCCTTGTGATAGCCCAGCAGGCCGCCCAGCGAAAGACGGCTGTCCCCGGCCGCGACCAGCACGGCATCGGCCAGGCCGAAACGTATGCGCCGCCAGCCTTCGCCCAGGGCCTGCAAGGCCGATGCGCAGGCCGCGTTGACGGTCAGGGCCTCACCATGGCAGCGGGCAAAACGGGCCAGCGCCCCGGCGGCGGTATTGGGCAGCCAGCGCAGCAGCCAGAGCGCGCCCAGCGTCGCGGTATCCTGCGGGGGCAGGCCCGGCTCGCCGGTGACGTCCAGCATGGGCCCCACGGCCGCGACGATCTGCGAGCGGACGGGCAGGCCCGCCTCCAGCCCGGCATCACGCAGGGCACGCAGGCCCGAAAGGACGGCCATCCGGCTGCCCCGGTTCAGGTAATGGCGGTGCCGCCAGCTTTCGAACTGCTGCCGGGCCTCGTCCTGGCCCCAGTCTTCCGCCGGGCAGACGGAAAGCCCTTCCAGCGCGCCGGAGGCACGGAAGGCGTCACAGCCCTCGCGCAGGCTGCGGGCCACGCCGTCCAGATCATGGCCCAGCGCCGTGCAGCAGCCGACACCGCTGATGACGACCCGCTCAGGCACGGCCATCAGGCATCCTGCCGTGTGGCCGCAAGGGCCTGTTCCACCCAGTGGGCGATGTCGCCCAGGGTCAGGGGCGATTGCAGGGCCATGCCGTCGGCATCCGTATAATAGGCGGCCAGCTGCTGCCGCCGCTCCTCGTCCAGATGGCCGTAATGCTCGCGCAAAAAGGCGGCCGCATCCGGGGCGCCGGCCAGCTGGTAACGCAGGGAACGCAGGAAGGCGCGCTCCTCGTCCACAAAGATATGGAAGGTGGCGCCCAGCTGCACGCCCACTTCCAGCAGGTCGATGGATTCACAGGGCAGATCCTGCATGAGCAGGGTATCGTCGCTCAGGGTCGCGGCATCGCGCTCGAACAGATGGGCCACGATCTCGCGCACCTTGAGGCTGATCTCGTCGTATCGCATCACAGCTCCGGGAGTTTGAGGGCCCCGAGGCCCCCGTCAAGAGTCACCACGCTGCCGTTGATGGCCGCGGCCTCCGCCGACAGCAAAAAGCACAGGCCCGGCAGCACGTCATCCGGGCCAAGGCAGCGCCCGGCGGGCATGGCACGGGCCACCTGCCCGTGGCGGGAAAGGAATTCGTGCCCGCGTCCGGCATCCAGCCAGCTCAGGCGGACGGAACAGGCGCTGAGGCCGCGTCCGGCCAGCTCCACGCCGAGGCTGCGGTACAGGCCCTCACCGGCCAGCTTGGCCGCGGCGTACCAGCCCTGACCGGGCGACGGCCGCTGGGCGGCACTGGACGAGACGAAGACACAACGGCCGAAACGGCGGGCCAGCATGGCCCGGCTCACGGCACGCAGACAGCGGGCCCGCAGGGCGATGTCATCATCCGCCCAGCGTTCTATGGCCTCGGGCGCCGCCATGGCCACCAGCTGTTCGAAACGGGAGTGCAGCAGATCCGCCAGATGCCCCACGGGCAGGCCCAGCAGGGCCTCGCAACGGGCGGGCAGGGTCTCGGGATCGGCAAGGACAAGGGCGGGCAGGCTGTCCTGCGCACAGCGGGCGCAGCCTGCATCATCACGGCAGACACAGCAGACCTGTGCCCCTTCGGCGCGCAAGGCCAGTGCCAGGGCACGGCCCAGCTCGCTGCTGCCGCCAAGGATGAGGACAGAACCATGGAACGTCAATCGCATGGCCGCATAGTGAAAAAAAAGCGGCCCGGGCGCAAGGGCCCTGCCGCATACGGCCTGCGCCGGGCCATGGACAAATCCGGACAAGGCCTGAAGATGCGCCGGGCATGGGGGCCCGTCGAGCTCACGACAAAAGCGGGAGACCGGGGCCGCGCGCAGGCGTTGCTCACCGCACGCCCCGCCATGGCCGGAAGGAATGTTTTTGCGGGGAGACGGGAGAGCCGGAGGACGAAAAAGGGACGCTTTTCCCAAAGCGTCCTGCATCCCCGTCGGCAAAATCCCCTTGAAGATACGGCTGCCTTCCTCTCACTCCAGAGAGAACACGACTTCGGCCAGACAGGCATCGCCGTGCAGCAGACGGCAACGGACCTCCGACGGCAGGGCGTCGCCCCTGTCTTCAGGCTCCATACGGCACAGCAGATCGCTGTCGGGCAGGACGAAATGACGGAAACGCGCACGGCGCACGGCGCAGACCCGGCGGGACGGGAAGGCCTCTTCCACGGCACGGCGCATGGCTTCCAAAAGGCAGGAACCGGGCACGCGGGGCGCGCCGGGAAAATGGTCGGCCAGCAACGACGCGTGGCCGGGAAAGCGCAGCACAGCCTCCAGGGGCGGCATCATTCGCCCCAGAGCAGGTGCAGGGGCCCGGCCGGAGCCAGTTTTTCCAGCGGGATGAAGACGCGCTGGGTCCCGGCGGCCCAGGGGGCCACCTGATAGGGCTGGAAGTAGACACGCACCCCGCCGGGCACCAGGGCCAGTGCGGAAAAATTGTCCGCCAGAGGCTCGGTACCGTCGTGGATCATGCTGTCCACCCGGCCGCCGCCCAGACGGGTGGCAAGTTCCTTGCGGGACACGGCAGACATGATCTCCAGGGCCTTGTCCACGTTCTCGAAGATGTCCACCAGCCCCAGGCGCTGGCCGGAAAGCAGGCTGTAAGTCAGCGGGATCACGTCCAGGTTGCCGTGCGCGCCGCCGGTGTAGGTCCAGATCTCGAAGACGATGCTCAGGGCATTGGCCGAGGGACGCGTCAGGGTATAGGAGCCCATGAGTTCGCAGGGCGGCAGTTCCCGCTCCTGCCATTCCAGGGCCAGCGGCGCCAGCTCGGCCTCGAAGGTCGAGGCGATGCGCTCCACCCAGCCGGCCACGTCGCGGTCCACGTCCTTGCGGCCCAGCATGGGATAGGTGACGGTGATGTCCGGCTTGCCCGGGCGGGAAACGCGGCGCAGGTTGCAATCCGTGACGGAGATGGGGGCAAGGGCGGGCTCGGGGCGGGAGTCGGCCAGCATGGTGCCGTGCCCGTGCGCGGCGCCGGCCGTGGGGCACAGGTCAGGAGACAGCGCAAAGCACGACAGCAGGGCCGCCAGCGCGACCATGCGAGCGGACCGGCAACAGGATCCCGACAGGTGACGGAGATTCCCAGAGCTGAACATCATACCCCCCAGACGACGGAAAAAGAGATCGCGACATGGCGCCGCAAGCTGCTTGTAGAGGGCTCCCGCGGCCCTGTCAAGCCTTGCGGGAGCAAATAAAAGGCCGGTCTCCCGACCCTGCGCGGACAGGGGGAAGACCGGCCGTACGGAACCTTTCCTCCGGAGGGAGGGAAGGGCCTAATGATGCACGATATCCCGGACCTTGACGTGGAAGCCGTAGCGCAGCTCGGCCACCAGACGCCAGTGGCGCAGCAGGAGCAGGCCCGCCAGGATCAGGTACGTCCAGGCATAGAAATTGTGCAGGCGCAGCGGGTCATGGGCCAGGCCCAGCAGGGCCTCCAGCTGCGCGTCATAGAAGGGCGAGAACAGCTGGGCCAGGAAGAACACCAGCAGGGCCGCCGCCTCGCGCAGGCCCAGGCGCAGGTCCAGCAGCAGGGCCACGGCAAAGATGGACTGGCCGGCCGTGAGGAAGATCTCCTGGAACTGGTGCGGGTCCAGGTTGATGGGCGTGGTGCCGCCGGAAGACACGGCATAGACACCGGGGATCATGCCCACCAGCAGGGTCCACTGGTTGAGCTTGGAGGACAGCAGACTGCCCAGGGCCAGACCGGCGTTGCCGCGGAAGGCGAACATCAGGGCCACGATGAATTCCGGCGCTTCGGAAGCGATGGGCGCCAGCCACTGCACCAGCAGGAACTCGTTGATGCCCAGGATCTTACCGCTGGCCACCAGGCTTTCGCTGAAGGGCTCGGCATTGAACAGGATCACCAGGGCCGCGAACAGGAACAGGCCGGCCACGGCACGCATGCGGGCGGGACGCGAGAGCCGGGCCAGGGTGGCCGCCGGGCCTTCGGGCTCTTCTTCCTCTCAGGGACGGCGGGCGATGATGCACATATAGCCCACATAGATGCCCAGGAAGACCACGCCGTCGAACAGGGTCAGGGAGCCCTTGAGCGGGATCAGCAGGGCGTAGAGGGTGGCCATGCCCAGGAAGAGGATGTCGGTGCGCTTTTCTTCGTGCAGGGCCACATAATTGTGGAAGCGGCCCGCGAAGATCAGCACGATGGCCGTCCAGCCGATACCGATGAGCAGCCGGTTGGCGCCCGTCATATTGGCGATGGCGTAATGCGAGTAGGCGCTTTCGGGATGCTGGCCCGCCATCCAGGTGAAGTACATGTCCACGGCGTATTCGGGCAGCACGGCGATGAAGGCCACCACGGCCACGGCCACGGCCTGGGGGATGTCGAGCTGGGCCACTTCACAGGCCCAGGTCAGCAGGAAGGACGCGCCCAGGATGGCCAGGCCGGCCAGTACGGCCACCAGCATGGGGGAAACGTCCGCAGGGGCAAGGCGCAGGGCAAGGCCCGGCAAGGTCATGAGGATAGCCAGAAGGTAGGGACGCAGGTCGCGCAAAGACATGACGGTCTCCTTGGCGGGGTTTGGGTTTTACACAAAAAAAAAAGACCTTGGCTGCATGCAGTCATGCGGCCAAGGTCTCACTAGTCGGCAGGGCCAACGGCAGCACCAGACGATATGTCAGGCTGTTGATGCTGCCAGGGTCTCAAGGACCCAGTTACTCCCCTTAGGTGCGGACAAAATAGTTGCTCTCTCTCCGCCTGTCAAGCCTGAATCCGCCTTTTCCGGCCCGTGGCCGTTCCCCGGATTGCAGGGCAGATGCCTCTCTGCTATGAGTAGCGTCATGAACATCATCTGCCCTCAATGCGGTTTCAACCGTCCTTTCCCCCCCGATCGCGCTCCGGCGCATTCGGTGATCGCCACCTGCCCCCAGTGTTCCTGCCGCTTCCGCTTCCATCCCCAGGATGGCAGCAGCGAGCAGCTCTCCCCCGTCCGCAGCGAAGCCCCCGCCCCGACGGCCAGCGACCTGCCCCCCGGCGCCATCATCCCCGGCATGGGGGATGACGGGGAAGGCGGGACCCACAGCCGCCGCGAGGATCCCCGCGAAGAGATCCCTCCCTTCCGGCCCCGTGACCGGCAGGAAGAGCCCGCGCCCCAGGCAGACGACGACCCCCTTGAAGACGACTTCCGGGATGGAGACGATGACGACCGGCCCGGTCTGCCTTCGGGCAATCCCTGGGACGTGGCGCCCGCGCCTTCGGGCTGGATGGTGGCCTTTTACCGCACGGCCACGCGCATCATGTTCGGTGCGCCCGCGTTCTTCAGCTGCCTGCGTCCGCACCGCCGCTCCCTGCGCGCCCTGAGCTTCTACCTGATCGTCAGCGTCATCCTTTCCGTGGTGCAGCTGCTCTGGATGCGCGGCATGACCTCCATGCTCGTGGACGGCGGCATGGACCCGCAGATGCAGCAGATGATGGCCAGCACCCTGGCCATCCATGAGAGCATGCCCCTGTTCGTGCTCAAGCAGGTGGCCTTCGTGACCCTGCAACTGTATGTGCAAAGCGCCCTGCTCTATCTCATGTACCGGCTCATCCTGCGCGACAAACCGGAATTCGACCTGATCTTCCAGGTCAGCGCCTACGGTTCGGCGCCCATGCTGCTGTGCGTCATCCCGGTGCTGGGTGCGCTCACCGGTCTGGTCTGGAGCCTGGCCTGCACCCTGGTAGGCTACAAGACCGTGCTGCGTCTGGACTGGAGCCAGACCTTGCTGGGCTATGCGCCCGTCTTCCTGCTGGAGATGTTCCTGCTCCTGCAGGTGATGCAGATGCTTTAGGCCCCGTACCGCCCTGATCTTTCCGGCCCGCCGCTGCTGTCAGCGCGGGCCTTTTTCCCCCTCTGCCCGTGCCACCCATGAACGAGATCCCTTCCCAACCCGCCCAGGACGCTCCCGCTGCCGGAGAAAAAAACGGTTTTGACCTCACCCGGCTGCTGCTGCCGGGGGGCATCGCCCTGGCCCTGTGCCTGCTGCTCAGCATCTGGCTGTGCATCGACATCTTCACCTGGCCGCTGGGGACGCGCCAGCGCATCCTCATGTGCCTGCTGCTGTTTGGCCTGCTC
>ERZ824598.4342-NODE-4342-length-10758-cov-2.495375_pt1 | contig 10758 bp, 8 predicted proteins | sample MGYA00519934_ERZ824598 | MGnify/ENA primary metagenome ERZ824598 (study PRJEB31778, sample SAMEA3449177) | human gut metagenome | biome: human gut; feature: human-associated habitat; material: faeces | place: United Kingdom | collected 2010/2012 ... | reverse complement strand
CAGATATTTCTCGGGAAACTCTATCCGCAGGAGACACTCGGCTCGTACGAGCAGGCCGTCAAGCTGAAAGACCAGCCGGCGACTTCGGCCATGCAGGCCGTGCAGAACGTGACCTTCCCGGCGCTGGCCAAGATCAAGGACGACGCGCCGAAACTGGCCGAAAGTTACCGGCAGATCGTCATGGTCGTGGCCTATGCCATGTTCCCCGTGATGCTCGGCCTGTCGGCCATCGCCGAGGACATGTTCGCCGTCTTCCTGGGAGGGGAGTGGATGGCGACGGTGCCTTATTTCGAAGCGGTATGCCTGGCCGGGCTTTTTTTCCCGCTGGGGTTGGTGGCCTACAATGTGTTGAAAGTCAAGAGCGGCGGTGCGCTGATCGTAAAACTGGAGGTCGCCAAGAAGGTGATGATGTCGGTGGTGTTCGCCGTGACGATTCCGATCAGCGTGCAGGCCGTGGTATGGGGACTCGTGGTGATTGCATTCTGCGAAATGTCCGTCAATGTCCTCGCCACGACCAAGTTTACGTCGCTGTCGCCGGGGCGTTTCGTGCGGACGCTGCTGCCTCCGCTGCTGGCGGCCGCCGCGATGTACGGCGCGGTGCGGCTGACGGCCCGCGCGATTCCGGAGCATGCCCTGCTGCGGCTGATGGCCGAAGTGACGGCCGGTGCGGTCTGTTATCTCCTGCTGTCGGCCCTGTTCCGGCTCGAAGCCTTCCGCGAGGTGGCGGCTATTGTCCGGAAGCAGTTTTTGCACCGTTGATTCGCGCTGCTTGCGTCGGGGGCCGATTCACGGAGCGTCGGTAAAAATAACCGCCGGTTATACCTTGGGGTGTAACCGGCGGTTTTTTGTCGGGGTGGAAGACCCTCCCCGGCCGTCAGGCGTAGACCTTCGGGACGATGGTGCCGCGGAGGACGACCAGTGCGTTGGCGACCAGCGATTCGAGTTCGTTCTCGCCGGGGTAGACCGCGATGGGGGCGATGAACGAGCAGAATTCCGAAATGTACTCCACGACGGATTTGTTGTGGGCGATGCCGCCCGTCAGGGTGCCCATGAGCTGGAGCCGCTGGTCGTGCGCCAGAGACTCCCGGCTCTTCTGCAGCTCTTCCAACGCCTCGTTGACCTCCTGCAGGTCGTTGATCTTGGTCACGCTGCGCTGGTTTTTCCGCTGCAAACGGAACATCATCACGGTAAACAGCACCAGAACCACCGCAACGGCGCTGAACATGAGCGCCATCTTCAAAAAGCTGTCCCGCACCGGCTGGTAGAGATCATCGTAATCCACCACGGCGCTGACGATCCAGAAGCTGTCCCCTACCTTCAGATGGCGGAAGGCGCTTATTTTATGCACCCGGGGCAGGTTCGGGTCGGTCCACCAGTAGGAGTAGTAATCCAGCGTGCCGGCTTCCTCCTCCTGCTGGGCGCGCAGCAGCTCGCTCAGGCTGCTCAGGTCCAGCATCCGGTCCTTATTATAGATGCGCTGGCGGCCCTCCCCGACCTTGATGCCCCACTGGACGGCCTCGGGGTGCATGACCACAAGATTGTCGTCGTTCTTTATCATGATGTAGCCGTTGGTGCCGACGTGGATCTCCGAGATGAGCTGCTGGTACATGACCGTAGAGTCCACTACAAGGCAGACGGTCTTCTCCCCCGCCTGTTTTTTCATCACGAGATAGTGTTCGTCCCCGCTGTGGTACTGCCAGTAGGAGATCTTCTCTGTCCGGGTGATAAGGACATCACAGACCGCGCTGAGTTCATAGCAGCTGTAGACGACCTCGCCGTTGCTGTTTTCCAGCCAGACGTCCCGGATGGTATCGCTCCGGGCCACCGTGGGGCGGAACGCTTTGCTGGCCTCCGCTTTTCCGGCGATGGAGTCCAGCCGGTCGGCGTATTCTTCCAGCAGGACGCGGATGCTGTCGGCGGTGCTCTGCACCACCAGCTCCATCTGCCGCGTCTGGCTGGTCATCAGGGCAGTGCGGTAGTCCTGCCACACCGCCCCCACCACAAGGGCCAGCGCGGCCACCGTCACGATGCCGATGGCCAGCGGCACCCACAGGGTGCGCAGCGTCTGGAACCATGTCTTTTTCGGGGCGTTCTCCTTCATATCGAGTCCTCCTTTGGGGCGGTCTTGCTCTTCCTGTCTAAAAATGTTATAATTTTATTTATGTAAGCGTAAGCAGAATCAACCGTTCCGGTCAGAAAAGTACAGGGAGTTATCATGTCGTATCATGTTCTTATTGTAGACGATGATCCAGCAATTTGCAAACTTTTATCGAAAGTTATGATAAGCAATGAGATGGACCCTCTCGTCGTCAACAGCGGCGCGGCGGCGCTGGACGTCATTGCGCGGCAGAGCGGCACGCTGGATATGATCCTGATGGACATCACGCTGGGAGACATGGAGGGCTTCGACGTTATTCAGACCATCCGGCGCAACGGCGTCACCACGCCGGTCATCATCATCAGTGGCCGCAACGAGGATTATGATTTCATGTACGGCCTGTCTCTGGGCGCAGACGACTATGTGACCAAGCCCTTCCGCCCCCAGATCTTAGGCGCGAAGGTCAAAGCCCTTATCCGCCGCAGCAAGAGCTTCTCACAGGAGAACAGCCAGCAGATCAGCTGCGGCCCCTTCCTCTGCGACACCACCACCATGCGCTTTTACAAAAACAACGTGGAGTTGAACCTTTCGGAGAAGGAGCGCAGCCTGCTTCTCCTCTTTGTCCGCCACCCGCAGCAGGTGTTCACCAAGGATATGATCTACGAGCAGATCTGGGGCAACCTCATTGCTGTGGACGACAATGCCATCATGGTCTACATCAACCGTCTGCGCAGCAAGATCGAGGACAATGCCCGCACCCCCCAGCACATCATCACCATCCGGGGCGTGGGCTACCGGTTCGTACCGTAAGAACATCCTTTTTTCAAAAACAAAAAGAAGAGCAGCCAGCTGCGCGCGGTGCAGCTGGCTGCTCTTTGGTTTTATGCCGGTATAAAACACAAAACCTTGAAAAAGGAGAATCGCATGAAGCTTGTGTGCGTATCCAGACGCAAAAACGGGGGTGAGAAGAGCGAAGGAATCTCCGTGAATCCATTCCGAAGCGTGGTTGGCAAGCCACAAACCCGTTTTTACGCCATATCACTCAATCTTCGCGGAAAGAGAAAGGCTTGACTTCGCGGACGACGTCCATGATGGTGCCGTCGCGGGCTTCGATGATGCCCACGATGCGGTCGCCGAACTGGACCTTCTCCGGCTCGCCGACGATGGAGTAGGCGATGTCGCGCAGCTCCTCGATGGTCTTCAGGGGGACGCAGTCGGCGTCCTGCAGGGCCTTCAGCAGGTCGGGGCGCTTGGGGTTGACGGCCACGCCGTAATCGGTAACGACAATGTCCACGCTCTCGCCCGGGGTGGTGACGGTGGTCACATCAGTGCAGATGGCCGGGATGCGGCCCTGCAGCAGAGGAGCGATGACGATGGTGCATTTTGCACCCTGTGCGGTATCGGGATGGCCGCCCTGTGCGCCGGTGATGATGCCATCGGAGCCGACGACGACGTTGCAGTTGAAGTGGGTATCGACTTCCAGAGAGGCCAGGATGACGTAATCCAGCTTGTTGACGAATGCGCCCTTGTTCATCGGGCTTGCGTACTCGCCAGCAGAGATGGGGAAGTGGTTGGGGTTGGTGCGGACATTGTTGACCGCGTCGAGGTCAAAGTCCTGGGTATCCACCAGCTTGCGTGCCAGGCCGCGGTCCAGCAGCTCGCACATGGGCTTGGTCAGGCCGCCGACACCCAGACCCATATGGATGTTCTTCTCCTCCATGATCTTGGCCAGAGAGATGGTGGAGGCGATGGATGCGCCGCCCACGCCGGTCTGGTAGGAGAAGCCGTCCTTGAAGTAGGGGGTGTTTGCAACGACCTGAGTGCAGTACTCGGCCATCAGGATCTTGCGCTGATCGGTGGTGGGCTTGGCTGCGCCGGTGGCGATCTTCTCGGGGATGCCGATCTGGTCCACGACGCAGACGTAATCCACCTTGGTCTGGTTGATCTCAGCGGGGTAGTTGGGGTAATCCACGAGGCAGTCGGTGATGGCCACCACATAGTCAGCCATCTCAGCGTCCACGTAAGCATAGCTCAGGACGCCGCAGTTGGTCTTGCCGCCCATACCGGAGCAGTTGCCGTACTCGTCGCAGGAGGGTGCGCCGATGAAAGCGATGTCCACATGGGTCTCGCCGGTCTCGATGGCGCGGACACGGCCGCCGTGGCTGCGCATGGTAGCCAGACCCTTGAGCTTGCCGTGGGAGATGGCATCGCCGATCTTGCCACGGACGCCGGAGGACTCGATGTTGACGATAGTACCGTCCTCGATCATAGGGACGAGGGCGTCATGGGCCTTGCCCAGAGAGCTTGCGCTCAGGGTGATGTTCTTGAAGCCCATCTTGTGGATCTCTTCCATGACCATGCAGACCACGAGGTCGCCCTCGCGGAAGTGGTGGTGGAAGGAGACGGTCATGCCGTCGTGGGCATTGCACTTGACCAGAGCCTCGTGGATGTCCTTGACCATCTTATCGTGGTCGTTGCGCATCACGGGGGTGACTTTCGGGCTGGCCTTCTGGAAAGCCTTGCCGTCCTTATAGTTGTTGCCCTGAAAGACCTCTTTGCCGGTGCGCTCGAGGATCTCTTCGGGAATTTCTCTGCCGACTGCGTTCAACATAATTACAAATCCCCCTTATACACGCCGGATGCCTTTGCCAGATCGATGGTGCGCTTTGCGCCGTCGTAGAAGGCGATGTCGATCATCTTGCCATCGACGGTGAAGACGCCGATGCCCAGTGCCTTCTTGGAGTCGATCTCCTTGACGACCTTCTCAGCGAAGATGATGTCCTTCTGGGTGGGAGTAAAGATCTCGTGGACGATGGGGATCTGACGAGGATTGATGATGGACTTGCCGTCGAAGCCCATCAGGTGGATGTTCTCCACGTCCTTGCGGAAGCCATCCATATCCTTCAGGTCGGTGTAGACGGTGTCGAAGCACTGCACACCGGCCGCGCGGGCGGCAATGATCATCTGCTGGCGGGCACCCATCAGCTCGATGCCGGTGCCGGTGATGTGGGTCTGCAGGTCCTTGGTGTAGTCGCCGCCGGACAGTGCGATGCCGAACAGGCGCTCGTCAGACTCGCAGATCTCCAGAGCGTTCATGACGCCGCGGGCAGACTCCAGCGCAGCGATGATCAGCACCTCGCCCTCGGGACGGCCATAGGTCTTCTCGTCCTCGGCGATGGCCTGCGCCACGCGGTGGACATCCTCGGCGTGCTCGGTCTTGGGGATGCGGATGGAGTCGCAGCCGCCGGCCACACAGGCGCGGATGTCTTCCCGCCAGTAGGGGGTGTCCAGACCGTTGATACGGACGACCCGCTCGGCGCCGCGGTAATCCACGGTCTTCAGGGCGTGGTACAGGCTGAAACGGGCGACGTCCTTCTGGTTCTCGGCGACAGCGTCCTCGAGGTCCAGCATCAGGGAGTCGGCCTTATAGATGTAGGGGTCTTTGATGAGGCCGGGCTTCTGCGCATTGAGGAACATCATCGTGCGGCGCAGGCGCTTCTTGTTCGGATTATTCATCGAATGGCACCTCCCCAAGGCAGATCCTCATACTGGTCAACAGAGCGATAAACAGCGCCCTCGATGCGGGCCTTCAGGGTGCAGTCCAGTGCGCCCTTGTCCACGATGGTGATGCGGACGTTATCGATGTCCAGATTCTTCAGGGTCTCCAGCGCGACCTTGCGCAGCTGGTTGCCGTACTGGTGGATGACGGAGCTTTCGAGGGAGAAATCGATCTTGCCCTCGCCCGGCTCCACGGTCACCATGCAGTCGCTGGATTCCAGAGTACCAGCCGTGGCTGCTTTCTTGATCTCCATGCTTTTTTCCTCCTTGGCAGGTGGTTTCTTCATTCATTATACCGTTCTTGCGGGGCGGCGCTCTTCCGCACCGCTCCTGATGGTTCTATCATAATCGGACAATCTTACAAAAGGCATAGCTTCCGTCTTAATATTCGTTAAGAATCGCCAAAAATTTCTCTTGTACACAAGATTTATTCCATTTGGTCATGGAAGCCTTGCATTTTATCTTCCGCTTTACCCGTTTTCCTGCACGGAATGTCATCCGGTCGGGTAGTGCAAAACAGGCAAAACCACTGGCTGTGCGTTTTGCCTGCTGCGGAAAAATCCTTTTTTACACGGGGCTGAAGCCCTTACCGATGATCTCGCTGGAATTTTCTATCATGATAAAGGCCGTCGGCTCCTGCTGGCGGATGAAGTTGCGCAGGCGGATGGCCTGACTGCGCCGCATGGTGGTCATGATGACCGTCTTGTGGGCGTCAGAGTACGCGCCGCGCGCTTCAAAGGTGGTCGCGCTTCGGTTCAAATCGTGGATGATGAAGTCGCAGATGGCCTGCGGGTGCTCACACACGATGTTGAAGCACTTGCAGAGGTTCATATTCTCGATGACGTTATCCACCACCATCGACTTGGCCACCAGACCCATGATGGAGAACAGACCGGTGGAGGGGCCGTACATTGCAAACGAGAGGCCCACAGCCGCCACATCCGCTGCCATCAGGGCAGAACCGATGTTCATGCTGGTGTACTTTTTCAGAACCATGGCGATGACATCCGTGCCGCCCGAGGATGCGTCGATGTTGAACAGGATCGCCGAACCGATAGCCGGGAGCATAATGGCAAACACCAGCTCCAGCATAGGCTGGTCGGTCAGAGTACCGTGCATCGGCACCAGAGCGTCCAGTGCCTGCAAGCTCACCGACATAACGATGGTCGCATAAACGGTGCGGATGCCGACGCTCTTACCCAGAAAGATGAAGCCCAGCACCAGCAGCGCGTAGTTAGCAACGGTGGTGAAGGTACTTGCCGAGCAGTGGAGCAGCTGGCTGAACACTGTGGAAAAGCCGGTCACGCCGCCGAAAGCAAAGTGGTTTGGGAATTTGAAAAAGTAGATGCCGATGACCATGATCCAGATGCTGACCGTGATGAGACCATACTCAGCCAGCGTCCGAATCCAAGGATTTTTGATTTCTTTTATTGTTGACGCCATAGTCTGATTTTTTGCCGCCTTCCAGTTCACATGGGGCCGAGGTGGATCGCCTGTGCGATCATCAGCAGCACAGAACCGACGGCCAGCCAGATGAGGAACAGCTTCCACATGAACTTCATCCAACGGTCATAGGGAATGTTCACAGCGCTGATGATACCCATCAGAGCGGTGGAAGTGGGCAGGACATAGTTGCAGAAGCCGTCGCCGAAGTTGAAGGAAAGAATTGCGGTCTGACGGGTAACGCCCACGAGGTCGGCCAGAGGTGCCAGAATGGGAATGACAGCTGCGGCCTGACCGCTGCCGGAAGTCAGGAAGACGTTGATGATGGTGTTTGCCAGCAGCATGGCGGGTCCGAGCAGGATGGTAGGGACGAAGTTCAGGCCGTTTGCCAGTGCGTGGACAACGGTATCGGTGATGTGACCGGCGTTCATGATGCTGCTGATTGCCTGTGCCATGCCGATGATGAAGGCAGCGCCCAGCATCTTCTTGCAGCCCTCAAGGAACTCTTTGGAAATCGCGGAGGGGCCAAAGCCGCCCAGCACGCCTTCGATGACAGCCAGTGCGAGGAAGACAGATGCAGTCTCAGACATATCCCAGTCGAGCTTGATGCCGCCGTAGACGATGAGGATAAGGGATGCGAAGAAGACCAGCATGATGAGGATCTTGCGGGCGTCCAGCTTGCCGAAGGAGTCGAGGTCAGCAGCATTGCGGAACTCGCTGGTCTTGTCGATCTCGTACATGGGGCTGAGTTCGGGATGCTTCTGGATCTTCAGTGCGTAGCGGATGAGGTAGATGTTCGTGATAACATAGAACACCGCAAAGCAGATAAAGCGGTATCCCACGCCGGAATACAGCGGCAGACCGGCAATTTTCTGAGCCACGATGGTGGTGTTGATGTTCAGAGGGCCAGTGGAGAAGCCGATCGCGCCGCCCAGCAGGATGATGGATGCACCGGTGATGGAGTCCAGACCCATCGCAAAAGCCATCATGACCATGATCGGTGCAAAGGCAATGAACAGGTTGACGCCCTGCGTGGTGCAGATGAGGCCGAACACCAGCGTCAGGATAGGCAGGAACAGATAGACGCGGGTGGAGAAGATCTTTGCCATCTTGGCAACCACGGCGTGAAGTGCGCCGGTCTTGGTCAGGATGTGGAAGGCACCGCCTGCGAACATGATGACCAGCATCAGATCAATGCGCTTGATGAAGGCTTTGACGATGTACAGAGGAATTTCGAGCGGATTGACGGGAGTTTTATCAATGTAGTTGAAATCGTTGGGGTCGATGACCTTAATGCCTGCTTCGTTCTCGAAGCGGGTGTAGGAGCCTGCCGGGATGATCCAGGTCAGCAGGACCGCAAACAGGATGATGATGCCGATGATAACGAAGGTATGCGGCATCTTGAATTGCTTCTTTTTCGTTTCCATAATTTTCTCCTCTCTTTTGACGCGCCAAAGCGTCAGCTCTGGCCGTGCAGTTCTTTGGCCAGATTCTCATGGAACTCCTTCTTGATGGCTTCCAGCTTTTCCGGGTTCTCAATGAGCTGTGCGCCCGTCAGAGCCAGAATCTTTGCGCCGTAGACCACCGCATTGTGGGCCGCTTCGGTCTTGCCGGCATCCAGATACTCCTGCGAGTGAGCTGCTGCACCCTCCGGGACAAAGGCCACGCGGATGCAGGTGCCGGGCACATGGCGCATCACGTTGCCGAAGTCGGTGGAGCCGGTCTTCTGGCGGGCCGGACGGATGCAGGGAGCTTTGACCTTCTCGGCCTGCTCCATCACCAGTTCGTTGAGGGACAGCACCGGGATCTTGTTGTCGAGGCTCTTTTCCTCGATGATTTCCACTTCCGTCTCTGTCATCATGGCCGCACCCTGCAATACCTTCTTGACGCGGGCCACCACGCCGTCCAGATCGGTGCGGCTGTAGGAGCGGACATACATACTCGCTTCTGCATAGCCGGGCACCACATTTGCCGCCGTGCCGCCGCAGTTGACGATGGTGTAGTGCATCCGAACGTCCGAGGGAACATGCTCCCGTAGGAACTCGACGCCCTGACAAGCCAGAATCAGGCCGTCCAGTGCGCTGCGACCTTTTTCGGGCTTGAGCGCTGCGTGAGAGCAGACACCGTGGTAGATGATCTTGAGCTTGTTGAGTGCCAGCGACTTGACATCCACCTGCGTAGCCGGGCCGCCGTGCATCATGAGCGCCACATCCAGCTCCTCAAAGGTGCAGCCGTTTTCCAGCATCACGACCTTGCCGCTGATGGTCTCTTCAGCAGGTGTGCCGTAGACCGTGATGGTATACGGTGCGTCGATGGCTGCATCTTTCAGCGCCTTGGCTGCGCCCAGAATGGCCGGCCCCTGCATATGGTGGCCGCAGGCGTGGCCCAGACCGGCCAGAGCGTCGTACTCGCAGAGCAGGCCGATGTTTGGGCCGCCCTCGCCGTGCTTCCAGACGGCACGGAACGCCGTCTTCATACCAGCAATACCGCGCTCCACAGTGAAGCCTTCTTTTTCCAGCCAGCCGGTCAGGGTCTCAAATGCATGAAACTCCTGCTGACCCACTTCCGGGTGGTCGAAGAAGTCGTCTGCCATTGCAGTCAGGGCAGCTGCGCTCTGCTCAACGCTTCGCTCCAGTTTTTCCTCCAACATAATAAGCACCTCCATTTTTGGTACTTTCAGTTTACCAAATCGGAGGCGCTTTGTACATTTTGAAAAAATTATATCTTCATTTTGGAATTCTTATGTTCAGTTTATCAGAACTCCAAATACTCCTCTGCTGCATCCTTCATCTGCATGATCATAGCTCGCATGGGTTTGGTCAGCTCCACATCCTGACGGTAGGCCACCACAACATTCTGTCCGTACTTGGAACTATCGATGGTGTAGTATTTCACCGGCTTCGGATAGTGGATGTTCTTCTGATAGCCCTGCCGGATAAAGCCCACACCCAGACCCTCGGCCACCAGCTGTGCGCCAAGCTCCATATTGCGTACTACCCGGATGCGTCCCGGCTTGACCTTGTAATCTTTCAGGATCTTTTCTTCCACCCGCCGGGCGCTCTGCATCTCGGTGTTCAGAAATATCGTCTCACCGCTCAGAAGGTGCGGGTCAAGGAAGTCGAGCTTTGAGCCTTCGACGGGAACCGCCTTTTCGTTCAGCGGATGGTCTCCGGACACCATCAGCAGAAAATCTTCCATGCCCAGTGGGATAGTCTCCATCTCGGACGTTACATCGCTCTGGCTCAGCACCACAAGGTCAAGCTCCCGGTTTTTCAGCATGATGGTCAAATCGGCCAGATTTCCTTCCCGGATGACCACATCCACCTGCGGCCACTCCCGCTCGTACACCGACAGCACCGCAGGCAGAAACCAGATGGCGCGCCGCTGTGCGATACCGATACGCACTTGCCCGGCACTCTCCTGCTCCGTCTGCCGCATCACCGCCTCGAACTGCCGCTCCAGCTCCAGCATCTGAGAAGCCTTTTCCACATACTGCTTGCCCAGCCACGTCAGCTCGAATTTCCGGCCATTCCGCTTGAACAGCGGCGCACCCAGATTCTTTTCCACATTGTTGATGTACAGGCTCAGTGCGGGCTGCGAGATATACAGCCGCTCCGAGGCGCGGGTCAGGCTCTTGCACTCCGCAAGGGGGCAGACGT
>ERZ824598.4330-NODE-4330-length-10787-cov-4.729035_pt1 | contig 10787 bp, 9 predicted proteins | sample MGYA00519934_ERZ824598 | MGnify/ENA primary metagenome ERZ824598 (study PRJEB31778, sample SAMEA3449177) | human gut metagenome | biome: human gut; feature: human-associated habitat; material: faeces | place: United Kingdom | collected 2010/2012 ... | reverse complement strand
GTAGGGCGATTCGCCGGTGAAGGCGGTGCAGCCGCTGAAGGTTTTGCTCGCCGTCGAGATTTTTTTCATGCTGTCGAAAATGGTTACGGGCAGCGATTCGAGCGACGTGCAGTTGAGGAACATTTCGCTGATGATGGTCGTACCTTCGAAATGGCGGAACATGTCTTCGGGAACGGTCTTGAGCGACGTACAGCCGCTGAACAGGTAAGCGGCGGACGTGCCGTTTTTCACGCTTTCCGGGAAGTAGTCCGCAGGCGCCGTTTCCAGCTGCGTGCAGTCTTTCCAGAGCGCGGGAATCGTTTTCAGCGCGACGCAGTGCTTCAGCGAAGGGAATTCGGTCAGTTTGATACACCCTTCATAGAGATAGCTGGCCGTGGTGATTTTGGTCATGTTCTTGAAAATATCGACGGGAATGGTCTCCAGCGTCTTGCAGCCGCTGAACAGACTGTTCATGTTCGTCGCTTCCGTGAGGGTGTCGAACAGCCCTTCGGGGAGTGATTTGAGGTTTGCACACCCCTTGAACAGCGACGCGACGTTGGTGAGCTTGGTCATGTTCTTGAACAGCTCTGCGGGCAGGGTTTCGAGCGCCGCGCAGCCGAAGAATCCCGACGTGAGGCTGTTCGCTTCCGTCTGGTTGGCGAAGAATGTTTCGGGAACGCTCTTGAGCGATGTGCAGTTGTTGAAGATGCTTCCGAGGTTGGTCAGGGCGGGCATGTCGGCCAGCAGCCCTGCCGGAACGCTTTCCAGCGCCTTGCAGCCGCTGAACAGGCCGGATGCCGAGGTGGCTTTGGCCGTCTTTTCGAAGAGTCTTTCCGGGACGCTCTTTAGCGCCGTGCAGTTGTAGAACATCGAGGCGACCGAGGTGACTTCGGGCGCGCCGGCCAGCAGTCCTTCGGGCACGGTTTCCAGAGCCGCACACCCGGAGAACATGTATTCGACCGTGGTGACGGCGGCGAAGGCGTCCTCTTCGGGCTGGGGCACGGTTACGAGCGAGGTGTTCGCGAAGGCGTAATCCAGCGTCGTCATGCCGAGTTTGCCCCATTGTCTGACTTCGAGAATGGCGGGAGCCACGGTTTTGTTGGTGAGTCTTCCGGAGAGTTTTTCCGTGGTTCCGCTTATGGTTACGTAATAGATGCCGGATTCGGCGTAGGTGTGGTTCACCATCGCGGCCGCGGTCGAGATCGTGGCTGCGACCGGCTCGCTCTGGCCGTCGCCCCAGTTGATCGTGACGTCCACGGCGCCGTAGAGGGGCAGGTAGACCTTGTTGTTGTAGGCGCTGCTGCTGTATTCCTTCGCTTCGACCTTGAGCACCATCTGGGCCGGGTCGTAATAGGCTTCCTGATAGATCAGGATGGTTTCGATCACCGTCTCTCCCGCCACCAGCTCGATGTTGGCGCTGCGGGACTGGGTTTCCGTGTTGGCCGCGACGTTAAAGGTCAGGGTTTCGGTCCGAATCTCCCCCCCCCTCGTCTCTGCCAGCGTAATCCATGCTTTCGCGGCTTCGGGAATCGCTACCGTGTAATCCAGATCGGTCTCCACCTCGACCGTTACGGGGCCTCCTGCGGCCGTCGCCTCCTTCGAGGAGGTCGAGACGTTCAGCACGCCCGACACGAATGTCAGCGTGCGCATCAGCGTCTTGGCGTCGCCGTCGCTGACCAGCACGATGACCTTGCCGGTCGAGCTGTTGCCGGGAGCCGTCACGGCGATCGTTCCGCCTTCGTTGCCCGTGCGTTTCACTTCGGCCTTCCATGCGCCGTCAGCGAGGGCCTGAATGTCGGTTTTGGCGTCGGCTCCGGTCAGCGTGAAGGGAATTTCCGCCGTTTCGCCCACGCGGATCGTCGCCGAGGCGGTGTCGAACGCGATGCCGAACTGCACGTACAACTCGAACGTCAGCACCGTTCCGTCGGCCAGCGTCAGGTAAACCAGCTTGCCGTCCTCGCTCGTGGCGACAGACTTGAACAGATTCTGGTCCGTCTGGGCCTGTCCGCAGTCGGTCCACGTCGCGCCGTTGTCGTAGGATACCCACCAATGGCTGTTTTCGATCTTGAATTCGGGGGTGACGCCCGATACGGGAAGTTTTTTGCCGTTGTCGAGGATAAAGTCGCCGTTGAGCGTCCAGTAGTAGACACCGTCGGAATCCTGTTTCACCCCGATGACCGACGAAGTCCCGTCTTTTCCGTCGCTGATGGTGATCGTCGAGGTCTCGCCGGCCGCGGTGACCAGCGTGATGACGTAGCCGCCGTCTTCACCGGGCTGTACGTCCGAGATGAACCGTTTCCCGGCGACAAGCTCCTTGAGTGTTGTGACGTCGGAGTTGAGCGCCTTGACGAGCGCCTGCAGTTCGGTGAGCTGACCGTCGAGGTCGTCCAACCGTTTTTGGATGTCCGTATCGTCGTACGAACATCCGATCAGTGCCATTAGCGGGACAATCATCAGAAGAATTTTTTTCATGGCAAGGCTTTTAAAGAAATTGGTTTAAAAGAACTGAGTGATCGCTTCAAATATAGTAAAATTGATGATTTCTGCTGCATTTTCTCCGGATTTTTTGTTTAAAGTTGCCTTGCAAGCTCTTCTGAAGGGGGTGATCCGGGGGTGCAGCGGGTGATGTAAAGTCTCTTGCCTGTTTGTTTTATTGTTAAATATTGACACGGCGAGCCTTCGCACCATACGGGATTTCGTTTGTCTTTTATTGCTCCGAATGCGGCAAACGGCAAAGGGGGAGACGCATCATCGTCTCCCCCTTTACCGTATTTTTTACGGATAAAATTCTTTCCGAAGTAAGTTATTCCCTGAAGATGTTGAGGTGCGCCAGCAGCGGATTGCGGCGGTCGAGCAGCAGGAACTCCGCCAGCAGCAACACGATTGCCGCGAGCAGCAGGTATTGGTACTGTTCGTTGAACTCTTCGAAGCGCATCACCGACAACTCGCTCTGCTCCATTTCGTTGATGCTCTTCACGATCTCGTCGAGACCGATCGACTGCTTGCTCGAACGGACATAGGCGCCGCCCGTGATGTCGGCGATCTGGGCCAGCATCTCCTCGTTGAGCTTCGAAACGACCATGTCGCCCTTCTCGTCCTTGATGAATTCGCCGCCGATCTGAATCGGGGCGCCTTCGGGCGTGCCGATGCCGATGGTGAAGATCTTCACGCCCATCTGTGCGGCGCGCTCGGCGACGGCGATGGCGTCGTCGTCGTGGTTCTCGCCGTCGGTGATGAGGATGATGACGCGGCCGTGGCTCTGCTCCGTGTCGCCCGAGAAGGCCAGCAGGGCCTGTTCCAGCGCCTTGCCGATGGCCGTGCCCTGCACCGATACCAGCGACGGGTCGATCCGCCGTGCGAAGGCCCGGGCCATGCGGTAGTCCGAGGTGATCGGCAGCTGGACCTTGGGTTCGCCCGCGAAGACGACCAGTCCCACGCGGTCCTGCTGCAACCCCTCGAAGAGTTTGCCGATGGCGTATTTGGTCCGTTCGAGACGGTTGGGTTCGAAATCTTCGGCCAGCATCGAGTTCGAAACGTCGACCGTGAGCATCATTTCGATGCCCTGGGCTTTCTCCTCGCGGAGCTTCGAACCGAACTGCGGGCGCGCCGCAGCCAGTATGACCAGCGCGACGGCGGCGCAGAAAAGGATGAACCGGAGAGCCGTGCGCCCGGTCGATACTTCGGGCATCAGCTCCTCCAGAATGCCGGGGCGGCCGAAGCGTGCGAGCCGTCTGCGGCGGTTGCGGGCCGCCAGCCAGTAGAGCGCGACGAGCGCCGGGACGGCCAGCAGCAGCCAGAGATATTGCGGATTTGCGAAACGGAACATAATTAATGCGGACCCTGCGGATTGTATCCTGTTTTTTGCCCATATTCAACCCGCCGGGTCTGCATTAGGGCACTTGCAGTGCCCGTTGAATATCGACATTTCCTCCTGAATCCTCCCCTTGGCAAAGGGAGGACTTTGCCCGGGGACCGGAATCGCCGTTCCGTCAGGGTATTCGCTTCAGTACGAGGTTCGAAAGCAGGAACTCGGTGAACAGCAGTCCCAGCGCGGCCAGCGCCCATGTGAGGAACAGTTCGTGGTAGGAGATGTGCTCCATCACCTCGATTTTGCTCTTTTCGAGCTGGTTGATCTCGTCGTAGACGGCCTTCAGCTTCTCCTTGTCCGTGGCCCGGAAGTAGCGGCCGCCGGTCATGTCGGAGATCGCCTTCAGTACCTTTTCGTCGATCTCGACCTTCTGGTTGACGAACGTCAGGTTGCCGAACATGTCGATGGCCGGATAGGGGGCCATGCCCTCCGTGCCCACGCCGATCGTGTAGACGCGGATGCCCTGCGCCTTGGCAATCTCGGCGGCGGTCATCGGCGCGATCTGGCCCTGGTTGTTCACGCCGTCGGTCAGCAGGATGATGACTTTCGACTTGGCATCGCTCTCGCGCAGGCGGTTGATCGCCGTGGCCAATCCGTTGCCGATGGCCGTGCCGTCCTCGATCAGTCCGCTGCGGATGCGGGCCAGAAGGGTTTGCAGCGTGCTCTGGTCGGTGGTCAGCGGGCTTTGCGTGAAGGCTTCGCCGGCGAAGGCCACCAGTCCGATGCGGTCGCCGTAGCGGTCGGCGATGAACGATCCGGCCACCTCCTTGGCGGCCGTGATGCGGTCGGGCTTGAAGTCGCGTGCCAGCATCGAACCGGAGACGTCGATGGCCAGCATGATGTCGATGCCCTCGGTGTTGGTGCGGACGTTCTGTTCGACGTCCTGCGGGCGCGCCAGCGCCACGACGAGCAGCGCGAAGGCCGCCGCACGCAGCGCGAAAGGCAGGTGGCGCAGGTAGTAGCGCACGGTCCGGGGTGCGCGCACGACGCCGGCGACGCTCGAAATCTGGATCGAGGCTCCGCCCTGCAACGTCCGCCAGACGTAATAGCCGATCATCGGCACGAGCAGCGTCAGCAGCCAGAGATAATATGGTGAAGCAAAATGCATAGCTTACACAATTAAAAATTAAGAATGAAAAATTAAAAATTATTTTGTCTCTTTCATTGTTTTCAGGATACTTGCAAGAATATTCGTCAATTCCCGGCAATCGGTAAAAATACTTTTAAATTCGTTCTCCGCCAGGTAGTCCGTGCTGTATAACAATTCCAACCAATATTCGGTTTCATACGCTTCCTTTAATGCAATGTGCATTTTTGCGATGAAATTCTCTTTCGATTGTCCTCCGATTGCTTCCCGGACGTTTGCTCCGATACTCGTTCCGCTTTTAAGCAGCTGTTTCGAAAGTATGTACTCGTTATTCGTTTCGGAAATATGCTTATACAGCCGGACAATCCGGATTGCAAAATCGAGGCTCTTGTCCTTTATGGTGTTATCGGCCTTCAATTTTTAATTCTTAATTTTTCATTTTTAATTAAAAAACTACCAGTTTTTCTTTCCGCGGACGACCACGCCCTGTTTCTCCTTGAGTTTCTCCTGGGTCTTGTCCTCCTGGGCCTGGATGGCGTCGAGCATCTGCTGCTGTTCCTGCGGCGAGATGCCCGAAGGCGTCGGCTGCCCCTGCTGGTCGCCCTGGTCCTCCTTGTCGCCCTTGCCCTCCTGCGGGTTCTGTTTCTGATCGCCCTGCTGGTCCTTGGGGTCGCCCTTTTGGTCCTTCTGATCGCCTTTCTGATCGGGGTTCTGCTGACTCTGATCGTTCTGGTTCTGATCCTTGTTCTGGTCTTGGTTCTGGTCCTTGTTCTGATCTCCGCCGCCACCGCCGCCGTCCTTGTTCTCGTCGAGCAGCCGCTTGGTGTAGGCGTAGTTGTACTTGGCCTCCATGTCCGAGGGGTTCAGGCGCAGCGACTGCTTGTAGCTTTCGAGCGCCTCCTGATACTTCTGTTGCTTGAACTGCGCGTTGCCGAGGTTGTAGAACGCTTCGGCGCGCTCCGTGTCCGCGCGCAGCGAGTCCGCCGCGGCCTGCTGCATGGTCTGCTCGGCACGGTCGAACCGTTCGGCCTTGTAGAGGGCGTTTCCGAGGTTGTAGATCGCTTCGAACTGTCCCGGAGCCGCTTGCAGGGCCTGCTCGTAATGGCCGGCCGACTGCTCGTAGTTGCCCTTGTTGTACTGCCGGTTGCCTTTGCGCACCAGCGAGCGTTCGGGCAGCTGTTGGGCCTGCACCCCGGAGGCGGCAAAGAGAAACAGAATGATATAGAGTGACTTGTACATCGTTGTCGCGTTTAGTTTTGCTTCGGGGACTCTTCCTCGGCGGGAGCCTCCTCCTCGACGGGTTTCGTCTCCTCGACGAAGTAGTACGCCTTGAGGTAGTCGGCCTCGTTCTGCTCGGCCTCGGGCGTCGCCTTGGCGAACTTCACCAGGTCGGCGTCGCGCAGGATCGCCGTCAGGTCCATCCGCGCCTTGTCGGGCAGCTCCTCCGGGCGCATCGTCTCGATGATCTCGTCGGAGGTCATCTCCATGGCGCCGAAGCCCCAGCGGGCGGCGATATAGGTGCGCAGGATGTCCGTAAGGCCCGAATAGTACTGCTTATGCCTGTTGTTCTGCCACAGTTTCTGGTTGTGGAGCGCTTCGAGGGCCTGGATGGCCGCCACGTGCGGCGGGAGCGGCGGAGCGGGTTTGAACAGGTCGCCGAAACCCTTGCCGCGGCTGGCGAGGTAACGCTTGAGCGCATAGCCCGCCGCGAGCAGCATCAGGAGGAAGAAAACGCCCCACTTGACGTAGCCGCTCACCTCGCGGAAGCGGAACGGCAGGTTTTTCTGGGCTTTCAGGTCGTAGATCGACTGCGACGTGGAGTCGATCTGGAACGTCGCAACCTCCAGATAGACCGAATCGGTGCTCCGGAGCGTGTCGAGGATGTTCTTGTCGGCGTAGAGCACCTGCGCCGCGCCGAGGTTGTATTTGCCCTCGTCGAATGCGGCCAGCCGGTAGCGCTTGCGCAGTTTGAGCCGCCGGCCGTCGCGTTCGAGCGTGTCGACCGGGCAGTTCTCGACCAGCTCGATCTTGCCGTCGCGGGGGTCGAATACGGGGAATTCCACGACCTGCACCAGATCCTTCTCCACGTCGATGACGTAATCGAAGCGGTCGCCGATCATAATGCTGTCGGGTTCTACGCGCGCCGTGACCGTGGGCGTCTCCTGCGCCCGGGCCGCGAGTCCCGCGAAAAGAAGCGCTATTGCAAAGAGTCGTTTCATCGCTGTTTGAACAGTTTTATCAATTCGGCCACATAGTCGCCGTCGGTCGAGATCATCGCCGTGTCGATGCGGTTGTGCTTGAGCGTCGCCTCTATTTCGCCGCTGCGCCGCTGCCACGAGGCGGCATAGTGGTCGCGCACGGCCCGCGACGAGGTGTCGACCCAGACCTTGCGGCCGCTCTCGGCGTCCTTCAGCTCGACGATGCCCACGTCGGGAAGCTCCGTCTCGCGGGGATCGTAGACGCGGATGCCCACCAGGTCGTGCTTGCTCCCGGCGATCTTCAGCGCGTCGTCCAGCGCCGACTTGTCGCCGGTCGAGTCCATGAAGTCCGAGAGGATGAAGGTCGTGCAGCGCTTCTTGTTGACATTCGTCAGGAAACGCACCGGCTCCGAGAGTTTCGTGCCCGCGGATTCGGGGCGGAAGCCGATCAGTTCGCGGATGATCATCAGAATATGGCTGCGGCCCTTCTTCGGGGGGATGAACTTTTCGACCCGGTCCGAAAAGAAGATGCAGCCCACCTTGTCGTTGTTCTGCGCGGCGGAGAAGGCCAGCACGGCGGCGATTTCGGTGATGATGTTCTTTTTCAGCCGGTCGGTCGAACCGAACATGCGCGAGGCCGACACGTCGACCAGCAGCATCATCGTCAGTTCGCGTTCCTCCTCGTAGACCTTGATGTGGGGTTTGCGCGAGCGAGCCGTGACGTTCCAGTCGATGTCCCGCACGTCGTCGCCCGCACGGTACTCCCGCACTTCGGAAAACGACATGCCCCGCCCGCGGAAAGCCGTATGGTACTTTCCGGCGAAGATCTCGTTGGAAAGACCGCGGGTCTTGATCTCGATCTTGCGGACGCGTTTGAGAATATCGTTCTCGGTTTCCTGCATCGTTAGGGTACGATTACGTTGTTGAGAATGTCGGTGATGATCTCCTCGGTGGTGATGTTCTCGGCCTCGGCCTCGTAGGTCAGGCCGATGCGGTGGCGCAGCACGTCGTGGCAGACGGCGCGCACGTCCTCGGGGATGACATAGCCGCGGCGGCGGATGAAGGCGTAAGCCCGGGCGGCCTTGGCCAGCGAGATCGACGCACGGGGCGAACCGCCGTAGGCGATCAGGTTCTGCAACTTCTGGAGGTTGTACTCCGCCGGCTCGCGCGTGGCGAAAATGATGTCGATGATGTATTTCTCGATCTTTTCGTCCATGTAGACGTCCTCGACCACCTTGCGGGCCTTGACGATGTCCTCGGGAGTGATGACCTTGCCCACCTCGGGCATGCCGGCGCCCGAGAGGTTCATGCGCACGATGTCGCGCTCCTCCTGCTTCTTGGGGTAGGAGATCTTGGCCTTGAGCATGAAACGGTCGACCTGCGCCTCGGGCAGCGGGTAGGTTCCCTCCTGCTCCAGGGGGTTCTGCGTGGCCAGCACGAGGAACGGCTGCGGCAGGGGATAGGTGTTGTCGCCGATGGTCACCTGACGCTCCTGCATGGCTTCCAGCAGCGCCGACTGCACTTTGGCCGGGGAGCGGTTGATCTCGTCCGCCAGTACGAAGTTGGCGAAGATCGGACCCTTGCGTACGACGAAATCCTCGTTCTTCTGCGAGTAGATCAGCGTGCCGATCAGGTCGGCGGGCAGCAGGTCGGGGGTGAACTGTATGCGCGAGAAACAGGCGTCGACAGCCTTGGCGAGCGTGGTGATGGCCAGCGTCTTGGCCAGTCCCGGGACGCCTTCCAGAAGGATGTGTCCGTTGGACAGCAGGCCGATCAGCAGGGTGTCCACCAGGTGGCTCTGGCCCACGATGACCTTTCCCATTTCGTTGCGGAGCGTATCGACGAAAACGGATTCGCGTTCGATGCGCTCGTTGAGTTCTTTGATGTTGATGACTTCGCTCATTGTATTTGTCGTGTTATTCTGTTTGTTTTTTCAATTTTGTTTTTCCAACGTTTTTTCATCGAAATTATTGCAAATTTAATAAAATAAAACCGGTAAAACAGTCCGGTTTCATCGGTTTTTTTCTATCTTGTTATCTGTTAACCCTTAATCCCGATTTTCTATGAGTAATCTCATAAGCAGGAGGGTCGATAAATCTCTCCTTTTGCATTGCAACTGGGGTTGGGATGGAAAGTACGACGGATACTTTGCCGGCAAAGCTTTCGATGCAGTGAAAGGGTGTTATTTGGCAGACGATAACGCTGCCGTTTCGCAGACGCGGGGTGCGAACGCGAAGAATTACACCTGGTGGTTCCGGATCGTTACTTATAATAAACCGTAGCGATTATGAAAAAACTTGTTCTTCTACTGTGTGTTTTGTCGGCTGTCGGTTGCGTCAAATCATATGAGGATTATTACACCCGTTCATTTGTACTTTCATATGGGAATATGAGGGGAATATCCGTTGCTATGACAGATTTCGGATTGGGGTATTCTGTCGATTTTGTTGGCGAGGGCGAATGGGATATAGCTATGAGCGGTAAAAAGAAGGATTTCTATAATCAATTGTGCGAAAAACACAACGATGTATCTTATAATCGTCGGGTTCGGGTTTATTTTTATGATCAGGGACTCAACCCGCGGTGTTTCCGGGATTTCGTCAATCTGGAGGTGTGGAGTTCCGCGGACTGGGATGCCGAACATCCTGCGGGGACGTCGCTCAACGATCTGGCGCGCTTTTCCAGCAACACGCCCTGGCCCTATATTCAGAGCGGCTATACGCAAAAATACCATGAACAACTGAACGGTGAATATTATCCCGTCGATAAATTGATTTCGGAGCTTACGCCGGATGATATGACGCTTTTGCCCAGAGGGGGTTTTTATTTTCGGTTTGTCACCCGGCCGGCGCAGCCCGGAAAGCATACGCTTTTCGTGCGCCTGACAGCCGATGACGGAAAGGTGTTCGAGGCGAGTTGCGACGTGGACTTTCAATAAGCGTGTCGTTGCTGTCGGGGACTGATTTCAGTGTGGGTTTTCATGTCCGCTATTTTGCGGCGCGGCGGTAAAATTTTCCGAAATCGGCGGAACTTTGTCCGAAGGGCGTGCAAAAAAGTATTAACTTTGCGGTCATGGAATCCAAAGAATCGCCGATATTACAAGGTCTGAACCCCGCCCAGCGGGATGCCGTGGTCAATTACGACTCGCCGTCGCTCATCATCGCGGGCGCGGGGTCGGGCAAGACCCGCGTGCTGACCTCGCGCATCGCATACATGATCGAGCAGGGCATTAAGCCCTGGAACATTCTGGCCCTGACCTTTACGAACAAGGCCGCCGAGTCGATGCGCGAACGCATCGCGCAGATGCTGCCCGACAACCGCAGCCGCTATATCCGCATGGGTACGTTCCACTCGGTCTTTTCGCGCATCCTGCGCGAGAACGCCGAAAAGATCGGGTTCACCGATTCGTTCACCATCTACGAACCCAGCGACTGCAAGAACCTGCTGAAGACCATCGTGCGGGAACTGAACCTTCCCGACGAGAAGTACAAGCCCAACGTGCTCTCTTCGCGTATCTCCTATGCCAAGAACTGCCTCGTCACGCCGGGCGCCTATCTGGCCAATTCGACCTGCGCGGCCGAGGACCGGCAGGCCCAGATCCCCGAATTCGGCAACATCTACAACATCTACTGCCAGCGTTGCAAGCGCAACGGCG
>ERZ824598.4329-NODE-4329-length-10799-cov-5.879654_pt1 | contig 10799 bp, 8 predicted proteins | sample MGYA00519934_ERZ824598 | MGnify/ENA primary metagenome ERZ824598 (study PRJEB31778, sample SAMEA3449177) | human gut metagenome | biome: human gut; feature: human-associated habitat; material: faeces | place: United Kingdom | collected 2010/2012 ... | reverse complement strand
CGGCGGGCCTTCTCCACCATCTCCTCAATGTGGGTGGGGTGGATGCGGCCGTCGGCAATGAGCTTTTCCAGAGCCAGCCGGGCGATCTCCCGCCGGACGGGCTCGAAGCAGGAGACGGTGATGGCCTCCGGCGTGTCGTCGATGATCAGGTCCGCCCCGGTCAGGGTCTCCAGGGTGCGGATGTTGCGGCCCTCGCGGCCGATGATGCGGCCTTTCATCTCGTCATTGGGCAGGGGAACCACACTGACGGTGATCTCGGCCACATGGTCGGCGGCGCAGCGCTGGATGGCGGTGGCCACGATTTCCCGGGCGCGGCTGTCGGCCTCGTCCTTGGCCCGGGCCTCGATCTCCTTGATCTTCAGGGCCGTTTCGTGGGTCACTTCGGACTCCACCTGGGCGATGAGGTAATCCTTGGCCTGGTCGGCGGTGAAGCCGGAGATGCGCTCCAGCATCTCGGTCTGGCTACGCTTGATGATCTGAATTTCTTCGTTTGCCTTGTCGGCGGCGGCATGCTTGGCTGCCAGCGTCTCCTCTTTCTTCTCGATGGCGTCCATCTTGTGATCGAGGTTTTCTTCCTTTTGCTGCAGGCGCCGCTCCTGCTTCTGCAGGTCGGCCCGCCGCTCCTTCACTTCCTTCTCGTACTCGCTGCGGGACTTCAGAATCTCTTCCTTGGCCTCCACAAGGGCCTCTCTTTTCTTGCTTTCAGAGCTCTTGATGGCTTCGTTGATGATGCGGGTGGCCTCCTCCTCCGCGCTGGAGATCTCCTTTTCGGCCACGCGCTTGCGATAGCGAATACCGAGGAGGAAAAACAGCACTGCCGCCGCAGCAAAGGCGGCCGCCGCCACGATCCAACCGGTAGGTGTCATGGTTGGTGTTCCTCCTATTCTTTTTTGTGTATGGAAACGGATGACTCCGTTCTTGGGCAGACAATAACCGGGAGAATCCCCTGCTCCCCCGATGATAATCTTTATTAATTTTAATCGGATTGCACAAAACTGTCAAGAGCATATTCGCATGTTCCCTGCTATTTTTTCGCTCAGGTGTCTAAATCTGCACATATGGGGCGCTGACGTAGCCCAGGATGTCGTCATACAGCACCACATACCACCCCCGGTACTGGCCGAACACCGTCACCGTCTCCCCGCTGGGGATCCGGGCCAGCACCTGCCCCGATACCGACGGCTCCCCCCGCAGGTTCACCGGCCCGCCGGACTCCGTGGCGATGACGCCGGGCTGGCTGGGGCCGGGATAGGTGAAGGGCAGGCCGAAATACTCCGCCATGCTCATGGCCAGGCTCTGGCCGATGGCGTCGATGTGGCTTTCGATCCAGCGGGCGTCGGCCTCATTGTCGTGATACCCGATCTCCACCAGCACCGCCGGGGCCCGGGGCTGGCGCACCTCCCCCAGACTGGTGGTGGACCGGGTCACCACCCGCTCCGGCAGGGGGTAAATCTCCTGCAGATTCCGGGCGATGATCTCCGCCCCCCGGCGGCCGTTCCGGCTGGTGGGGTAATAAAAGGCGATGATCCCCCGGTTCTGCCCCTCACTGCCGGGGCCGGAGGCGTTGGAGTGCAGGGCCAGATAGAAGTCATAGTCCCCGCGGTTTGCCTGGCGGATGGAGGACGCGGCGGTCATATCCGGGGTGTTCCGGGAAAACTGGATGCCGTTGGCCAGCAGATACGGCTCCATGGCGTCGGCCACCAGATTCATGAAATATTCCTCCGACCCGTTCCCGGTGACATAGGGGTTATATTCCTGGGTGGAAGGACTCAGATAAATTTTCGGCATGGGCATTCTCCTTTCCTGGTCATTCTATGCCAAAATGTCGCCGCCGCACACTGGTAATTCCCCGGCGCATGTGATACAATGTCTTCATACGACAAAAGGACGGTGCCCATTATGAAAGCTGAACGACCCTATCCACAGATCGCCATCACCCCCAAGGGGGAGGCGGCCCTGACCGGCGGCCACCCCTGGGTCTATGAGGGGGAGGTCACCTCCGTTTCCGGCAGCCCCGCCGACGGCGACCTGGTGGACGTGTTAAGCCGCCGGGGTAGCTGGCTGGGCGCCGGATTCTACAACAGCCGCTCCCTGATCCGGGTGCGGCTGCTGTCCCGCAACGCCAATGACCGGTTCGACCCGGATTTCTGGGCCCGGCGGGTAAAATATGCCTGGGACTACCGCAAGACCGTCATGGCCCCGGAGGAGCTGACCTGCTGCCGGGTGATCTTCGGCGAGGCGGACCATTTCCCGGGCCTGACGGTGGACCGCTTTGGCCCGGTGCTGGTGGCCCAGGTGCTGTGCCTGGGGCTGGACCGGGTGAAGGACGTGATCTTCTCCCAGCTGGTCCGGGTCCTGCGGGAGGACGGCCAGGACATCGCCGGGATATATGAGCGCAACGACGCTGCCCTGCGGGACAAGGAGGGCATGGCCCAGGGCAAGGGCTGGTATCCCCTGGCCGGGGAGCCTCTGCCGGACTTCACCCGCACGGACATCGTGGAAAACGGCATCCGCTACACCGTGGACTTTGAAAACGGCCAGAAAACCGGCTTCTTCCTGGACCAGAAGTACAACCGCCAGGCGGTGGCCCGGCTGGCCCGGGGCAAAACGGTGCTGGACTGCTTCACCCACACCGGCTCCTTCGCCCTGAACGCCGCCCGGGGCGGCGCGGCCCGCGTCACCGCCGTGGACGTGTCGGAGTTCGCCGTGGAATGTGCCCGGGAAAATGCGGCGCGCAACGGCCTGTCCCAGGTGGTGGACTGCGTGGCCGCCAACGTGTTCGACCTGCTGCCCCAATTGCAGAAGGGGCAGTATGACTTCATCATCCTGGACCCCCCGGCCTTCACCAAAAGCCGCCAGACCACCCGGCGGGCCATGGCCGGGTATAAGGAGATCAACTACCGGGCCATGCGGCTACTGCCCCGGGGCGGATACCTGGCCACCTGCTCCTGCAGTCACTTCGCCACAGAGGAGCTGTTCCGGAAAATGCTCCGCGACGCAGCCCACGACGCCGGGGTCCAGTTGCGGCAGATCGAGGCCCGGCAGCAGTCCGCCGACCACCCCATCCTCTGGGGCGTGGAGGAGACCAGCTATCTGAAATTCTACCTGTTCCAGGTGGTATAAAGTGGTATAAAAAGGAGAACGACCATGGAATTTCGCGTTTTGGCCATTGGCGACGTCACCAGCGAGGAGGGCACTGCCCACCTGCGCCGCCATCTGCCGGGCTTTAAAAAAATGAAGGGCGTGGACTTCACCGTTATCAACGGCGAGAACATCTCCGGCACCGGTCTGACCCCCCAGCAGGCCGACGACCTGTTTGCCGCCGGGGCCGACGTCATCACCCTGGGCAACCACACCTGGGGCAAAATGCAGATTACCGACTATCTGGAGGACAACCGCTATATCCTCCGGCCTGCCAACTTCTCCCCCCGCACCCCGGGCCGGGGCTACGGGGTCTATGACCTGGGCCGGGTGCAGGTGGCGGTGATGGTGCTCATCGGCCGGTGCGACCTGGCCTGGGGCAGCGACAACCCCTTCACCACGGCGGACCGCCTGCTGAAGGCCGGGGAAAAGCCCACCTTCACCCTGGTGGACTTCCACGCCCAGGCCACCAGCGAAAAGCTGGCCATGGCCTATTATCTGGACGGCCGCGTCTCCGCCCTGTGGGGCACCCACACCCATGTGCCCACCGCCGATGAGCGGGTGTTCCCCCATGGCACCGGCTATATCACGGACCTTGGCATGACCGGTGCGGTGGAGTCCGTGCTGGGCATCCGCCCGGAGCAGTCGGTGGAGTCGTTCCTGGGGGGCCTGCCGGGCCGCTACCGCCCGGCGGAGGGGCCCTGCAAGGCCCAGGGCGCCCTGTTTACCTTAGAGTCCTCCACCGGCCTGTGCACCGCCGTGGAGCGCGTGGATATCCGATAAATACAGAGGAGGAACCGTATCATGTCCGTTGAAAAAGTCCGGGCCTATCTGGAGCCCTTCGGCGTGTCGGACCGCATCCGGGAGTTCGATGTGTCCAGCGCCACCGTGGAGCTGGCCGCCGTGGCCGTGGGCGTGGAGCCCGCCCGCATTGCCAAGACCCTGAGCTTCAAGCTGGGAGATGCGCCCATTCTGGTGGTGGCCGCCGGCGACGCCAAAATCGACAACAGCAAATATAAGCATTTTTTCGGCATGAAGGCCAAAATGCTCACCCCCGACGAGGCGGTGGAGCGCATCGGCCACGCCGTAGGCGGCGTGTGCCCCTTCGCTCTGCCGGAGGACGTGAAAACCTATCTGGACGAATCCCTGCGGCGGTTTGACACGGTGTTTCCCGCCGTGGGCAGCGCCGCCAGCGCCATCGAGCTGACCTGTGACCAGCTGGAGCGCTGCTGCGGGACCAATTTTGTCTCCTGGGTGGACGTGTGCAAGGGCTGGCAGGAGGAAGACCATGGCTAAGGTCCTTCACGCGGCGGACTTCCACCTGGACAGCGCCTTCCGCTCCCTGCCGGAGGAGCAGGCCCGTCTGCGGCGGCAGGAGAGCCGGGAGCTGCCCGGCCGCCTGGTGGACTGGGCCAACGACCACGGAGCCCAGCTGATGCTGCTGGCCGGTGACCTGTTCGACTCCGACCGGCTGTTCAGTCAGACGGCCCAGATGCTGGCCCAGGCCCTGGCCCGCTTCCAGGGCACCGTGGTCATCGCCCCGGGGAATCACGACTGGCTCTCCGCCGCCAGTCCCTACCGCCAGCCCATCTGGCCGGAGAATGTCCGCATCTTCCTGGGCCGGGGCATGGAGCGCTTGACCCTGCCGGAGCTGGGCTGCACCGTATACGGCGCGGCCTTCACCGCCCCGGAGGAGGCGGAAAGCGGCCTGCGGGGCTTTTATGCCCAGCCTGACGGCAGCGCCCGCATCATGGTCCTCCACGGGGATGTTGGCAGCCGGGAGGGCCGCTACCGCCCCATCGCCCCGGAGGAGATCGCCTCCACGGGCCTGGACTATCTGGCCCTGGGCCATGTCCACGCCCCCTCGGCCATGAACCGGGCCGGGAGCACCGTGTGGGCCTATCCCGGCTGTCCCCAGGGCCGGGGCTTTGACGAGACCGGCGACCGGGGCTTCCTGTTCGGCGACGTGGAGCCGGGCCGGGTGGATATGCAGTTTGTCCCCTTTGCCCGCCGCCGCTATGAGATCCTCACCGTGGACGTGTCCCAGGGGGACGCCCTGGAGACCATCCGCCGCCGTCTGCCGCCGGACACCTCCCGGGATATCTACCGCATCCGCCTGACCGGCGAAACGGCGGAGCCGCTGACCCTGCCCGCCCTGGAGCAGGCCCTGTCCGGCGGCTTCTTCCAGCTGGAGCTGGCGGACGACACCCGTCTGCGCCGGGACCTGTGGGACCGCTGCGGCGATGATACCCTGCGGGGCCTGTTTCTGCGCCGGCTTCGCCGGGAATATGACGCCGCCGACCCCCGGCGGCAGAAGGAAATCGAGCAGGCGGTGCGCTTCGGCCTGGCCGCCATGGACAACAAGGAGCTTTGATATGAAAAACATCCTCATGATCGGCACCGGCGGCACCATTGCCTCCGGCCAGACGGCGGAGGGTCTTGCTCCCGAGCTGGACCCCCTGCAGCTGCTGCGGGACACCCCCCGGGTGGCCCAGCTGTGCCGGGTGGACTGCCTGCAGCTGTACAGCCTGGACAGCACCAACATCCGCCCCTGTCACTGGCTGGGCCTGGCCCGGGCCATCCGGGAGCGGTACGACCAGTATGACGGCTTCGTCATCAGCCACGGCACCGACACCATGGCCTACACGGCGGCGGCCCTGAGCTATCTCATCCAGGACTGCCCCAAGCCCATCGTCCTCACCGGGGCCCAGAAGCCCATCTGGTACGACGGCACCGACTCCAAGCGCAACCTCACCGACGCGTTCCTGTATGCCTGCCGGGGCTGCGGCGGGGTGCAGATCGTGTTCAACGGCAAGGTCATTCTGGGCACCCGTGCCCGCAAGACCTTCTCCAAGAGCTTCCAGGCCTTCTCCAGCGTCAACTATCCGGAGCTGGCCCTGATCCAGGACGAGCGCCTGCTACAGTATATCACCACCGGCAGCCGCCCCGCCCCCCGGTTTTACGACGCCCTGGACGGCAGCGTGGGTCTGCTGAAGCTGATCCCCGGCACCCGGCGGGAGCTGCTGGCCTTTATGGCCGACCACTATGACGGCCTGGTCATCGAGGGCTTCGGCGTCGGCGGTCTGCCGGAATACGACGGGTTTTACGATGTGGTCCGCCAGGCGGCGGAGGCGGGCAAGCTCATCGTCATGACCACCCAGGTGCCCAACGAGGGCAGCGACCTGACGGTATACCATGTGGGCGGCCACCTGAAGCACACCCTCCAGGTGCTGGAGGCCTATGACATGACCACCGAGTCCGCTGTGTGCAAGCTCATGTGGATCCTGGGCCAGACCCGGGACTTCGCCCAGGCGGAAAAGCTGTTCTACACCCCGGTCTCCCGGGATATTCTCCGGTTTTCCGGGGAATAAGCGAAGCGAGGTGAACCCCTATGGCTGAGCTTCTGCCGGGCGCTCCCGTGGCGGAGCGCCTGACCCAGGACCTGAAGGCCCGGTCCGATGCCCTGCGGCAGCGGGGCGTGGTCCCCACCCTGGCCATCATCCGGGTGGGCCGGGACCCCGGCGGCCTGGCCTATGAAAAGGGCGCGGCCTCCCGCTGCGCCAAGTGCGGCATCGACCTGCGCCGCATCCATCTGGATGACGCCGCCTCCCTGCCGGAGGTCATCCGGTCCGTGAACGACGACCCCGCTATCCACGGCTGCCTGCTGCTGCGTCCCCTGGCGGACAAGACGGCGGAGGAAGCCGCCGGGCGGCTTCTGTCCACGGACAAGGACGTGGACGGCATGACCCCCGGCTCCCTGGCGGGACTGCTGACCGGCCGGGGCGGCTTCGCCCCCTGCACGGCCCAGGCCTGCCTGGAGCTGCTGGACTATTACGGCGTGGACCCGGCGGGCCGCCGGGCGGTGGTCATCGGCCGCAGTCTGGTGGTGGGCCAGCCCGCCGCCCTGCTGCTGCAGCGCCGCAGCGCCACCGTTACCGTGTGCCACACCGGCACCCGGGACATACCGGCCCTGTCCCGGGACGCGGACATCGTCATTGCCGCCGCCGGACGGCCGGGCCTCATCACGGCGGACTTTCTCCGCCCCGGGCAGACGGTGCTGGACGTAGGCGTCCACCCGGGCCCCAACGGGACCCTCTGCGGCGACGTGGCCCCGGAGGCCGCCGGGCTGGACCTGGCCCTGACCCCGGTTCCCGGCGGCGTAGGCTCCGTCACCTCCGCCGTCCTCTGCAAGCACACCATCCAGGCGGCGGAGCGGGCGCAGTAGGGCATTCCATTTGCACCCGGCAGTCCCCTGTGTTATAATAACCGAATCCAACGAATCGATCACCAAGGAGGTACAGCTATGCAAAAGCTGGACAAACAGTTCCATATCCACTGCGTGGAGGGCGATGTGGGCCGCTATGTGATCCTGCCCGGCGACCCAGGCCGCTGCGAAAAGATCGCGGCCCTGTTCGACGACGCCCATTTTGTGGCCCAGAATCGCGAGTTTACCATCTATACCGGCACCCTGCTGGGGGAAAAGGTCTCCGTCTGCTCCACCGGCATCGGCGGCCCCTCCGCCTCCATCGCCATGGAGGAGCTGCACAACATCGGCGCCGACACCTTCATCCGGGTGGGCACCTGCGGCGGCATCGACCTGGACGTGCGATCCGGCGACGTGGTGGTGGCCACCGGCGCCATCCGCTTTGAGCACACCAGCCGGGAGTATGCCCCCATCGAATACCCGGCCGTGGCCAATTTCGACGTGACCTGCGCCCTGGTGCAGGCCGCCAAAAACCTGAATAAGCCCCTTAAAACCGGCGTGGTCCAGTGTAAGGATGCCTTCTATGGCCAGCACAGCCCCGCCAGAATGCCGGTGTCCTATGAGCTGCTGAACAAGTGGGAGGCCTGGAAGCGCCTGCATGTGAAGGCCAGCGAAATGGAGAGCGCCGCCCTGTTCGTGGTGGCCGACGCCCTGGGCTGCCGCTGCGGCAGCTGCTTCCATGTGATCTGGAACCAGGAGCGGGAAGCCGCCGGACTGGACCAGGACATGAGCGAGGACACCACCTCCGCCGTGGAGGTGGGCGTGGAGGCCCTGAAGCTGCTGATCCAGGCGGACCGGCAGGCGTGACCGCGCATACATAACAAACCCCCGGAATCAGGCCGTAGGCCCGGTTCCGGGGGTTCCGTTTGTTCCGTTATGCGCCGCACAGGGGCCGCAGGGCCTCCAGCAGCCGGTCGTTGTCCCGGGTGTCCCGGACGGCCAGCCGGAGATACTGCTGCCCGCCCAGCTTGGGGGACAGGTCCTTCACCAGGATGCAGCGGTTTACCAGCAGGTCCCGGGTGATGGCCCGGGCGGACAGGCCGCCCAGCAGCTCCACCATGAGATAGTTGGCCTGGGACGGGATCACCCGCAGGTTGGGGAGCTTCTCCAGCTCCCGGCGGAAGCGGGCCCGCTCGGCCCGGATCAACTCCAGGGACCGGGCATAGTCCTTCTTATACTTCTCCTCGATCTGCATATAGAACTCGGCGAAGGAGTTGATGTTCCAGATGGCCACGTCCTTTTTCAGGGCGGCGATCAGGTCCTGGTCGCCGGAGGCCAGAACCCCCAGCCGCAGGCCGGGGACGCCATAGGACTTGGAGATGCTCTTGACCACATACAGCCTCCTGTACCGGTCCAGCAGGTCCTGGCGGATGAAGGTGTTGTCCGCCTCGTCGGCAAAGTCGGCAAAGGACTCGTCTAGGATCAGGCGGATGCCCTTCTCCTGCGCCCAGTCCGCCAGGCGCAGCACGTCCGGGGCGGGAATATAGCTGCCGGAGGGGTTGTCGGGGTTGATGAGCACCAGGTTGTCGATGTCCTGGGGGCCGAAGAAGGCCATCAGGTCGTCAGCGGTGTACTGGAAGTCCGGGCCCGCCGGGGTGAAGCAGACGTTGGGCCGGTCCTGATAACGGTTGGGGTACTCCTCGAAGGTGGGGCGGATGAAGCCGGTGGCCCCCTCCAGCCGGGCCATCAGGGCCTTGATGAGCTCTGCCGCGCCGTTGCCCACCAGGATGTTCTGCTGGTGGACGGCGAAGTTCTTGGCCGCCAGCAGTGCGTTCACCCGCATGCCGGAGGGATACTGGGTCAGCAGGGGGGTGAAATTGGCCTGGATCTCGTCGATCAGCCGTTGGGGCGGGAAATAGGGGTTCACCAGATAGCAGAAGTCCAGCAGCTGGGGATAGCGCCAGTAGCCGCCGTAGCGCCCCTGCATGAGGCTGACCCGGAAGTCCGGGTCCTGGGCGAACATGGAGGAGGCAATGTCCAGGTCCTGGATGTCGTCGATCTCGTACCACAGCTGGCCGCTGAGGCGCTTGGCCCGGATCTCCGGGTCGTCCAGCATGGTGATGACCCGCAGCACCTGCTCATAGTATTCGTTGTTGCCCAGGGCCTTGGAATAGGCCTCCAGGAAGGGAACATAGTGGGTCCGGGAGAAGTGGCGGCCGAACTTGTAGATGTTCACGGTCTTGTAGTATTCGTGGGCCTCGGCAAACCGGAAATTCTTGCCGGGGACGAAGGAGGCGATGCTGTCGTCGGGCCCCAGCTTCACGCAGGTGCCGTCCATCCAGCTTTCGTACTTGTCCACCAGGGCCAGGGTCTCCCGGGGGTCGTCCAGTAGCTGGTCGATGACGGCGTCCTCGAAGATCAGGTCCGACTCAAACAGCAGGGTGTCGTCCTGGCACAGATAGTCCTTGGCCAGGGCCAGGGAATAGATGTTGTTGGTCTTGTCGTAAATGGGGTTCTGGACATAGACAATGGGCGTCCGGATGCCCAGGGTGTCGATATATTCCATGAGCTTCTCGCCCTGGTAGCCCACCACGATGACGATGCGGGACAGATGGCGGCTTTCGATCTGATGGAGCATCCGGTCGATCAGGGCCACCCCGTTGACCTGCACCATGCACTTGGTCCGGTCCTGGGTCAGCTCCTTCAGCCGCTTGCCCATGCCCGCCGCCAGTATGATTGCCTGCATATGGATCTCCCCTTTTTCTATAGAGATTTGACGTTTTATTATACCCCATGCGGCCCGGATGCGCAATGGGTCCGGCGGAAAAATGCGCTTTGTTTTCATTTTTCCCGCCTCTGTCCCGGGAATTTCCCGTTGACAACCGGGACAGGGCGTGCTATATTGGGGGATAACAAAAGGCGTTGACGAGGAAGCCGCCTGCGGCAGGTAGCAGAGAGGGGCCCATCTTGGTGCAAGGGTCCCGGCTGAAAGCAGGATGCGTACCGCCTCCGAGCCGTCCGCCCAACGGGCCATGGCCCCAGTAGGCCGGACCGGGCCCTCCCGTTACAGAGGAGCTACGAGCGACGGGACCCGTGTCCCGTAAGCAGGGTGGAACCGTGGAGTAATGCCGATTACCTCACCCCTGAATCACTGTCAGGGGTGGGGATTTTTATTTTCCCGACCCCAATATCAAGGAGGAATCATCATGAGCGAAGAAAACAAGTACACCTTTGAAAACGAGGAATACCGCCGGACCTATTGGCACACCTGCTCCCACGTCCTGGCCCAGGCCGTCAAGCGCCTGCACCCGGAGGTGAAGCTGGCCATCGGCCCGTCCATCGAAAACGGCTTTTATTACGATCTGGACGCGCCCTTTGCCTTCACCCCCGAGGACCTGGCCGAGATCGAGGGCGAAATGCGCAAGATCTGCAAGGAGAAGCTGAAGCTGGAGCG
>ERZ824598.4324-NODE-4324-length-10810-cov-2.826499_pt1 | contig 10810 bp, 10 predicted proteins | sample MGYA00519934_ERZ824598 | MGnify/ENA primary metagenome ERZ824598 (study PRJEB31778, sample SAMEA3449177) | human gut metagenome | biome: human gut; feature: human-associated habitat; material: faeces | place: United Kingdom | collected 2010/2012 ... | reverse complement strand
CTGGGGGGCAAAGAGCTACAATGAAAGCGTTAATTCAGGTGCTGCTGTATTCTTTACACAATTCGATGTTGGAAAGCGACCTGCAGCCAAAGAAAGCGGGGTGAAAGTTCTCATCTTCTTTCAGCCAGTGATATGATGTGCCGGTTTTTCCTTTGGCAGCCTCGCAGAGAAGATTAAAAGTGCGAGGCCATCCGATATTTCCGGCAAGGCTACATGCGATATTTATGAAATTCTTGATGCGACTGTCCGGGTCGCAACCGGCGGAGTCCTTAGGCCTTGTCAGGCGAATGGGCTGGGCGATAAGAACAAAGTTCTCCCAAAAAGCAGCAAGAGACCACCTTGATGGATTCGAATCCGTCAGGCTTTTGTCTTTAAAGCGAAGATACTTGTCCATGAGGGAGGCAAACAGTACATCTAAGATATCTAAGGAGAACCCTGCCCGCAGTGCATTGTCAGCGTTTTCGTTGCGGAGCTGAATTTCCGCCTGCACCCAATGTTTTTCAGGCATCTTCTGTTCCGCTGCCTTATCGTAAAACCGAATATACACATTACTCTTTGATGAGCCAAAAGAAACAGTGAGGCCGTCTTCGATTTTTTTGCTGGAACGAATCTCACTGTTGACTCGCAAAAGTGATGTGTACCGCCCACTGTCTCGCAATTCCTTGAGTTTCCTAATATCAAGAATTCCGGTGAAATCGTCATAGGCAATATCGAGACGAGTCGTATGAGCATCGGGCGCAATGGCGATTTTTCGCAACGCCTCCCAGCCGATGGGAGACTCTCGCTCGAAGGTGCTACATCCTTTACCCGAAAAGGTTATAGCCACACCTTTTTGGTCAAGTCCGTGGTGGCAAATTATGATATTGTCAAAGCCACACGCTTCTTCATAAAAAGAAGGCAATGGGTTTATGCATTTCTCAAATGGCCAATGATGGTTCAATCCTATCTCGGTGGCAGCCTCATGAGGCGTCAAACCTTCTTTGCGGAAAGAAATGTGGTCAATATGCACGTAGTTGCTGATTTCGTCCATAATATAATCTCCTTTGTATATCTATATTCCTTTCGATTCTAATTACCTTTTGTACGCAGAACCCCCCTGTTAGTAAAGGGGAGGGTATCGGCGGATCTCTGATCCGCCGATACCTTACTGGAGAGGGGATTAGTTAGTGGCGCAAAGAGCCTTTTGACTCTGTGCCCGTATCCACTCATCAAGTTCGACGATAGGGATGACAGTCCTGCGCCGGAGCTTTACGGCTGGAAAACCGCCCTCCTGTATCATCTTATATACAGTGGGTCTCGACACACCGAGTGTCTCAGCGGTTTCGGTCACGGAAAGAACGCGCTTGCTCATAATAACACCTCCTATATTGAGCACAAATAAGTTATTTCATTAACTTAATTGCATTATGAACCAATAACAAAATAATGTCAATAGTATTTTCTCGAAATCTTTAGATTATTTTGATTTAATCATATTGACAGAAAAAATTATTATGATATACTATTCTTGGCAAGAGAAATGAGGAGGCTTTATGATGAGTGAAACAGTGGCAGTGTCTCGAACGGCACATACTTTTGGAGAGCGATTTGAAGCTCTACTGCGGCAGAATCATGAAACATCAGCGGCAGCGGCTGCCAAACTTGGCGTTTCGGTAGCGATAGTGGCAAAGTGGCGACTGGGTAAGGTTATTCCCAGTGGAGAATACCTCGTAAAAATCGCCAATGCATACCAAGTATCTATCGATTACTTACTTGACATAGCGGATAAACCATATCAAGAAACAAGTGAAGAGGAAGTTTCCGAATACACAGGACTTAAAGCAGACGCAATCGAGGTTTTGCACCGTATATGTAGTAGTTCCAAAAGTGATGACATTGCAGTGCTTTATAACTTTTTTAGCGCAGAAAATATTGATTGCATCTTTGAACTGTTAGGCAGAATCAATGAATCGTCCGTTAGGGTAAGAACTATTCTCGCAAAAAAAGATGCATTGGGTGACGATTCTAAATATCGTGTAACACCCCGGCTCAAACTTGAAAAGAGAATATTAGAAAATCGAATTTGCGAGATGCTTGTGTATATAGGGGACATAATCATCGAGGTTACAAAGTCTGAACAATTTTCACCGCAAATAAGAATTGAGCCCAAGGACCCGCTTTCCCCCTATACCTCTGAGGCAACTATGCAAATGATAGAAAACCAAAAAATGGACGAGAATGGTAATTTCCCGCCATTCTACTACTAAGCGTCAAAGGCCATACATCCTTCATCCTTGAACTACTATTAAAAAAACAACCCTTTCCAATATTGATTTTCCCCTTAGCACCTTGGCTGCGATGCCGTATGTTTGAATACATTTTTTTGGAAAGGATGAAGGACTATGAACAAAAAGTGTTCTGACAGAGACGGTATTAGTGCTTTCGAACGGAAAGACGGTCGTTATGAGGCTCGCGCCCTTGATACGCGGCGGTTCGGCAGCGATGGCAAAAGGAAATACAAGAGCTTCTATGGTGCAACAAAAAAGGAGGCAATGGACAAAGCCATCGCCTTCCTCTACGAAGTCAAACAGGGCTCCTACTGCGATAATAGCACAACAACGGTTGCGGAGTGCGTAAATGAGTGGTTCGAGAAAAGAATCAAAACGAAGCGGGAACCGCTGACCGTTGCGAGTTATATCGGGATTATCAAAAATCATATCAACCCTAATTTGGGCGGGATTCGTGTGCAGAGCTTGCAGCCGGGAGACATCGAAGATATGGCAGAAACGCTGTCAAAGAAAAAACTCTCCCCGAAGACCGTCAAGAACGTCATCACGGTGCTCCATACGGCTTTAGCTTATGCCATTAAGAAGGGTATCATTGTCAAAAATCCCTGCGAAAATTTAGACATTGAAAAGTGCAAAAAACATAAAATTACTCCGTTGCTCGACGGTGAAATCCCGGCATTTCTGAAGGCCATCGAAGCGGACTCGGAGTTCAAAAACGCTTACGCGTTTTGCCTTTACACCGGTTTACGCGAGGGCGAATGTCTTGGACTCACATGGGACAAGGTGGACCTCAAAGGCGGGTGCATTTCCATTGAGCAGCAGCTCCAGAAAGACCGCCAGAAGAGCGGTACATACTTCATCAAAAATGCGACAAAAACGAAGAAGACACGCACCGTTTACTTGACAGAAGATGCGGTAACCTGCTTGGAAAATGAGAAAAAACGGCAGGAAGAAAACGCGAAGCTGGCTGGCGAATTGTGGGACAACGAGTGGAACTTGGTTTTCACAAACGACCTTGGCCGGTATATAGTCCCGATGACATTTTACAAGCACTTCAAAAGAATTGCCGAAAAAATTGGCCGTCCGGATTTGCGCCCCCACGACCTGCGGCACACCTTGGCCACCGTTGCGATCGCCAGCGGCTCGGATGTGAAATCCCTGCAGGACATGCTGGGCCACACCACGGCAGCGATGACGCTTGACGTGTACGCCCATCCTTCGGACAAGCGGCAACGCGAGGTGGTGGGCGGTATACAGGAACGGTTTAGAGGACTCGCCAAAGGCGAGGAAAAACAGGGTCAGTAACCACGTTTGTGGTCAAAATCATGGTCAAATCCCCATTTTGACGCAGAAGAAAACCCTGTAACCGGCATGGTTACAGGGTTTTTCACTGGCGCAGTGGGAGGGATTCGAACCCTCGTGCCGCTTTTGACGACAACACGATTTCCAGTCGTGCTCGTTATGACCTCTTCGATACCACTGCAAATATTCAGTTCTGTGACGAACAGCATTACTTATTATAGCAAAAAAACTGTCCTTGTCAAGAAGTAATTCCTGCAAAACTCCGTTTTTTCGCACAGGCAGGCGGCAGAAGGGCCAAGAGCCCCTCCACCGCCTGCCGTGATCCCTCAGTGCAGCATGGATGTGACAGTCACCAGCGCCGAGTCCAGTGTATTTCCCACCCGCTGCATGGCCTTGCCCACAACGGTTTTTCTGGGCTTCGGGTAGGGGCGCGCCGCCATATCCACCGCCGCGCCGGCTACCATGCCGACGCAGACGCCCCGCAGAAATGCGGTCAAGTTCATCTTTACCTCACTCCTTTTCCGTACAGCACCAGTATCTCCCGCCGCCGCGAAAAAAACACGCGGTGTTTCTTGCCAAATCGCCCCAAAGCGCGGTATAATAATATTTAATGTATTTTTATTGCGGAAAAGGAGGACCCCTGTATGTCCGTTACCGATTTGCAGCAGCGCATCCGGCAGAAAAAGACGCCCCTGGCCCTGGGCCTGCGTCCGGAGCTGGAGAAGCTCAGTCCCAAAATTCTGAAAAACTTCACCGATATGTTCGGCCCGGGCAGCATGGCGGAGGCGGAAGCCCTGCGCTATCACGGCACCACCCTGCTGGACGCGGCGGCGGAGACACTTCCCGCCGTGATGCTCCACGGCGCCAGCTACCTGCGCTGCGGCATGATGGGCGCGGACGTGCTGTCCAACCTCATCAGCGCCGCCCACGCCAAGGGTCTGTACGTCATTCTGGGTATCGGTGCGGAGGAGCCCGCCCTGTGGCAGGGCTACGGCGCCGACGCCATCACCGTGGATCCCTACATGGGCAGCGACTGCTGCGATGCCGGCGAGCAGGCGGTGTTCGCCCTGGTGCGTACCTGCAACAAGAGCGGTGGTGAGGTGCAGCGTCTCATGGCCGGTGACCGGCCGCTGTACCTGGCGGTGGCAGATCAGATGGCCCGCCACGGTGCGTCGCTGGTGGTGGGCACCGGCTACCGGCTGGACATCCGCGATGTCCGGCGGCAGTGCCCCAGGTCCTTCCTGCTGCTGCCGGAGTGCGACGGCGAGAATGCCGTCCCCGCCTTCGACGAGTACGGCCACGGTGCCATGCTGGTGGACTTCGATCTGCAATACGCGGAGGAACCGGCGCAGGCCGTGCCTGCCGCCGCGCAGCTGCTGAAGCAGTGGGTGACAGTGGTATGACGAAGATCTATCTTATCCGCCACGCGGAGGCGGAGGGCAACCTCTACCGCATGGCTCACGGCCACTACAACGGTATGATCACCAACTACCGCGGCTATCAGCAGATCGATGCCCTGCGCCAGCGCTTTCAGGACGTGGACATTGACGCCGTGTATGCCAGCGACCTCTACCGTACCCAGATCACGTCCCGTGCCATCTGGCTGCCCAAGGCTCTGCCCCTGCATCTGGAGCCCGCCTTCCGCGAGATCCACATGGGTGTGTGGGAGAATCACACGTGGCACGAGCTGAACAAGGCATACCCCCAGGAGATGTACCACTTCAACCGCCGCGTGGACCTGTGGCACGTGGAGGGCGGTGAGACGGCGCAGGACGTGCTGGACCGCTATCTCCCTGCGCTGCACCGCGTGGGCGCCGCCCACGACGGCGGCACCGTGGCGGTGTTCTCCCACGGCGCGGCCCTGCGCATCGTGCTTGGCACATTGCAGGGCGTCCCCCTGTCCGGGATCGGCGAGACGCCCCATGGCGACAACACCGCCGTCTCCCTGCTGACCTGGGACAACGGTCAGCTCCGCGTGGAGTACCGCGATGACAACAGCCACCTGACGGAGCGCGGCCTGTCCACCTTCGCCAAACAAAGCTGGTGGCGCAGCAAAAACATGGTGGACCCCGGCGAGGATTATCTGCCCCTGCCGGAGGAGCTTCTTCCGCGCTTTCATGTGCCCGACGGCGGTGAGGCCGTGGGCATCCGCAGCGGTGAGACGTTCATCGGCGCGTATCAGCTGCTGCCGGACCGCGAGCCGGACGCCGTATGGCTGGGCTGGTACTGGCTGGACCCCGCCTTCCGCGGTACGGGCCGCGGCATCGCCCCCATGGGCCAGATCATCCGCGCCGGACGCCATCGGGGCGTGGGCTTCCTGCGTCTTTCCTGCGGCGACGCGAAGCTGCGGCGGTTTTTCGCCCGTCTGGGCTTCTACCCCCTGGGCGGCGATGTGATGGAAAAGGACATCCGCCAGCAGCTGCCGCCCATCCCCCAGGCGTACCGTCCCTGAAAGGAGCTGTCCCATGACACGTGGCGAATATTTTTTACCTGTCAGCCGTGACGAGATGATCGACCGCGGCTGGTACTATTATGATTTTCTGGTGGTGACGGCGGACGGCTACATCGACCATCCCAGCTTCGGCTCCACCCTCATCGCCCGCCTGCTGGAGGCGGAGGGCTACCGCGTAGCCATTCTGGCCCAGCCGGACTGGCACTCGGCAGAGCCGTTCCGCGCCATGGGCAAGCCCCGCTACGGCGTGCTCATCGGCGGCGGCAATCTGGACTCCATGGTGGCTCACTACACCGTGGCCAAGCGCCGCCGCACCCGCGACCTGTACAGTCCCGGCGGCAAGCTGGGCTACCGTCCCGACCGCCCCACCATCGTCTATACCAACCGGGCGCGGGAGGCGTTCCCCGACACGCCCATCGTCATCGGCGGGCTGGAGGCGTCCCTGCGCCGCTTCGCCCACTACGACTACTGGGACGACAAGGTGCGCCGCAGCATCCTGTTCGACGCCCCCGCCGATCTGCTGGTCTACGGCATGGGGGAGAGCGCCACGGTGGAGATCGCCCGCCGCCTTTCCCGAAAGACACCGGTGCGCGACATCACCGATGTGGCCGGCACGGCCTACATCGCCGCCGACGACAGCGGCTGCCGCTTCCACAAGGCCCCCTGCCCCTCCTATGAGGATGTCTGCGCCGATAAAACGGCCTACGCCCGGGCCACGAAGATCGAGTATGACGAGCACGACCCCATCCGCGGCTCTGCCGTGCTCCAGCCCTGCGAGGGCCGATTGCTGGTGGTGAACCCGCCGGCCCGCCCCTTGCGGCGGGAGGAGCTGGACCGCCTGTTCGCCCTGCCCTACACGCGGGAGGTCCACCCCATGTACGCCGAGGGCATTCCCGCCATTGAGGAGGTACGTTTCTCTATCACCCACAACCGCGGCTGCTTCGGCGGCTGCAACTTCTGCGCTCTGGCCTTTCACCAGGGCCGCATGGTCACCAGCCGCTCCATCGAATCGGTGGTAGAGGAGGCCCGCCTCCTGACGGAGGATCCCCAGTTCAAGGGCTACATCCACGACGTGGGCGGCCCCAGCGCCAACTTCCGCCACACCAGCTGCCAGAAGCAGAAGAAGTGCGGCATGTGCAAAAATCGCAGCTGCCTTGCGCCGGAGCCCTGTCCCAATCTGGACGCCGACCACTCCGAGTACACGGAACTTCTGCGGAAGCTGCGGCAGCTCCCCGGAATAAAAAAGGTATTCGTCCGCTCCGGCATCCGCTATGACTACATGCTCCAGGACAAGAACAGGGACTTCTTCCTGGAGCTGGTGCAGCACCACATCTCCGGTCAGCTGAAGGTAGCGCCGGAGCACTGCGTCAGCTCCGTGCTGGACTACATGGGCAAGCCCCATTTCGACGTGTTCCTGAAGTTCTGGCGGCAGTATAAAAAGCTCAACGAACAGGACGGCACGGAGCAGTATCTGGTGCCCTACCTGATGTCCAGCCACCCGGGCTGCACCCTGAACGACGCCGTGAAGCTGGCGGAGTTTCTCCACAAGAATGGCCGCACTCCCGAGCAGGTACAGGATTTCTACCCCACCCCGGGTACCCTCTCCACCTGTATGTACTATACCGGCATCGACCCGCGGGATATGTCACCGGTGTATGTGGCCCGCGACCCGAAGGACAAGGCCATGCAGCGTGCGCTGCTCCAGTGGTCCCGCCCCGAAAAGCGCGCTCTGGTGGTGGAGGCGCTGGAGGAGGCAGGCCGCACCGACCTCATCGGCTACGGTCCCGAGTGCCTGCTGCGCCCCCGCAAGGGCGAGCCCTACGGTCAGCCTCCCGCCAAGCCGGAGAAGCCGGAGCGCCAGCCCCGCCGCCCGCGGAAGGAGGTCTCCGGCAACCGCGGCCGCCGCGGTACGCCAACAGCCCGTCAGCCGGTACAGAAGGGTAAAATGTCCGACCGGAAAAAGGCGGCATTTGCCAAAAAAAGGAAATCATGACCCGCTGGGGGCCTGCTATTGCCGCAGGCCCCCGGCCTTTTTTGGACATTTCACTGAAACTGGCCTTTTCTTCGGTAAAAAAGCAGAAATGTTTGGACAGTCCTGACGAAAAAATGCTTGTGTTATACCCGCCTTTTCATTATAATAAAAGCGAAGCGTCAAGATGGCTCCCCACTGCGCGAAGGTTCCGTTAAGGAATTGTGTGCAATAGGGCGCCGCCGTGCCGCTCATGCCGTAAAAACGACGTAGCGGCACAAAATCCGGACCGTATGTGAAGGTGATAAGAGAATGGAAAAAAAGAAGAAAACAAGGTTCATTGTGGGGTGGCTGCTGATCACGGCGGCCCTGCTGGCCGGTTCTCTCCTGGTGCCCGGGCACGGGAAGTCGGAATCGGTGCAGGAGGCCATGCGTGACGCAGTGCTCCACGGGACCAACCGCATCAGTCTGTTTGGGCTGAAAGACGTGAACCCCGCGTACATATCCTCTTTGGTAGTGGTGGGCGTGATCCTGCTGGCGGCGCTGCTGCTGCGGCTGTTTGCGATCCCCCGCTTCAAGATGGTCCCGGGGAAGCTGCAGCTGGCCGTGGAGACCGTGGTGGGGATGTTCGACGGCATGGCCAAGGACAACAGCCCCCACCGCAACAAGTTCCTGGGTGCCTACATCTTCGGCGCCGGTGTGTATATCTTCATCGGCACACTGTTTGAGCTGTTCGGCTTCCAGGCCATTACCACCAACGGGCACATCATTGCCCTGCCGGCCCCGCTGTCCGATGTGAACGCAGCCATCTCCCTGGGCTGCCTGTCCTACGGCGTCATTCTGGTGGGCGGCATCGTGGCCAACGGCCTCAAGGGCGCGGGCAAGGCCCTGAAGGACTTCTCCCTGCCCATCTCCATGAGCTTCCGTATGTTCGGCGCGCTGCTCAGCGGTCTGCTGGTGACGGAGCTGGTCTACTACTATGTGACACTGAGCTATGTGATCCCCGTGGTCGTGGCGGTGCTGTTCACCCTGCTCCACGCGCTGATCCAGGCCTATGTGCTCACCACCCTGACCTCCATGTTCTACGGAGAGACCACGGAGAAGCACGCGCCCAAGCCCAAGAAAGCCAAAAAAGTCAAAGCTGAAACTGTAAATAACTGACGGAGGAAAGAGAGATCATGAAGAAACTGACCAATAAGAAGGCTGTTGCCCTGCTGCTGTGCCTGGTGCTGGCACTGACCGCACTGTTCACCGTGACCGCGTTTGCCGACACCGAGCCTGCCGCCGATGCCCCTGCCCAGACGGAGCAGACCACCGACAGCAGCGTTGACAGCGCCAAGGCCATGGCGTCCGCCATCGCCATCGGCGTGGCCGCCGCCGGCGGCGCCATCGGCATGGGCATGGCCATCTCCAAGTCCGCTGAGGGCATTGCCCGCCAGCCGGAGGCCGAGGGCAAGATCCGCACCACCATGATGCTGGGCCTTGTGTTCCTGGAAACCGCCATCATCTACGCCCTGCTGGTGGTCATCCTTATCATCTTTGTGCTGTAAGAAACGGAGAGAGAAGCTATGAACATCCCTCTGAATATTGATTGGCAGCAGATCCTGCTGCACTTCTTCAACTTCTCCATTCTGGTGGGCGGACTGTACCTGCTGCTGTTCAAGCCGGTAAAGAACTTCATGGACAAGCGCGCCAAGCACTATGCCGACATGGAGTCCGCCGCCGTGGAGCGGGAGAAGAACACCGCCGCGCTGGAGGCATCCATGCAGCAGCGTCAGGCTGCGCTGGACGCGGAGCTGGACGAGAAGCGCGCCGCCGCCGCCCGGGAGGCCGAGGCCTATGCCCATCAGCAGCGCGTTGCTGCCCATGAGCAGGCGGACAAGATCGTGGCTGCCGCCCGCGAGAACGCGGAGAACGACCGCAAAAAGATCGTGGACGAGGCCAACCGCGAGGCCGTGTCCATCGCCGAGGCCGCCATGGAGAAGCTGCTGGCGAAGGAGACTTCCCGCGCCTATGACGCGTTCGTGAACGCAGCCGAGGGGGAGGAGAAGCATGAGCACGAATGATCCCCGCCTGACCGCCAGACTGCTCAGTGCCTGCCCGCCTGACGCCGCGCAGAAGGCGAAGCTGGAGGACGTGCTGGCAAAGAGGTACGGCCGGCCGGTGGCACTTTCGTGGCAGGAGGATAAGACCGTCTCCGGCGGCTTCCGCATCGAGATCGGCTCCGAGATCATCGACTGGACGGCGGAGGGTCGTCTGGGCCAGCTGAAGGAGCGCCTTGCCGCCCTGAAGACCGGCGGCCAGTCCGTTATCCCTCTGATCCGTGACACCGTGCGGGACTGGGTACCGGAGATCAGCGCCCGCGAGGTGGGCAGCGTCCTGTCCGTGGCGGACGGCATCGCCTACGTGGACGGTCTGGAAAACGCTGCCTACGGTGAAATTTTGCTCTTTGAGAGCGGCATCCGCGGCATGGTGCAGGAGCTGCGGGGCCACCGCATCGGCTGCATCCTGTTTGGCCGTGTGGAGGAGGTCAGCGAGGGCAGCGCCGTGTACCGCACCGGCCGTACCGCTGGCATCGGCGTGTCCGATGCCATCATCGGCCGTGTGGTGGACGCCCTGGGCGCACCCATCGACGGCGGCGGTGAGATCCCTGTGGATGCCTACCGCATGATCGAAAGCCCCGCCCCCGGCATCATCGACCGCCAGCCGGTAAACACCCCCATGCAGACCGGTATCCTGTCCATCGACTCCATGTTCCCCATCGGACGGGGTCAGCGCGAGCTGATCATCGGCGACCGCCAGACCGGTAAGACGTCCATC
>ERZ824598.4323-NODE-4323-length-10812-cov-47.904899_pt1 | contig 10812 bp, 7 predicted proteins | sample MGYA00519934_ERZ824598 | MGnify/ENA primary metagenome ERZ824598 (study PRJEB31778, sample SAMEA3449177) | human gut metagenome | biome: human gut; feature: human-associated habitat; material: faeces | place: United Kingdom | collected 2010/2012 ... | reverse complement strand
AAGTAGCCTTGTCGCAATCCAGCTCCCTTTACTCAAGGGAGCCAAGAATGTGGTGCAAGGCGAAGGAATAGTGCGGTTTTGGGAAGGGTTATGCGGGGAGAGGGGTTGTTGTGCAATCCCTCCGTCTTGACGGCAAAAAGTTTGCAACATAAAAATGGTTGGCATATCGCAAGCAGAAAGCAATAATATCAAGGCTTGTGCCTTGCCGTCAATCCACCTCCCTTTAACAAGGGAGGCAAGTGTGATGGTGCAAAGCAAGGAATGGTGCGGTTTTGGGAAGGTTGTGAGGATGGCGGATTTTTGTGTATGTTGAGTTTGTAGGGGAGGGGCTTGCCCCTCCCGTTGAATCGATGTTTGTGATTTTCTGAGTGTTTTAAATCTGTCAAGTATCAAGGGTAAAATGCAATTCCTTTTTGCATTGGATTTCTTTTGAATTGTTTATTATAATTACAATGATGTTTCGGGAGGGGCAAGCCCCTCCCCTACAAAAAGCGATGGTGATAATGCGTATGCGAAACAAACAGTACGTTTATTAAAAGGCAAGTGTGGTGGTGCAGGGCGAAGGAATAGTGCGGTTTTGGAAAGGGTGGTGCGGAGAGATGACAGCTAAATTATAATAATACAAAAAAGCGGTCACAGCAAAATGCTGTGACCGCTTATCTGCTTTATATTGCTTTGTGTAATTTCGCCGTTCAACAACTTTGGCTGAACAATAACAATTCCATAGGCGGAGCTTGAAGCGGCTCACAGCCGCTCGCCGCTTAGTCGCCGAAGGATACGCCGATGCTTTTTCCTGTGATGACAAGCTCATCATTTTCGGGAACGAACTTTGTCTTCATCGTTACATCGGACAGCTTGTTTTCGGAAATCTTACTGCCGATTTTTGCGACCGTGTAGCCGTACTTTTCCTGCTTTATAAGCATTGCGGCTCTTGCACCGAACTTTGTTGCAAGCACTCTGTCATAAGCGGAGGGCGAACCGCCTCTTAATATATGACCGGGAACAACTGTTCTTGACTCAAAGCCTGTTGCGGCTTCAATCTGCTTTGCTATGCGGTTTGTAACTGTTGTTTCACCCGCTTCGGCACGTTTTTTTGCACGTTCCTTTTTCTTCATAGCGGCTTCCGCAATATCCATTGCACCCTCTGCGACCGCAATTATCGAGAATGTCTTTCCGGACTGCGCACGTTTTTCGCAAGCGTCGATGACTTTATCAATATCATAAGGGATCTCGGGGATAAGAATAATATCCGCACCGCCTGCAATACCGGAATAAAGCGTCAGCCAGCCTGCCTTGTTGCCCATTATCTCAATTACCATAATACGTCTGTGGGAAGTAGCAGTCGTGTGTATTCTGTCAACGACCTCAGTCGCAATATCTACTGCGGTATGGAAGCCGAATGTAACATCTGTTCCCCATATATCATTATCTATTGTCTTGGGAAGTCCGATTATATTCAGACCCTCTTCGGAAAGAAGATTTGCGGTCTTATGAGTTCCGTTGCCGCCGAGCGTCAGTATGCAGTCGAGCTTCTGCTGTTTATAGGTGGCTTTCATTTCAGCGACCTTGTCTATGTTGTCGGCTTCGATAACCTGCATCATCTTATACGGTGTACGCTTTGTGCCGAGTATCGTTCCGCCCTGAGTGAGTATGCCGGAAAAATCCTCCGGCTTCATTATACGGCAGTTATTATGGATCAGACCGTGGAAACCGTTGGATATGCCGACTATCTCAACATTGTCCTCGCCGAACATGGAGTAACAGGCTTTTGCTGCACCTCTTATAGTAGCGTTAAGTCCGGGGCAGTCGCCTCCGCTCGTCAGTATACCTATTCTGCGCTTTGCCATTTGTACATCCAGCCTTTCCTGAAAGATTTGTTGTTTTCTGCTAATTAAATTATAGCATACATACTCCAAAAGTCAAGAAAATATTATAGCTCGGATTATGCAGATTATACAATTTCTGTGCGTTATACGCCTGTATATATGCCTGCGAACAGCGGCAGCATCGTTTCGTTGTCGAGTATCATATACATAAACGGGCGGTCCAGGATTACCTGCTTTTCGTTAATAGCACACGCATTGTCAACCATTTCTACAAGAGCGGCGGCACCTGCCTTAGTACCTTTCTCGTTTACCTCGATTTTAGTCTTGTGAATGACTTTGCCGATGGATATATTGCCTACAGTTGATTTGCTGATGCCCGAAAAATCCGCATTGTTTTCGTCAAATGCTGTCGGCATACCAAGCTGTGACAAAGCGTTGTTCAGTGTGTCTGAATATTCATAGCTGAATTTCGGGAGCTTTGTTTCTACGCTGCAGCTTTCGGTACTGCTTAATATCCTGCAGAGCTTTTCTCCGGATAAGGAGGATATGAAGGAGGTTATATCATTATCGGGAAGTAAAGCCGCAAAGCTGTATTTTCCGCCCTTATACTGCTTGATAAAGCCTTTACAGCCGTCGCTTTCAAGATAAATGCTTTCGGTTGAATGCATCATAGTGACATTCATCAGCTTGTCTTCGGAATTTGTGAATTTTCCGTCTGCAATATCATTTTCCTTGTAGACATTTCCCCATTCTGCATCAAAGCAGACGGCGTTTATAAGATACATTATCGCTTCATCGGGGATGTTGTCAAGTATTTTGTCTATCATACCGTCGGTATTGTCGCTTACCCAATTGTTAATCTCTTTGCACGTTGCATTGTCAAATGCACGCTTGTATATCGCCGCACCGAAATAATCCGCATTTTTCTGCAAAAAGTCCTTTTCAACGGTAAGCCTGTTTTCTTCATCTCTGAACCATATCGAATTTGCGTTTTTCAGCTTGAAGTTCTCGCCTGATGTAAGCGAGCCGCTGAATGATGAAAGATATTTGTTCAGTTCGTCAAGGGGCATTCCGCTCCCGAGTACCTTTTCCATTTCATCTTTGGTCTGACCGTTTGCACCGTTTGCTGTCATTGCGAGTGCGGATGATACCGACAGGGGAGAGATAAGAGTGTTTGATTTGCCGTCAAAGCATTTCTTAAGCAGTTCGACAGAGAAATTGCCGTATGCGCTCTTAAAAGCATCGTCGGGTTTTACGGTTTCGTGGCTTGCGGCTTTGATGCCTGTCATAAGATCCGTTGTTTCGGGGGATTTTTCCGACTGACAAGCCGAGAGGGAGAGTGCTGATATGAGTATTGCGCTTGTTAATGTGAGGGATGTAAATTTTTGTTTCATAAATAGCTCCTTTCGCAGTAAGCAAATCGTGTACTGTATTCGCATATAATACAATTCAAAGCGTCTGATTGTCCACGGAATAATGTATTTTCTGATTAAATTATATAATATTTTCCCTCAAAGCCAATAAAAGTTACAAGATTGTAACCATTTCGTCGGCATCATGCAACCGCTTTTGCCGACCGCTGAGTTCAACGGGCGGCGGTGGCGTTTTTAATGACGATATTTCGGTTTTCTCTATTGACAAACTGCGTTGTGATGGATTATAATTATGTAAGGAGCGTGTAAGATTTTGCACGGTAAAATTCTATGAAGTTTTTTTAAAATAAGGAGAAAAGATATGGCATACATACTCGGTGTCGATATAGGTACGTCCGGTACAAAAACAGTGCTTTTCAGTGAGGACGGCACACCTGTTGCATCGGCGCTTTACGATTATCCTCTTTACACTCCCTGCAACGGCTATGCCGAGCAGGATCCTGCAGACTGGTGGAACGCCTGCGTTAACAGTATCCGTGACGTAGTTGCAAAGAGCGGAGTTCCCGCAGACGAGATAAAGGGCGTAGGTCTTTCGGGACAGATGCACGGACTTGTAATGTTGGACAAGGATAACAAGGTAATAAGAAACAGCATTATCTGGTGCGATCAGCGTACAGGTAAGGAAGTTGTCGAGATCACCGAAAAGGTAGGTCACGACAGACTTATCGCTATCACCGCAAACCCTGCTATAACAGGCTTTACAGCCGCAAAGATAATGTGGGTAAAGAATAACGAGCCTGAAAATTATGAAAAGTGCCGCCATATTCTTCTCCCCAAGGACTATATAAGATTTATGCTCACGGGCGAGTTCGCTACAGAGGTTTCAGACGCATCGGGTATGCAGCTGCTTGATATTCCCGGCAGATGCTGGTCTGACGAGGTGCTGACAAAGCTCGGCATCGACAAGTCGCTTCTTGCCAAGGTTTATGAAAGCCCTGAGATAACAGGTACCGTTACAAAGGCTGTAGCGCAGGCTACAGGTCTTAAGGAGGGTACGCCCGTAGTCGGCGGTGCAGGTGATAATGCGGCTGCCGCTGTCGGAACAGGCGTAGTAGAGGACGGTAAGGCTTTCACAACAATCGGTTCAAGCGGCGTTGTGTTTGCTCATACTTCCGATATATCTATCGACCCCAAGGGCAGAGTACATACATTCTGCTGTGCTGTGCCGGGATGCTGGCACGTTATGGGCGTTACTCAGTCCGCAGGTCTGTCGCTCAAGTGGTTCAGGGATAATTTTGCGTGGAGCGAGATGGAAACAGCCGCTTCTATGGGTGTTGACCCGTACTACCTTATGGATAAGGAAGCCGGCAGTGTGCCGATAGGTGCAAACAGACTGCTCTATATGCCGTATCTCAACGGCGAGAGAACACCTCACCTTGACCCCAACGTAAGAGGTGCATTTGTAGGTCTTTCCACAATGCACAAGAAGAAGGATATGCTCAGAGCCGTTATGGAAGGCGTTTCCTATTCACTGCGTGACTGTGTTGAGGTTATGCGCGAGATGAATATAAGCATTGATGATATGATGGCTTGCGGCGGCGGCGGAACATCACCGCTGTGGCGGCAGATGCTCGCAGATCTTTATGCCTGCAACGTAAAGACTACTGCAAACAAGGAAGGCCCCGCACTCGGCGTTGCACTTCTTGCGGCAGTAGGCGCAGGTATATACAGCTCTGTTCCCGAGGCGTGCAAGGCAGTAATCAAGCCCGAAAAGATACAGGAGCCTATTGCTGAAAACAGTGCCAAGTACGAAAAGGTATATGCGCTTTACAAGAAGCTGTATCCCGCTATGAAGGCAAACTTTGACGAGTTGGCTTCACTTGATGTATAATTTGCAATATTGTCAGTTACGGAATACGGCTTTTGTGTGTTGCCGCAATCCGTAGGAATATTATGTTAAGTCCGGTTAACCGGAAAGGAGTACCTATGAAACTTTTTATCGACACAGCCAACGTTGATGACATCAGACGTGCCAATGATATGGGCATTATCTGCGGTGTTACCACAAACCCCTCTCTTATCGCTAAAGAGGGAAGAGATTTCAAGCAGGTAGTAAAGGAAATCACAGAAATCGTAGACGGTCCTGTTTCCGCCGAAGTAATTTCGCTTGAAGCAGACAAGATGGTTGAGGAGGCTCTGCCCCTTGCCGCTATACATAAGAATATCGTTATAAAGCTCCCTATGTGCGAGGAGGGTCTTAAGGCCTGCAAGCAGCTTACCGCAAAGGGCATAAAGACAAACGTTACTCTTGTGTTCTCAGCCGCTCAGGCACTTCTTGCCGCAAGAGCAGGAGCTACATTTGTCAGCCCGTTCCTCGGCAGACTTGACGATATAGGCATGGAAGGCATGAACCTTATCGAAGAGATCGTTGACATATTCAATGCACAGGGCATTGAAACAGAGATCATCGCCGCATCTATCCGTAACCCGATGCACGTTACACAGGCGGCAAGACTCGGATGTGATATTGCAACCGTTCCTATGAACGTACTTCTTCAGATGCTTAAGCACCCCCTTACCGACAACGGTATCGACAGGTTCCTTAAGGACTGGGAAGGCTTCACTTCCAAGCAGAAGTAATTAAAGCCGCTCAAAAAGCGTGCTTAAAATAACCGAAAGGAAAAATGAAATGTACAGTAATTTAGTTGACACGATCGGCTTTCTCAAGGGAATAGATCCCGATGTTGCTGACGCAATGGACAAGGAGCTTGCCCGTCAGAAAAGAAATCTTGAGCTTATTGCAAGTGAGAATATCGTTTCTCCTGCTGTTATGGCGGCTATGGGAAGCGTTCTTACGAACAAGTATGCTGAGGGATACCCCGGCAAGCGTTATTACGGCGGATGCGAGGACGTTGATATAGTTGAGAATATCGCTATTGAACGTGCCTGCAAGCTGTTCGGAGCAAAGTATGCGAATGTACAGGCTCACTCCGGCGCACAGGCTAACACGGCGGTTTATTTTGCACTGCTGAATCCCGGCGACACGGTAATGGGTATGAGCCTTGCTCACGGCGGACACCTTACACACGGTTCTCCCGTAAACATTTCTGGCAAATACTTCAACTTCGTACCTTACGGACTTGATGAGGAAACCGGCAGACTGAATTACGACAATATACTTGCACTTGCCATGGAGCATAAGCCCAAGATGATTGTTGCGGGTGCAAGCGCATATCCCAGAGCAATTGACTTTGAAAAGCTCTCGGCTATTGCTAAGGAAGTTGGCGCATATCTTATGGTAGATATGGCGCACATTGCAGGTCTTGTTGCAGGCGGTCAGCATATGTCGCCCGTGCCTTATGCAGACGTTGTGACTACTACAACGCATAAGACGCTGAGAGGACCTCGTGGCGGACTTATCCTTACAAATGACGAGGAGCTTGCAAAGAAGATCAACAAGGCTATATTCCCCGGCATACAGGGCGGACCTTTAATGCACGTTATCGCCGCTAAGGCTGTTTGCTTCGGCGAGGCGCTGAAGCCCGAATTTACCGAGTATGCAAAGCAGATTGTGAAGAACGCATCCGTTCTTGCCGATTCTCTGCTTGAAAAGGGATTCAATCTTGTATCGGGCGGTACAGACAACCACCTTATGCTTGTTGACCTCCAGCCTTTCAATATCACGGGTAAAGAGCTTGAGAAAAAGCTCGACGAGGTGTATATCACAGTTAACAAGAATGCTATACCCAACGATCCTCAGAGTCCTTTCGTAACGAGCGGTGTGCGCATCGGTACACCTGCGGTTACCACAAGAGGATTAAAGGAAGACGATATGAAGCAGATTGCACAGTGCATCTATCTTACTGCGACCGACTTTGACAACAGCGCCGACAAGGTAAGAGAAACAGTAACTGAAATCTGCAGAAAGTACCCTCTGTACGAATAATTGCATATAAGCGAGAACGAGAGATTGATTCCCTCGTTTTCGTGTTGTATAAAATATCGGTTAATTGTTGAATATAGAAAGGAATTTGTAAATGACAGCATCTGCAAGAGATATTATTTTTAATCACTCGGAGAGAGTAGCTCCGCTCGGACTTATTGCTATACCCGGTTCTGAGGAGCTTGGCAAGAAGGTCAACGATTACCTTGTAACATGGTCAAGGGAAGCAGGCTACGATTATGATAATTTTCTCATTGAGAACGAATGCCCTAGATTTTCTTCCGGTGACGGTAAGGCTCTTATCAAGAACACTGTAAGAGGTTATGATGTTTATATTATTGCCGACTTCGGCAACTACAGCCTTGAATATCCGCTGTTCGGCAAAATGAACCGTATGTCGCCCGACGATCACTTCCAGAACCTCAAGCGTATCATACAGGCTATCGGCGGTAAGGCTCACCGTATCAACGTTATCACACCTATACTTTACGGCGGAAGACAGCACAGAAGAAACTACAGAGAGTCGCTTGACTGTGCTGTAGCGCTTCAGGAGCTTCAGAATATGGGCGTTTCCAATATCGTTGCGTTTGACGCTCACGATCCCAGAGTGTGCAACGCAGTTCCTCTGATGGGCTTTGATAATATAATCCCCACATATCAGGTGCTGAAGGCTCTGTTCAAGTATGTAAATGACTTCAAGATGGATATGGATCATTTTATGGTTGTCAGCCCCGATGAAGGTGCGCTCAACAGAAATATGTACTATTCATCTGTACTGGGTGTAGATCTCGGTATGTTCTATAAAAGACGTGACTATTCGCGGGTAGTGAACGGTCGTAACCCTATCGTAGCTCACGAATATCTCGGTAACTCGGTAGAGGGCAAGGATGTGTTCATTGCGGACGATATTATTTCATCGGGCGAATCTATGCTTGATATTGCTATCGAGCTTAAGAAGCGTAACGCAAAGAGAATTTTTGCATATGCGACATATCCTATCTTCACAAACGGTCTTGAAGCGTTTGACAAGGCCTATGCCGACGGCAAGATCGACTATGTGTTCGGTACAAACCTTTCCTACAGAACGCCCGAACTGCTCAGCAGGGAATGGTTCTGCGAGGTTGACGTGTCGAAGTATCTGTCATATCTGATTATGGCTCTTAACCATGATATGTCTATCAGCAAGGTAATTGATCCTCACCAGAAGATAAGTGCTTTACTTGAAAAGCACAAGAACGACTGATAAGGTAATACGATATTTCAGCCTCCGCTCTGTGACGGGCGGAGGCTTATATTTTACAGGAGATGAATTATGCCGTTAGCAGACAGAATACGTCCTTCAACGCTTGATGAGGTTGTTGGACAAAGGCACATCTTAGCGCAGGGAAAACCGCTTTACAATATCATCAGCAGGGGAAAGATACCCAATATGATATTCTACGGGCCGTCGGGAGTAGGTAAAACCACGGTGGCAAATATTATCGCCCAAAAAACAAGTATGAGCCTGTACAGGCTGAACGGTACGCAGGCATCAACATCGGACATAAAGGACGTTGTTGCGAATTTAGGGACATTCGGTGCGGCAGGCGGAATTCTGCTATTCCTTGATGAGATACAATATCTTAATAAAAAGCAGCAGCAGACACTGCTCGAATATATCGAGAGCGGAGAAATAACGCTGATTGCATCTACGACGGAGAATCCGTATTTCTATGTATACAGTGCCGTTCTTTCACGCTGTACCGTGTTTGAATTCAAGCAGGTGACGGCGGAGGATATACTTCCTGCGGTGGAACGTGCTTTCAGGCTTATGGGCGAGGAGATGCACACGCAGTTCACGCTTGAGGAAGGCGTTGTAAGCCATATTGCTTACGGCTGCGGCGGCGATGTGAGAAAGGCGGCGAATACGGTTGAGCTTTGCTGTCTTTCAAGTGAGGGCGATACGGTGACGATGGAAACCGCAAAGCTGCTTACACAGAAGAGCAGTATGAACTACGACCGTGACGGCGATCATCATTATGATATTCTGTCCGGGCTGCAGAAGTCGATAAGAGGCTCGGACGAAAATGCGGCGCTTCATTATGCGGCACGTTTGCTTGCGGCAGGGGATATTACCTCGCTTTGCAGGCGGCTGCTTGTTATAGCGAGCGAGGATATAGGGCTTGCGTATCCTATGGCGGTGCCGATAGTGAAGGCTTGCGTTGACAGTGCGTTACAGCTTGGACTTCCTGAGGCGAGGATACCGCTGGGTGAAGCGGTCGTTCTGCTTGCGACATCGCCGAAGTCCAACAGTGCGTATCTCGGTATAAATGCCGCTATGCAGGATGTCGAGGACGGCAAAACAGGAGATATACCCCGACAGCTTCAGAACAAGCATTATGACGGAGAGGGCAATGCGGTGAAGGGTCAGCATTATCTTTATCCGCACGACTATCCGGATCATTATGTAAAACAGCAGTATCTGCCCGACGCTATAAAGGACAGGGTTTATTATACGTTCGGTGATAACAAATTCGAACAGCAGTCAAAGGCATATTGGGATAAGATAAAAGGGAAGAAGTAAAAGAATCCGACAGCGTTACTTGCTGTCGGATTTCAGTTGTAGAAAAAGTCTTGTATTTGATGTACTTCTGTTATATCTTTTAGTTTATTATCTATGATAGCAAACTACCGATGGTTCTTTTTGTCGGACAGCCGCATTGTTTTTATTTGCACTGCTATTTATTACATTTGCTATCATTTTCTCTTTTTGTAGGGGAGGTGGCTTGCCCCTCCCGTCGCACTAACTTCTAACCATTCGCCAAGTTTATAATCTGTCAACTATCAATCGTAACCAAAAGCTTAATTTCCTTGCAAATTGTTTATGGTAAGCACCACAATATTTCGGGAGGAGCGAGCAAGGCAAGGATGCCTTAGCGTGTGTGCCCAAGGGCTTTGCAATGGACGCAAAGCCAACCAAGCACACACAGACCCTCACCCTACGAAAAATACTATGTGATAGTGCAAATGCAAAACCATACAAGCACACACAGCCATCACCCTATTATACGTTCGGTGATAACAAATTCGAACAGCAGTCAAAGGCGTATTGGGATAAGATAAAAGGGAAGAAGTAAAAGAATCCGACGGCATTACTTGCTGTCGGATTTCAGTTTGTAGAAAAAGTCTTGTATTTGATGTATTTCTGTTATATCATTCAGCTTCGGCTACGATAGTAAACTACTGATAGTTCTGTTTGTCGGACAGCCGCATTGTTTCTATTTGCACTGCTATTTATTACATTTGCTATCATTTTCTCTTTTTGTAGGGGAGGTGGCTTGCCCCTCCCGTCGCACTAACTTCTAACCATTCGCCAAGTTTATAATCTGTCAACTATCAATCGTAACCAAAAGCTTAATTTCCTTGCAAATTGTTTATGGTAAGCACCACAATATTTCGGGAGGAGCAAGCTCCTCCCCTACGAAAAATACTATGTGATAGTGCAAATACAAAACCATACAAGCACACACAGACCATCACCATATTATACGTTCGGTGATAACAAATTCGAACAGCAGTCAAAGGCGTATTGGGATAAGATAAAAGGGAAGAAGTAAAAGAATCCGACGGCGTTACTTGAAGTGAACCCCAAAGTTTAGACAAAAATGTATTAAGTATTTTGAGAATGAGT
>ERZ824598.4313-NODE-4313-length-10835-cov-2.997310_pt1 | contig 10835 bp, 9 predicted proteins | sample MGYA00519934_ERZ824598 | MGnify/ENA primary metagenome ERZ824598 (study PRJEB31778, sample SAMEA3449177) | human gut metagenome | biome: human gut; feature: human-associated habitat; material: faeces | place: United Kingdom | collected 2010/2012 ... | reverse complement strand
GAAAGAACGATATTGAATAAAGGCTGCAGAATTTGTGACCAGGAGATGGTGGAGGGAATTTTTGACCTGATTCTGGAGACAGTTTTGTCTAAAAATGGAGAGATTACCATCTCAGGAGATGTGTATCTAAAGAATCTTGTGAAAAGCAAATTCCTGAAGCTTAATTATTCTCATGTGGAGTATGTAATTAATTGCCTTGGAAAGAATACTACTAAGGTGCGGAATATAAAAAGTTATTTACTTGCCAGCCTGTTCAATGCAGGAAGTACCATAAGCAGTTATTATAGGGCTGAGGTAAATCATGATATGCCACAGTATGCTGGGTAATCGTGTAACGAGAATACCATGTGTGGTTGGTGCAAATTCTGCATCATCCATTGTAAAAGTTTAAAAATGCGACAAATCAACAACTGTAAAAACCATTTTGGAATAATATTAAACTTGACTTTGTTGGAAACTGGTATTATATTACGTTTATAAAAATGACAAATTAGTTTACATATAACCCAAGTTGATTTATAAAACATGGAGGTGTTGATTTTGAATTTGTATTTTGAACTATTGAAAACTCCGGTATTTACTGTGGAAGATGTAAATAAATATTATGACAATATGGACAGCGCTCGCTCTGCAATCAAGCGATTGATGAAGGAGGGAATGGTGGCGAAAATCCGTAACAATATGTATACATGCATCAGTGGAGAGACAGGGGCGCCGGTTGCTAATCGATTTCAGATAGCAAGCAAGATTACGCCAACCTCTTATGTGTCTCACCATACCGCTATGGAATATTATGGGATAACCGATCAGGTATATTACGATGTCTATGTTGCATCAGAAACCAGCTTTCGAGAGTTTGAATTTGATGGATATACGTATCGATATGTGGCGTCAAAGGATATGGAAGGCGTGGAAACGCCTGCACTAAGCGGTGGAATACGTATCACAAATCGGGAACGAACTTTGGTAGACTGCATAAAGGATATGGATAAAATAGCTGGAATAGAAGAAGTGATACAGGATATTGGAAGTATGAAGCGAATGCAGGAGAAAAGAGTCTTGAAATATTTAGACCTATTATCGAATCAGTTCCTATACCAAAAGATGGGATTTCTTCTGAGCATAAGGAGAAGATGGGGCCTTCAGATGAATTCTTTGATACATGTAAGAGTCAGATTGGAAAGAGTAAGCGTTACCTGACGAAGGACATGTCGGGTGGACGATATGTTGATGAATGGAAGCTTGTGATACCAGAGAATATTTACAATATGAAAAATGGGGTGATAGAAGATGCCACAATATAATAGAGCAGAACTTGGACGAATGGCTACAGAAAGTGGTTTTGTGAGGGATACTTTTGAAAAGGTGCTTCGATTGAAGGAAATATTAAAATTTCTGAATGAGGACAAGTTCTTAAGAGAGCATTTACTCTTGAAGGGCGGAACAGCAATTAATTTAACAGTATTTAACCTTCCTCGATTATCAGTAGATATCGATATGGATTATACTCCTAATGATACGAGAGAGGATATGCTTGAATGCCGTGCAAAGATAACGGACATAATTAAGGAATACATGGAATCAGAAGGGTATCAGTTATCGGAAGCATCAAGATTTAGCCATAGCTTGGATGCATTTCACTACAATTATCAGAACGCCGGTGGTAATAGGGATATGATTAAGATAGAACTCAATTATTCCTTGAGGGCGCATATCTTTGAACCAGTATATAGGAGTATTCTACCTGAGACTTTTGATGATAGTATGAAGATACGCATGGTGGATCCTATGGAAATATTTGTAGCTAAAGGCAATGCTCTTATTACAAGAGCTGCGGCCAGGGATTTGTATGATTGGTGCAATATGTTGTCTGAGGGTCTCTTTGAAGAACAGCGTGATTTGTTTAGAAAATGCTTTTTATTTTATATGACGATTTCAACAGATACGCTTAATAAATCATTTGACACCTCAGCTATTGACACGCTTGATTTCAACAAAATCAGAAGAGATTTATTTCCAGTGCTTAATAAGAAAGATAATTTCCAGTTGGATGAGAGAAAGAAGATTGCGAAGAATTACATATCGGATCTCATGGTGTTGACTACTAAAGAGAAGGAATATCTTGATAGATTCGAAGAGAAAAAATACATGCCGGAGTTGCTTTTTGAAGACGCGGAGATAGTTGAAAGAGTGAAGAATCATCCCATGGCACTATGGAAATGTAAGGAGTAGATTGGCTATGTATATATTTTGTTCCAAGGCATTAGCCGATGCCTTAAATATCAAGAAAAATGAATTACAGAAAATGCCGGTAGATATGTGAGTGCTTGGAAGTAGGACCGGAAACACTATTGGCAGATGTACTGGAAATAAGTCGTCAACAAGTCAGTGCTTGGGAAAATGGAATAAAACCAATTTCTGAAAATAGATTAAGGCAATTATCAAAGTATTTTGGTCTTGAAGAAAAATACTTTTTAGGAATATCGGAGGAAGATAAGGCGTTTCTTATATCAAAAGGATTATATCGAAGACAGGATTGTGATAAAGAGGTATATTGTTTCTTAAAGCAGGGAGAGGTTGAAGATGATTCTAAATATAGATCATTTTCGTATCCTGATTTTGATGAGTCATTAGATGAACAAATGACAAAGGCAAAAAAGAAAAAGCAGGGGACACTTCAAAAAGTAGAAGAGGCAATAGGGTATTTTGGAATACCGACAAAGATCATTGACGAAGTGTGTTCAATCAACCGTGGATGTATGATATATGATATCTTGACGGAGTACCTTAAGCAAATGCCAAATGAAACAATACCGATGCGAATGATATATTTTGATATGGTTAAAAATGTACTTAATTCTTTACTGCTCGCAAATGGATTAAAAACAAAAGAGGAGATTGAAGAGGAATTTGCATTTGTAATGAGCTGTACTATGATGTTGATTGGATTTATGAACTCGCTGGATTATTTAAAGATAAATATGAGGAAAAAAGAAATATGATTGAGAAATAGATTAAAAGCTTCTGGAAAAAATCCAGAGGCTTTTTTATATGGAGAAACTATGATGAGCAAAATGGATCAGTCCAGAATCAAGGGCACCTATCTTGATTACGTAAATCACATGGCCAAACTTGATAGGCTGGTCATGGAAAGAACATGTGTAATCCGATTTAGCAATTAAAACTTCCCGTTTGGAGCGGAATACGCACGTCTGCAGAAATGTAGGCGCCTTGTTATGTTTAGAAGTGCTTTTTCGTGCAGAGTATGTTATACTGATTATCATAGAAATAATCTGGCAAAAGGCGGAAGATATGAAAACAGAAATCGAGTCAGAACAGACAAAGATCCAGCTGGAGATCCCTGAGTCATATGAGCTTTCAGAAAATGAGGACGGAGACCGGACATATGCCTGCTTTGAACGACCGGGCAGCAGTGATATGGTATTCAGCTTCCTCTTGGAAGCGGATGAAGAAGATTTTCAGGATGCAGAGGACTATATCAGACGGGAATTTGCAGATGATTGCGCTGAAAATAAATGTAAAACGAAGATCTGCGAGCAGGCATATCTGCAGGGCAGAATGTACTACTATTATATTGTAAGTTTTAAAGATATGCATGCACGTTTTCAGAAGCTGGTAGCGGCATGTGATATCAGACCGGGAGAAATTTATACTGTTGATACGGACTGGGTGGATAAAAAGGAAGTACTGACGATCAATGCGGTCAGTCTGTTTCTGGACATTGCTGTCTCAGAGAAAGAATAAGCATAACGCTTTATGGGGGTAAAGCGGTTGCAGGGAGGGTACAGGGTATGGAAAAAATACAAGAGCGCATAATAAACATAACGGATAAACTGGAGAATAACTGTGTGATCGGTGCAATCAGGCAGGGTATGATCCTGATGATCCCGCTGCTTGTGGTCGGCTATATGTCTGCCATGTTGATCAATTTGCCAATTCCCGCATTTCAGCAATTTTTGTCAGAGCTTTGGGGCGGATGTATCAGAGCATTTTTGGAGAATGCTTATGTCAGTGTGAATGAATTTTTTGCCGTCTATCTGACTGTTGCAACAAGTGTCAGTTACTCCATGATGAAGTGCAGAAGGCACGGCATTTACGAAAGCACCGGAAATATTGTTGTTCTGGTGGTCATTACACTGGCAGCCTTTGCCGCTTATGCAGGCATTGGGTATGAAGATTTTTCCGTTGCAAGATGCAGCAATATGTATGCATTTAATGCCTTGCTTGTAGCACTGATTTCCGGCGGTATTTACTATGCTCTGAAAGAAAGCAGATTTCTGCAGACAAAGCAGAGGACAAATGCGGATAATGTTTATATCGGAGCGGTAGAGGGAATTCTGCCGGCGGTTGTGATCATTGGCTTTTTTGTATTGCTCAGACAAGTGATTTATGTGATGTTTGGTGTATACGGCTTACAGGAGCTGTTGGAAATCTTGTTCAATTTTTTACTAAAGCCCTTGAAAAACGGTGTGGGCGCAGGACTGATCATAATCCTGCTGACGCATAGTCTGTGGTTTCTCGGTATTCACGGGCATGATATGCTGGATACAGTGATCAAACAGAACTTTACAGATGTGACAGCAGGTATTTTCAGTAAAACAATGCAGGATGTGTTTGTAAATCTGGGAGGAACGGGTGCAGCCCTGTGTCTGGTGATTGCCATACTATTGTTTGCAAAGAAAAAAGGAGTCCGTCAGCTGGCGGGCATGGCAGCACCGAGTGTACTGTTTAATATAAGTGAGATTGCGCTTTTTGGTATTCCCGTGATTTTGAATCCAATCTTCCTTATTCCGTTTTTGCTCGTACCGGTTTCTAATTTCCTGATCACATATGCAGCCATTTATCTCGGACTGGTTCCGCATGTGATCCGGGAGATAGACTGGACAACGCCGATCTTCCTGAGCGGCTATCAGGCAACCGGTTCCTGGGCAGGCGTGATTTTGCAGCTTGTCTGTCTGACGGTCGGTATTCTGATCTATAAGCCGTTTATCGGTTTGTATGAAAAGGAGAATGAGCGGCGTATGCTCCGGGATGTGAAACGTCTGGTAGAGGAGATGCAGCGGGAAGAGGAAAACATTGCAATCTCTTATCTGACGAAACGTGAGGATGATCTCGGGCATATAGCACGTATCCTGGCAGCAGATCTGGTGGATGCGGTCCGGAAAAAAGAACTGTTTTTGGTATATCAGCCTCAGATAAACTGTGAGGAGGCCTGCATCGGTGTGGAAGCATTGATCCGCTGGAAGCATCCGGAGATCGGGTTCATTTATCCACCGCTGATCATCCAGCTTGCCAAGGAGAAAAAAGTACTGCATAAACTGGAAGAATATATTATTGATGAGGCAGCCCATGTACTATCCAGGCTGAAGCCGCTGATACCGCAGGATTTCAAAATTTCCGTGAATATCACCAATGAATCTCTTGCATGGGAGGATCTGGAAGAGCACATTGCGGAAGCAGTGGAAAAATACAAAATATCAAGCAAGTATCTATGTCTTGAGATAACAGAACAGGATGCACTTTCTTCTTCTGATGTTGTAACGGATAAGATCAGGAATCTGAAGGCGAGAGGACATCGTTTCCTGATCGATGATTTTGGAATGGGACATACCTCTCTTATGTATCTGCAGACAAATTATTTTGATGTGGTAAAGCTGGATGGTGCGCTGACGAGAGATATACTGACCAATGAGAGAAATAGAGATATCATTTCATCCATTGTATATCTGGGAAAATCTCTGCATTTTAAGATCATAGCAGAATATGTGGAGACAAAGGAGCAGAGAAATAAGCTGAAAGAGCTGGGATGCGATGCATTTCAGGGCTATCTGTACAGCAAACCGCTGGAATTTGATGAACTGATCAGATGGCTGGAGCAGCATAAATAACGGGAAAATAAACTGGCATGGTAAAAATAATGCAAATTGGCTGTTTTGACGAAGCCACACGCGTGTATAATAGCCTTCAAAGAATATATCGTTTTATGAGGAGGTCTATTATGAATAAGAAACTTACGACCAGTGTAACAGCAGCAATGCTTGCAGCCCTTACCTGTATTGCTACAATGGTGATCAAGGTTCCGACGATCGGAACAAATGGGTATGTCAATATCGGTGATTCTGTGGTAGTATTGTCAATGTGGATTTTAGGAAATCCTTATGGTGCACTTGCAGCGGGTATCGGTTCCGGTCTTGCAGATCTGATCTCAGGCTATGGCAGTTATGTACCGGGAACGGCAGTGATCAAATTTGCGATGGCTTTTGTGGGCTATCTGGTATATAAGGCAATGGCAAACGGGAAAATCCCGAAAACAGCCGCTTATATCGTCAGCAGTCTTGTAGCGGAAGTGATCATGGTAGCCGGCTATTTCTTATATGAAGCAACTTTCCTGGGATATGGTGTAGCGGCCGCAGCATCCATACCAAGTAATATGGTACAGGGCATCACCTGTCTGGTACTTGGTAATCTGCTGATCCAGGCGCTGTCAAGGGTTCCTTACATAAATGGATTGATGGTTGAAAAGAGGTAAGTATCATGTATGAGGAAATTACAGCACAGGCTGAAAAGGTAACGGAGGAGATCATCGGGGTATCGGGGATCAAAAAGGGTCAGATTCTCGTGGTCGGATGTTCAACAAGTGAGATCTGTGGAGACAAGATAGGAACGAACTCCAATCTGGATGTTGCAAAGGCTGCGTTCAAGGGCATTTACGAGGCAGCATGCAGAAAGGGCATTTATGTTGCGACGCAGTGCTGTGAACACCTGAACAGAGCGATCATTGTAGAGCGGGAAGCGGTTCCGTTTGCAGAGATTGTAAATGTAGTTCCGCAGCCAAAGGCAGGCGGTTCGCTTTCGACAACTGCTTACGAGACATTTCGCGATCCTGTGGCAGTGGAAGAGATCAAGGCGGATGCAGGTATTGATATCGGTATGCACCTGAAAAAGGTGGCGGTTCCGGTAAGACTTGTCAACAATCATATCGGACAGGCTTATGTCTCCGCGGCGCGTACAAGGCCGAAATTTATTGGTGGACAAAGAGCCCATTATGATGATACATTAAAATAAGCAATTCAGAAGACGGCGGCTTCCTGCGAAGCCGCCGTTTCGTCTTTCTGTATAGGAAATTCCTTTGGAATCCTCTATACAGCAAAAGCAAGCAAGCTTGCAAGGATGCGCACACTTTATTCTGGAAAAGGGAAACAGGAGGGAATCCATGAAATTTTTGCATACGTCCGACTGGCATCTGGGCATGACCTGGAGAGGCGGTATTTCTTATCGGAAGGATCAGGAATTCATGATACGGCAGATCTGCCGTATCGCAGCAGAAGAGCAGGTAGACGGGATTCTTCTGGCAGGAGATATTTTTGACAAGAGCATAGCATCACAGGAAGCACTGGAACTATATGATGAGGCAATGACCGAAATCTGCAACGGACTCCGGATTCCTGTTTATCTGATCGCAGGAAACCATGACGGCGCACAGCGGATCGCACAATGCAGCGCGCTGCTGGAAAAAAGCGGGCTATATATTGCAGGTGCACTTACCGGAAAACCGCAGAAAGTGCGAAATGGGAATGTTGATATTTATCTGCTTCCATGGATCTCTACCGATAAGGTGCGTTCTGTTTTCCCGGAGCAGGCAGAGAAGGTGCTGTCCATGGAGGATGCTTACAGAATTGTTCTGGACAGATATCGTGCGGATTTTACGCCCGGACAGAAAAATATATTGGTTGCGCACGCGTTTATTGTGAATGCGCAGACCTCGGAAAGCGACAGAGCTGCGGAAGTCGGGCGTGCAACAATGGTAAGCGCTTCGGTATTTGAAGGCTTTGATTATGTGGCACTGGGTCATCTGCACGGACCACAGCAGATCAGTGAAAGGATCCGTTACAGCGGAACGCCGATGGCATATTCCTTTGGAAAAGAAGAAAAACAGGAGAAGAGTGTGACCGTTCTGGATACGGATACGATGCAGCAGAAAACAGTCAGCGTACCGCAGCTACATAAGAGAGTGACACTGACAGGAAACTTTGACGAACTGTTAGAGGCGGCTTATGAAGAAGAAATCCTGCAGGGCTACGTGCGGTTGGATGTAACAGACCGTTATGTGGGGATGGAGTCTGTGGCACTGCTCCGTGAGCGCTACAGCAATCTGCTTGAGGTGACGGGCAGGGACTTTGAGCGGGAAGATGCCAGGATCACAATGTCGGTCGATGAGCTGGAACAGGCAGATAAAGATCCTGACAAGATCTTTACAAGGTACTGTGAGGACATTCTGGAGCAGGAACCGGATACACATTTGAAAGCACTTTTTGACAAGGCGTGCAGAAGTTATGAAAAGGAGGCGGAGAGCAGATGAAACCATGTACGGTAGAGTTTCAGGCATTTGGACCTTATGCGGGGCATGAACTGGTGGATTTTGAAAAGCTCGCTGCCAGGGGACTGTTCCTGATCTGCGGCAAAACAGGAACCGGAAAAACAATGATACTGGATGCGATTACCTTTGCCTTGTACGGAAAGAGCAGCGGACACGGCAGGGACGATTTTGAGGCAATGCGCTGTACGAATGCGGCTTTTGACGTGACGACATATGTCAGGTTTACTTTTGAAAACAATGGAATCTATTATCGATTTGAGCGCAGACTGGAACGCAAACGGAAAAACTTGTCTGCTTCCTATATGGTATGGCAGAAGGACGAAAATGGAACGTGGACTGCACTGTTTGAAAATGCAAAGGAAAAAATGCTGAATGAGAAAGCGGAGGAAATCATCGGGCTTTCTTACGAGCAGTTCCGTCAGGTCATTGTATTGCCGCAGGGGCAGTTTGAAAAATTCCTGACTTCCGATTCGGCAGATAAGGAAAAGATCCTGACAAGTATTTTCGGTGAGGAAAAATGGCAGGCGGTCGCACAGCTCATGTTTGAAGAAGCAACGGAGCGCAGACAGCAGCTAAAGAGCCTGCAGGAGCAGATCAGCAACAGCCTGCAGGAGGAAGCCTGTGAAACGCTGGCAGAACTGGAAGCGGTCATTGCACAGAAAAAAGAAAGACTTGTTACAATGGAAACTGCTTATCAGGAAGGTGCCTGTGAAAAACAGATCAGAGCGCTTCGTGACAGACTGGCGCTTGTCAGCAGGTTTCAGGATCTGCGCAGGGGAAAGGCACGTGTCAGGGCATATGAGGAAAAACAGCATGATCGCGCGGAGCAGGAAAAAAGAATACAGGACGCCAGAAGGGCGGAAAAAGTGAAAGAACTGCTTTTGGAACTGCACAGGGCAGAAGCTGCACAGGCAGAAAGAAAGACGGCAGTGCGGGCAGCGGATCAGGCAGCAGGGCAGGCGAAACAGCAGGCAGAACAGATCCTTTTGCAGGTGACGGCGCAGCAGCAAAAAAACGATGAGATTGAGGAAAAGAAAGCGCAGAAGATACAGCTCACAGCAAAAATAACGGATTATGAAAGTATAGCAGCATTGGAACAGAACTTTCAAAAACAACGAAAGGCTGCAGAATCCGCCTTGCAGGAGGCTGAGCAGGAAAAACAGGTTTATGAGAGCTACGCCCCCAAGCTGGTCATGCTCCATGAGGCATATGAAACCGACATGGAAGAACATCGAAAACTGCTTGCAGCCTATCTGGCAGGCATTACAGGAGAACTGGCAGCCTCCCTTGTCGAAGGACAGCCTTGTCCGGTCTGTGGCAGTAGAGAGCATCCGCAGAAGGCAGTGAGGACAGAGGCAGATACGTCCAAAGAGCACGTAGAAGAAAAAAGAGCCGAAGCGGAAGCTGTTTATCAGAAGCTGCAGCAGACGATGCAAAAGCAGGAGCAGGCAAAAAAGAAGTATGAGGAAAAGCAGAGACTGGCACAGGAACTGCAGCTTGCTAAAGAAACTGCCTATACAAGACTGGCGGAAATGCAAAACAATCTGATCCCGGAGATAGGATCGCTTGCAGAGCTGCAAAAGAATCTGCAGCAACTGACCGATGAGATCGGGAAGGATACGGAGAAGCTGCAGAGCCTGACAAAGATGCTGGAACAGGCAAACAACACCGTAGCGGAGACGGCGGCAAAAGCGGAGCTTGCGCGTCAGGAGGAAGAATTGACACAAAAGAAACAGGAAGCAGCTATGCAGGCGGTGGCAAAGGGGCTTTCGGAACATGGATTTGCTGATATCAAAGAGGCGGAACAGCTGCTGATGGGCGAGAAGGAGCTGGAAGGTATGCGGCGGCAGATCGCGGATTATGATGCGGGTAAAAAGGCAGCAGAGGAACAGGTAATGCGTCTGCAGGAGGAGCTTGGCAGGCAGCAGGAGCCGGATGAGGAAGCCTGCAAAACAGAGCTGGCACGGCTGGAGAAGCTGCAGGAAACTTATGCAAAGGAAACAGCAGTGGTGTCCGAAACGATCCGGAGACTGTCACAGAAGGCGGAAAAACTTGCACTGGCAGGAGAGGGACTTGAAGAAAAGCTGCTGGAGGCAGAGCAGGATCTGGCATTTGCCAAAAAGCTGCGCGGAGACGCCGGAACCGGACTGCAGAGATATGTGCTGGGCATTTTGTTCTCTTCTGTGATAGCAGCGGCTAACCGAATGCTCTCCATGGTGCACGGCGGCAGATACCGGTTATTCAGATCGGATGAAAAGGCACAGGGCAGTAATAAAAGAGGTCTGGAACTGAAAGTATACGATAAAAACAGCGAGGAACATGAGGGACGGTTTGTCAGTACTCTTTCAGGCGGCGAAAAATTTCTGGCTTCGCTTGCCCTGTCGATCGGGATGTCAACGATCGCGCAAAAGAGTGGAATCCGGATAGAAGCACTGTT
>ERZ824598.4312-NODE-4312-length-10839-cov-2.810089_pt1 | contig 10839 bp, 8 predicted proteins | sample MGYA00519934_ERZ824598 | MGnify/ENA primary metagenome ERZ824598 (study PRJEB31778, sample SAMEA3449177) | human gut metagenome | biome: human gut; feature: human-associated habitat; material: faeces | place: United Kingdom | collected 2010/2012 ... | reverse complement strand
ACACCGCCTTATGAAGTCCTTTATACAAAATGGCTGCCTTATGAAGACGTACTGGTTTTAAAGAAAGTGGAAGAAATGGTGGAAGTTTATTATAATAGCAGCCAGTTTTCGAACACCTTGCGGTTGTTGGAAAAAGAATTTGACACTGCATTTGCTTTATATGATACACTTGCCAGATTTTATGAGGAGAAAGGTTATGACAAGGTCAGCCACAGCCGGATTGCCCGATTTGAAATCTTATATGAATTTATACAAACCATTACAGCAGAAGAGAATCTTGTATTATATAAAGAGTTGTTAACGTATGACTTATATCTTCGTGAAAATGTAAAGAAACGTCCGGATTTTGCAGGAGATTATACATTACAAAAGGACGAGCTTCGTTATATCAACGAAGAGATTTTATTAAAAGATGAACGACTTGCATATTTTGGACAAAAGAATATGCGGAAATTTTCCCATATGGAACAATTCGATCATGCGGTAAATGAAGATTTTAAAGAAACAAAAACCATCCTATTGTTTGATTATCAGAATCGAGATCCATTGACAAACCAGGCGACAGTTTATCCGATTACAATGAATTTGATAAAAAATCAATAAAAATATAGTAAGAAAGAGGGTGCAGAAAATAAGATGATCGCAATATATTTAGCACCACTTTATCTGCTGTTAAATGTCTATTTTTTATTCCGAATATTGAAATGGTTAGAGACTTGTCATGTTTATTTTAAAAAGAAATGGATCAAAGCAGTTTTGACCATGATCTATGTATTTCTTGCATTCAGTATTCTGATCGCATTTTTGTTTCCACAAGGAACGATACGGCGAGCTATGAAACTGATCAGTAATTACTGGCTGGGTGTTTTGATGTATTTGGCGCTTACGATCCTTATTGCGGATCTGATCCGCCTAATCTTAATCTATTTTGTAAAAGCAGATCAGAAAAAGTTTCGGACACCAAAAGTTTTTAGGATTGTTGGAAGCATTTGTATGATCTTGATCTTATTGATCAGTTTTTACGGAGTGTGTAATGCAAGGAATATCAGAACAACAAGCTACCACGTAACGATACATAAAAAAGCAGGAAATCATAAAAAGCTAAAGATCATTTTACTTGCAGATCTTCATCTTGGATACAATATTGGATGTTCTCAGATGAAACAGATGGTAATGAAAGTAAATCAGCAAAGTCCAGATTTGATCGTGGTCGCAGGAGACATTTTTGATAATGAATATGATGCATTAGATGATCCAGATCAGTTGGTTAAGATATTTCGACAGCTAAAGAGTCAATACGGTGTTTATGCAGTTTATGGAAATCATGATATTGATGAAAAGATTCTTGCAGGATTTACATTTGGCAGCGGTCGGGAGAAAAAGGTCAGCGATCCAAGAATGGATGAATTTGTAAAAAGGGCAGGAATGAAGTTATTAAGAGATGAATCTGTCTGTATTGATCAAAGCTTCTATCTCTATGGAAGACCAGATGCTGAGAAAGTAGGCCGTGGGATCAGCAGACGTAAGACTCCAAAAGAACTGGTAAATGGAATGGATCTTAAAAAGCCTGTGATCGTACTGGATCATGAGCCAAGGCAGTTGGAAGAGTTAAATCAGGCAGGAGTAGACATTGATCTTTGCGGGCATACGCATGATGGACAGCTGTTCCCTGGGAATATTACAATTCATTTGTTTTGGAAGAATCTGTATGGATATCGTAAGGTTGGAAATGCGCATCAGATCGTAACTTCAGGTGTCGGTTTATTTGGCCCGAATATGAGGGTCGGAACGAAAGCGGAGATTGTGGTTGTGAATGTGGATTTTAGATGATCTGACAAAGATGTCAGGTATACTATAATAAACATAATGGAGGAAGACATTTTTATGAAATATAACGATGGAAAAGACAGATGCAGTTGGGCTAATCCAAAGAATCCGATATATATTGATTATCACGATAAAGAATGGGGAGTGCCTGTCTATGACGACCATAAATTGTTTGAAATGCTGATCTTGGAATCGTTTCAGGCAGGATTATCGTGGGAGTGTGTGTTAAATAAACGAGAAGCGTTCAGAGAAGCGTTTGATGATTTTGATGTATATAAAGTGAGTGCATATGATGAGGAGAAACAAGCGCAATTAAAAGAAAATAAAGGGATTATAAGAAACCAAAGAAAAATATCTGCTGCCGTATCAAATGCGACTATTTTTATGAAAATCCAGGAACAATACGGAACCTTTTCTGAATATTTATGGAAGTTTACAGATCATAAGATCATCCATGAGACGGGAAAAACATCTTCAGAATTATCCGACCAGATTTCAAAGGATTTAAAGAAACGTGGAATGAAATTTGTCGGTACAACGATCATTTATTCCTATCTGCAGGCAGTGGGAGTGGTTGACTCACATGAGGAAGGTTGTTTCTTGCATCATAAAGAATAAAAAATTTACAAGTACGTAACACTGCGTACTTGAATTTTTACACAAAAAGGAGTAAGGTAGAAATTACCAGATAAAATTGAGTATTAGAAAGATGATCATGTCATAACAATGTTCAAACAAAGGGAGGAAGCAATCATGAGACGTAAGATTATGACAGCATTTGTATGCGCGATTATGACAATCTCTGTAATACCGGTTTATGCAGATGATACACAGACCGATCAGGCAGTGACAACAGAAGTTTCTACCGAAACAGCAGCAACGGTGCAAGAAACAAAAAGAACGCAAAGTAAAGAACAACTGAAGAAAAAGACAACAAGCAAGAAACATACTAAGACAAAGAAGACAAAATTAAAGAAAAAGGAAGAAAACAAAGTCATTCCAATGCCAACACAAGTGATCAGTAAGAGTTCTTCGGATACGATCGAAGGAAGGATCAAGGATAAACAGGCGAAAGTGAAACAGTTGAAAAAACAAAAAGCAAAGATTGAGGAAGAGATTCGCCTGGAACAGCAAAAAGCACGATCTATAAATGAATTTTACAAAAAGTATACAGCAAATTCCAAGGCGGAGATTGCTTTATATGGGCAGGAGATCACTCCTTCTATGAAGATTTCTAAAAAAGATGAGCAGTTAAGAGAAGATTTATATGAGCTTGCAGATTTATTTGGAGATGAGAATCTGAGAACGATCGCAAGCAAATATGTTTTTGGAATCAATCATCCGGATTTTGAGACTTTGCTTGATAAGAATGAAACGATTCAGCTTGATCAGTATTTAAAGAACGAACAGATACTTCCGATCAAACCAATGGAAGAAAAGGTTCAGACGATCAAGAAGCAGATCAAGAAGTTCAAAGGAGAGATTAAAAAAGAGGAACAGACAAGATATTTTAATCCAAATGATGTCAGTGCTCTAAGTCATATCACAGTTTCAGACGCCAAACATATCTTGGAAGGAACTGCTTTGTATGATGATGCGAAAGCTTATGTCAAGGCGGAAGAAAAATATCATGTGAATGCAGTCTTTTTGATGGGAATCGCTGCACATGAAAGTGCATGGGGCACGAGCCGCCGTGCGAGGGAAGATAATAATCTGACTGGATATGGTGTAACATCGGATCATGCAAAAGGAATTAACAAATCAACGAAAGAAGCAGGACTTTTAGCAACTGCAGAAACTTTACATGAAAAATACCTGACATCAGGTGGAAGTTACTATGTTGGAACTTCTGCGGCAGCAGTGAACAAACATTACTGTGTTGGCGGAGAATGGGCGGCAGCAGTTGTAAAGAATGCTTATTTATTAATGAATCGTTTATAATTTTCTATTTTTGTATTGATTTTATAGAATCACAATGCTATAATTTACAAGAAATCAAAAAGAAGAAAACGTTGATGAGAAGAGTACTTTGTGGAAAGCTTCCAGAGAGGGATACATTTGCTGAAAGTATCCTAAGCAGACAAACAAAGGAAGACCACCTCGGAGTGGCTGTAAACCAGCCCGGCTGACACCGTTAATCGTCGATCAAGTGATCTGTTTCTGGAGTTTATGATCAAAGGATATGAAACAGATAACCAGGGTGGAACCGCGATAACTCGTCCCATGGATTTTTATTAGTCCATGGGATTTTTTATTTCTGTTATAGATTTATTATAGAAGAAATCTATAGAGAATTGTGACAGGATAAATAAAACGTTATATATCAAGAAAGGATGAATAAGAAGATGAAGATTACATTAAAAGATGGATCTGTAAAAGAGTATGAAAACAATATGTCTGTCATTGATATTGCAAAAGATATCAGTGAAGGACTGGCAAGAGTTGCCTGTGTGGGTGAGGTTGATGGAGAAGTTGTTGACCTTAGAACTGTCATTGACAAAGACTGCGAATTAAATATCTTAACATTTGATTCTGATGAAGGAAAACACGCATTCCGTCATACAGCATCCCATATTTTAGCTCAGGCAGTAAAACGTTTATATCCAGAAACAAAACTTGCGATCGGACCTTCTATCGACAATGGTTTCTACTATGATATGGAGAAAGATACTCCATTTACACAGGAAGACCTTGAGAAGATTGAAAAAGAAATGAAGAAGATCGTCAAAGAAAATCTTGAAATCACAAGCTTTACAAAACCTAGAGATGAAGCGATTGCATTTATGAAAGAAAGAAACGAACCTTACAAAGTAGAATTGATTGAAGATCTTCCAGAAGATTCTGTGATCAGCTTCTATCAGCAGGGTGAATTTGTTGATCTTTGTGCAGGACCTCACTTAATGACTACAAAACCAGTGAAAGCATTCAAACTTACAAGTATTGCAGGTGCTTACTGGCGTGGAGATGAGCATAATCAGATGCTTACAAGAATCTATGGTACTGCATTTACAAAGAAAGCAGAATTAGATGCATACCTTACAATGATGGAAGAGGCTAGAAAGCGTGACCATCGTAAACTTGGAAAAGAACTTGGTCTGTTTATGATGAGAGAAGAAGGACCTGGATTCCCATTCTTCCTTCCAAAAGGTATGGTTCTTAAAAACACATTATTAGACTACTGGCGTGAAATTCATCAGAAAGCAGGATACGTTGAAATTTCAACACCTATCATGTTAAGTCGTCATTTATGGGAAACATCAGGACATTGGGATCATTACAAAGAAAATATGTATACAACAGTTATTGATGATCAGGATTTTGCAATCAAACCTATGAACTGCCCAGGTGGAGTTCTTGTTTATGATTCTGAACCACGTTCATATAGAGATCTTCCATTAAGAATGGGAGAATTAGGTTTAGTACATCGTCATGAAAAATCTGGTCAGTTACATGGATTAATGCGTGTTCGTTGTTTTACACAGGATGATGCACATATCTTTATGACACCAGATCAGATCAAAGATGAGATCAAAGGTGTTGCAGGATTGATTGATCAGGTTTACAATTTATTTGGATTTAAGTATCATGTAGAACTTTCTACTCGTCCAGATGACAGCATGGGAAGTGACGAAGATTGGGAACTTGCAACAGATTCTCTTCGTGCAGCTTTAGATGATCTTGGACTTGATTATGTGGTAAATGAAGGAGACGGAGCATTCTACGGACCTAAGATTGATTTCCACTTAGAGGATTCTATCGGAAGAACATGGCAGTGTGGAACAATCCAGCTTGACTTCCAGCTCCCATTACGTTTTGACCTTCACTACACAGGAGCAGATGGAGAGAAACATCGTCCAATCATGATCCACCGTGTTGCATTTGGATCTATCGAACGTTTTATCGGTATCTTGATCGAGCATTTTGCAGGTGCTTTCCCTACATGGTTAGCTCCAGTACAGGTTGAAGTGATTCCTATCTCTGATAAGCATTTAGATTATGCTAATAAAGTACTTGATACATTAAAGGCAGCAGGAATCCGTGCAGACATCGATACAAGAGCTGAGAAAATGGGATACAAGATCCGTGAAGCGCAGCTTCAGAAGATTCCATATATGTTAGTTGTTGGTGGAAAAGAAGAAGAAAACGAAGCTGTATCAGTAAGAAGCCGATTCAAAGGTGATGAAGGACAGATGAAGTTAGATGACTTCTTAGATGCAATCAAAGAAGAGATTGCTAATAGAGAAAACCGTAAGGTTGAAAAAGAAGATTAATTGTCAAATGAAAAGGAGGCACCACATTTGTGGAATGCCTCCTTCCTTTATATCATATCCGTTCTAATAATTCATCAGGTTTCATAGCAGGTACTTTACTTTCGATAAAATCCTTGATATTACGAGTTACAATAAAATCTACTTTCATTCGCTGTGCGCATACCATTTGAATTGCATCTTCATAATCAGAAGTTTTCATATTCGCCGCTTTTCTTATATCAGAAGACTTTAGATCAGCAATATGAAAAATCATAAGCAGCTGTTCAATAATTTGTTGAGTTTTTTCTGGTGTTAATTCTTTTCTCAAAATATAAACAATATTTGGAATAGATAATGCTGAAATATATCCATCAATTTTTTCTATTTCACATAACTTCCAGATTTTTGAAGAGCTTTCTACAAAATCAGTTCTGTCACATAATACATCAAGGATTACATTTGTATCAATCAATATTTTCATATTTTTCTGCAATCCTTTCTGCGCGGATATCCTTTTCGTTATAATCTTTTTTTAGAATTCCAGTTAAAGAATCAGTCAAGAAAGAAATACCTGTGTCTTTTGAAATTAATCTGGCGACTTCTTTTCCTTTCTTTAAAATAATAATTTCATTACCTTCTTGGACAGCTTTTAAATATTTACCAAAGTTATTTTGAATATCAGTTGCTGTTGTTGTAATCATAGTATCACCTCCTATTTCAATAGTTAATCCCTAAAATTATTATATGCTATTTTAGGGATTTTATCAATGATATTAGAAAAATTGATTCATTTTATAAGTTATATAAAACAAGATTGTCTATATAACTGCAACATTTTCTCAAATAAACATCTTGAAATATACCCTAACAGGGTATATAATATCAAACGTAAAGGAGGAAATCACATGGAAGAAAAAAAAGAATGTTGTTGTCATCACAAGACAAAAGAACGTTCAGACAAAGAATATAAAGATCTTATTAATCGTCTAAGCCGTATTGAAGGACAAGTTCGTGGAATAAAAAAGATGGTAGAGAATGATACTTATTGTACCGATATTTTAGTTCAGGTATCTGCTGTCAATGCAGCTTTAAATAGTTTCAATAAAGTCCTTCTTGCCAATCATATCAGAACTTGTGTAGCAGAAGATATCCGAGAAGGAAAGGATGAGACGATTGATGAATTAGTAAAAGTTCTACAAAAACTAATGAAATAACAATTTGACAAGCAAAATGAAAGGAAGGGAAACCATGGAACAATATCAAGTGACTGGCATGAGCTGTGCTGCTTGCAGTGCACGCGTGGAGAAAGCGGTTTCCAGTGTAGAAGGAGTCACATCCTGCTCTGTAAGTCTGCTGACAAACTCAATGGGTGTCGAAGGAACTGCAGATTCATCTGTGATCATCAAAGCTGTGGAAGATGCTGGATACGGAGCAAAGAAGAAGGGCGTGCAAACGCAGAGTAATTCTTCAGATGCAGATTTATTAAAAGATAGAGAAACTCCTGTCTTGAAGAAACGACTGATCACATCGTTATGTTTTTTGATTCCTTTGATGTATCTGTCAATGGGACATATGATGTGGAATTGGCCGATTCCTAAGATTTTAGATGGAAACCATGTAGCAATGGGTCTGATCCAGTTGTTATTTACAACAATCATCATGGTGATCAACCAGAAATTCTTTATTAGTGGATTTAAGAGCTTATTCCATAAAGCACCGAATATGGATACTTTGGTTGCTTTAGGATCAGCAGCTTCTTATGGATACAGTGTTTATATCCTATTTGCAATGACAGATGCTCAGATGCATCAAAACATGGATGCGGTTATGAAATACATGCATGAATTCTACTTTGAATCTGCCGCTATGATCCTGACATTGATCACAGTTGGTAAGATGCTAGAAGCAAGATCCAAAGGAAAAACGACAGATGCTTTAAAGAGTCTTATGAAATTAGCACCAAAGACGGCAATTGTGATCCGTAATGAACAGGAAATAGAAGTTGGAATCGAACAGGTACATCAAGGAGATATCTTCGTTGTAAAACCTGGAGAAAATATACCGGTAGATGGTATCATCATAGAAGGAAACAGTGCTTTAAATGAATCTGCTTTAACAGGAGAAAGTATCCCTGTGGATAAAAAAGAAGGAGATACCGTATCTGCTGCAACATTAAATACATCTGGTTATCTAAAATGTGAAGCTACAAGAGTTGGCGAAGACACAACTCTTTCTCAGATCATTCAGATGGTCAGTGATGCGGCAGCAACCAAAGCACCGATTGCAAAGGTTGCAGATAAAGTATCAGGGATTTTTGTCCCAACTGTTATTTGTATTGCAATCGCAACAATGATCATCTGGCTGCTTGTCGGACAAAGTTTTGGATTTGCACTTGCCAGAGGCATTTCTGTATTAGTTATCAGCTGCCCTTGTGCTTTAGGACTTGCAACACCTGTAGCGATCATGGTTGGAAATGGAATGGGCGCAAAGCATGGAATCATGTTTAAGACAGCCGTATCCTTAGAAGAGACAGGAAAAACACAGATCATAGCTTTAGATAAAACAGGAACGATCACGAGTGGAAAACCTCAGGTTACAGATATGGTACCGGTAGAAGGTATCAGCGAAGAAGAATTACTTTCCATTGCATATGCATTAGAAAAGAAGAGTGAACATCCGCTTGCTCATGCAATTTTACAAAAAGCAGAAGAGGCGCAGATTCATGACAATCTTGAAATTAAAAACTTTTTGGCGGTTGCGGGAAATGGGCTTTCTGGAAAGATTGATAAAGAGACGGTCTATGGTGGAAACCAGAGATTTATTGAGAAATATGCAAAAATTCCATTATCTATGATCAAAAAATCAGAAGAACTTGCTAATCAGGGAAAAACACCATTATTCTTTGCGTGTGATGAACAGCTGATTGGTATCATTGCTGTTGCGGACGTTATCAAAGAAGACAGCCCTCAGGCAGTCAAAGAACTTCAGAACATGGGAATCCGTGTGGTTATGCTAACAGGAGATAATGAACGTACCGCAAAAGCAATCGGTAAACAAGCTGGTGTTGATCATGTGATCGCAGGTGTTCTTCCAGAAGGAAAAGAAAGTGTCATTCGTGACTTGAAAGAAAAAGGAAAAGTTGCAATGGTTGGTGACGGAATCAATGATGCACCAGCACTTACAAGAGCTGATATGGGAATTGCGATCGGTGCAGGTACAGATATCGCAATTGATGCTGCGGACGTTGTTTTAATGAAAAGCCGTTTAAGTGATGTACCTGCAGCAATCCGTTTGAGTCGTGCAACATTGAAGAACATTCATGAAAATTTATTTTGGGCATTTATTTATAACATCATTGGAATTCCATTGGCTGCGGGAGCCTGGTATATGTTACTTGGATGGAAACTAAATCCAATGTTTGGAGCTGCAGCAATGAGTTTATCAAGTTTCTGTGTTGTTACCAATGCATTACGATTAAATCTCTTTAAAATGCATGATGCTAGCAAAGACCAGAAGATCAAAAACAGTGTAGTACTTGAAGAAATTCAGGTTCAAAATATAACAAAACAGGAGGAAAAAACAATGAAGAAAACAATGAAGATTGAAGGAATGATGTGTGGACACTGCGAGGCTGCTGTGAAGAAAGCCTTAGAATCTTTAGATGGTGTAGAAGAAGCAATTGTAAGTCATGAAGAAGGAACAGCAGTTGTTTCTATGACAAATGAAGTGTCAGATGATGTCTTAACACAGACAGTAGAAGATAAAGATTACAAAGTGACAGAAATTGAGTAAAAGCAAAGATTGTTATAATATTTTGACATAATTCAGGAAATTACAACAACAAAAATCAATATTGTTATACAAAATAATGATAAATTTGCAAGATGTATGTAGATTTATCATTATTTTTTTATATAAAGCGCTATCTTGTTGAGAAAAATTATCAAAAGTGTGGTACAATATGACTGGTTAGAATCATCTAATCAATTACAACAATAAAGATAGATAAAGGATATAAAAAATGACACTAAAAGAATTACAAATCGGTAAGAGTGCAGTGATCAAAAGCGTTGGCAGTCATGGTGCATTAAGACAACATTTTCTTGATATGGGAATGATCCCTGGTGTTGAAATCACAGTAGTAAAGCTTGCACCAATGGGTGACCCTATGGAAGTACAGATTCATGGGTATGAACTGACTCTTCGATTAGAAGAAGCCGATCAGATTGAAATTGATCCAATTGTAGAAAGAAGCAGAAGTCATAAGGGTGCGGAATATATGAGAACTTTTGAGCATCCGGGATTAGGGGAAGAAGGTAAATATCATTCCAAAGAAGATGAACATCCACTTCCAGAGGGAACACAATTGACCTATGCATTAGTCGGTAATCAAAACTGTGGAAAAACAACATTATTTAATCAGTTGACTGGTGCCAATCAGCATGTTGGAAATTTTCCAGGTGTAACAGTCGATCGAAAAGATGGTGCGATTAAAGGACATCCTGAAACAAATGTAACGGACCTTCCAGGAGTTTATTCCCTTTCTCCGTATACACTGGAGGAAGTTGTAACCCGTGATTTTATCTTAAAAGAGAATCCGGATGTCATCGTAGACTTAGTCGATGCAACCAACATTGAGCGTAACCTGTATCTGACCACACAGCTGATCGAGACAGGTATTCCGGTTGTTATCGCTTTAAATATGTGCGATCTTCTGAAGAAGAACGGCATTAACATTGATGTAAAGGCACTGTCCAAGAAA
>ERZ824598.4310-NODE-4310-length-10845-cov-2.452178_pt1 | contig 10845 bp, 19 predicted proteins | sample MGYA00519934_ERZ824598 | MGnify/ENA primary metagenome ERZ824598 (study PRJEB31778, sample SAMEA3449177) | human gut metagenome | biome: human gut; feature: human-associated habitat; material: faeces | place: United Kingdom | collected 2010/2012 ... | reverse complement strand
TCAAGTAAACTAGCACCATTTTGCATAGCAGGTTGCATAAGATTTCTAAGAGCTTCAATCTATTGCTGATTCTTAGTAGTATCTTCTACAAATATATCATAATCTTCATAGAAGAAATCATCAGATAAAGTTAAGAATGTTCTGGTTGCATCATCTAATACATATTGTATACAAGTCTTATTATCTTTCCAAGCATATTTAGCTGTATCTAATAACATGGTGATACACTCTTTCTTTACCTAATTGTGTGTCCAGAACCAAGGTTCAGTAATATGAGCAGATTGTACTACAGAACGTTCTACATTACCTACTAACTCATTAGATGCAATAGAACCTTCACGTTGTTTACTTACTCCAGATATCTCAGATAACATACTTTCGATCTTGTCCATTAAATTAATGTATTGATCAATAGTATTAGCCATAGTAAGATCTAAAGCAGATATCTGATTGAATTGGGATGGTTTACCACCTTCACGACCTGGTATATCCCATCCTTCTTCATATGGATTAACAAAGTTAACTCCAAGTGCTGATAAGTAATGCATCCATTTAGCTACATCTATATTCATAGACTTAGGTATCTAAGTAATATCCATAGTAACTACTTTACCTTTGTCTCTAGCCATAGCTAATTCAAGACGATACCAAAGTACGATATACATGTATTGTAATGGCTTCATCATACTAACAAGACTACGCGGTCTACTGTTAGTATTATTGTATATTACTCCGGTATATGGTAGTCTTTGTGAATTAGGATTATCTGCGGATACATGTTGATATTCAAGTGGTTCTATACCGACATATAGATCCTCACCTATTCTATATCCTTCCCAAACTTCAATAATCCATCTCCATTCTACATTAATTTCGTTGCCTGTTACCTTATAAGTTTCATCAACTTGATAGTCTTCTGGCATACCTGTTTCTGGATTGATTATTGTTACAAAGCCAATTTTCTTAAGTGATTTCCAACAACAATGCCATACGTGCACATTATTAGATTCTTCGAATGGATTAGCAGCAAACCCATTAATACTATGGGTTTTGATGTGAGGATAGTCTAAAGATGTCTTTCTTACTTCGGGGGTTATGCCACCTTTAGAACTATCATCCATCATGTCCAGCAGGTCATTCAATTGCTTTTCTGACATCTTATCATATAGTCTGTCATATACTTCAGTAACAGACATAATCATCTCATAACAACACCATTGTGCTTCATGTATGAATTCAAGATCAGATGTATCAGTATCATAGTCAAAGTAAATGGGATTTATTCTCTCTAAATGAGGCTCTCCATTTACTATTCCTACGTAGTATATCTCTTCACCACCAACTAGCGCATCTTTCCAACCCTTATAGAATTCATGAGTAATATTCAACTTGTTCTTTAAATAGTTTAGACTATGATATGCTGTTATCTCAGCTATATCTTTATAGTCTTTACTCATGTACTTTTGTATCTATTCTGGTGGCATTACTTCACCTGATTGTAATGCTTCTTGGTATCTGTCCTGTTCTTCAGGGCCTAGTCTACTCATGATAGTAGCTTGTATGTAGTCTATAAGCATTTGTTTAGCTTTATCCTACATTTCACTAGTAGCTATATCACTTGTACGTACTACTCTAAAATTAAATGGTCTTTTAGTTTCTTCACCTAATAATAGGTCTATTTTAGGCTTAATTATATTATAATCCTAAGCCATTGCAGGGAAACCATCTTGCTGTTTAAAGGGGTTAGTAACATACTTAAGATCCTTTTCATTATATATACTATTGTAAAGGTCATAGTATGTCTACATTTCCTCTTTGCGAGTTCTAGTATTACCATTTCTAGAACTACCTTGACTATGTCCTATAATATAGTCAACACAAGACTCTTTCCAGTCCTATGTTTTCTTAGACATAGGTAATCTCTACAAAGGAAATTGATTAATATTCTTCATAATTAAAACATATATGCTTCGATATTATCAGTAGGTTCATCGTCATGAAACCACTGTTGAGTAAAGATAGGGCCTTCAAATAATACCCTATTTCTATTCTCCTTTTTTATTTCTTTTACTTTGACATTATAGAGCTGTTCTCTATAAATCATTACTTGTGTCAACGCCATTACTCTATCCACGTTCACTATATCATTTGCAGCTATGAGCTCTTCCAATAGCGGTTCTGACATTATGTTGTATAGATTCTTCTTACCATCTGCATTAATCTCATTAAGCCAATCTTTGATAAGACCCCAGCCCCATTGTTTGATTTGTTTATTCATATGACAACCCTTCTTTCTGTTTACTTTAGAGTTGCCAACAATATCGTTTATAATATCAGGCTAATCAGCTAGTAAGTAATCACAATGCTTATTAGTAAAGTAAACAAAGATACCTTTGTTTTGATTCTCATACATTGCTCTGGCATTGTAATACAGCAATAATTTTCTTACATTCTCATAGAACTCTTCTGCTGATTTAGGTCTACCTGTATATTCAGCAACTATAATATCAGAATATTGTTCTATAGATTGTATACGCTTATATATAAAACAAGAACCAAGAGATGTAGTACTTGATTCATCATAATCATATGAGTCAATACCAGCTATATAAAGACCTGCACTAGCGTCTTTATTAGGGTGTTCCCATATTACTATAGAACCAGTAGGATCATCCCCTACTAAAGCCCCTGTAACTTCATCTCTTTTGGTTCTTAATGGATAATGAGTTATATCTCCAGTCTTCTTAATTACCCATTTAATGGTTCCATCTGGTTGTTGAATTAAGTCTCCTACTTGTTTATGGTTCTATAATTTCTTATTAGTCCTAAGTAATGATAACTATTCCTGTAATTCCTTTTTGGGAAATATGTTACCATTAAATTCTAGCATGGCTTCAGCTGGAGTAATAGGACGCTCTGCCACATAACGGTCTACAGCTGCATTACTAGTAGCATTAGTTATTACTACTTGTCTTTCAGCTAATATATGTTCTAATGATTTCTTTTTAAACGTATTACCATCATCATCCATGTATATACGCTTACCATCTTTATCACGTATATCCAGATTAGTATACTGAGGTACAAAGAAACCACATTTATTAGTAGTAGCTGTTTCATCCCATATATTATCAAAACCTAAACAGTTATAACCATCTGGATTATAAAACATGTCTTTCATGGTTTCGAATGCAGAGCCTTCATCACCACCAGTACCCCATACAATCATTGTACCAAAGGCTATACCATCTACTTCTACAGAAGGTCTAGCAATTTGCCATGCCGCTCCTAATTCTGAGAAAGAACCTCCCTCTTCAAACATAATAAGGTTGGCTTTCTTACCACGAACTACGTCAGGATTATCTTTCAAAGTAACGCCAATAATCTCTGACTTGTAACCCATTTCTATTACATTACCATAATCGTCTTTAGTATAGAAACCAGCTCGTCTACGCATCTGGGTATTAACACTACGCTTCTTACCCCAAGCTGTATTCTTATCTATGAAGTCCATGTAATCCCATGCTTTAGTAAGAATACCATCATCTGTTAAGTATTGCTTATTAGATGCGTATATGAATGTTTTACTATTGGGTATCAAATAGAAATTACGGCATGCCATAGAACCACCTTTGTAAGAGAAACCCTTACGTCTTGATTTAAGTAGACATAGATGTTTGCCCACTGTTTCTGCTTCTTGAACAGCATTAAAATAGTAATAGTCATAGTCCCAGAAGTCTGGAAAACTAACTTCATTTATACGCTTTACTACAGTATTGCCATCTTTATCAGTAGTAATATGATTGACAATACGAGATATAGGACAGTAGTTTAAATAAAAATAGTTATAGCCACTGATGAAATCACCATCATCAGCAGTATAACCATTAATACATCTATCTTGTTCTTCGTCCCAGTATTTGAAGTATTCCGAAGTACCTTCAGGATACTAACAATAATGCCCTGTAGCTAGAAACTACAAGGCAGGTTGTCGAAATTTATCTGAATTAATTATTTTTTTGTTAAAGTCAACCATCCTTTTCCAAATTCAAATTCTCTCTTTTTTGTCCATTCTTTCAGCTTGTCGTAGTCTTCTTTATCGAGCCAGTAACTTTCACCTTGTGCTTCAATAAATACTTTTTTACTTCTTAACTTTTCCATAGTTGCGGACGAACGATTCGAACGTTGTCTTATGGTTATGAGCCACACGAGCTGCCATTGCTCCACCTCCGCAGTGCACGTAGTTTGTAGGAGATACTACGTCAAACTCCCCGACTTACGATTCGGACCTGCGTGTTGACTACATCTAGAATTAGACAGGGACTCAGGTGGTTACGTTGTATGCGCGCCATACTTCACTTAGTTTATTTCTTAAGTTCTTCTACCGCTTTTAGTAAACCCTTTAGATTAGTTTCTCTGTATATGAAGAAAACCTTATTACTAGCGATAGTATGACCAGCTAAGTATTTAAATCTATCTGGTCCTAATTGATATACACCTTGCATATTATGTATTTTATATAAGTACAGGGTAGGGAGCTACAGGGATTTGCACCCATAGATTTTTCTACTAAACCACTCACTCGCGTTGAATCATATACACAGCTTGACAAACAACGCTATAGCTCCGGCCTGTACTATTTCAAGCAACCTGCTTGCAGTCAGGTTGCATTAATATCTTTTTCCATATAAAACCTTTGCATGTCTTAGCTCTACCATTGCAAGCTCTCTGTATTGATTTATAATCAGTATTGACTGCTTCTGCAGCTTTATTCATTCCATAGTAAGTATCTACTAGTTCTCCTTCTAAAGTATACTGATATACAATGTATTTAGTGCTAGCAATTCTTATTTTTTCTTTTTGTTCTTGGGACATTTTCTTTCCTGTATTGAGACCTATCATGCCTTTAACCCAAGTACTATTACCAGTATATCTTCTGTTTCCTTTATGCCTTACAGTTTTGGTCTTTTGATCTTCTTGATACTCTTCTAAGATATGAGGAATATCTTGCTTTAACTCTTCTAATTCTTCTTTAGTATAAGCTGCGATGAAATTACTACAAAATGGGTGAATATAACTTTTGTTACACAATCTGCCTATATTACTTCTACTTAGACCTGTTATGTTTGCAGCATCTTTTATTGTCCAAGCATAAATATAATACTTTTCAATGAAGTTATATAAATATACACGTTTGCCAAATAATCCTTTAGCTATTAATTTTTTTGTATTTTCTGAAACTTTCTTCTTTTGTTCCTCTGTCATTTTAAGACCTAATACTCCAAAATCTCCACCCTTAGTACAGTTATAGCCGTCGGTATAAGCTTTATATTCCTCTATATACTTTATTTCTAGTTCGTCTAACTTTTTTATTAAATCTTCATTAGATATATTTGGATCAGGGATAAAGTATTCTAATAGTTCTAAAGTAAAGTTATGGAAACCGTGTTTTCTTATAGCTCTATAAATCGGCAGATCAAGTTTACCAACCTTAGCATTTCGCATGTGATCTTTTATCCTTGATCTTAATTTTATACTTTGTCCTATATAGCATTTTCCATTTATATTGTTTTTGAACATATATATTCCAGCTATATTAGGATCAATATCTCTGTAAGTCATATCTGCAAGTTTTATATGAAATTGGTAGGGGTGGTAGGAATCGAACCCACTCACATAGAGGTTTAGAATCTCCGACGCTACCGTTACGTTACACCCCAATATCACGTGGGTATTAAGCCCCCCACGTTAGGCCATCAAAATTATCGTTTGAACCAAGCTTTGATTCTACTCCATAAACCCTTTTTAGGCTTCAGAATATTGTCTATTTCATCAATCTGTCTCCAGAATTCTTCTTGACCTTTAGTCAAATCAATTGTAATATCATATTGTGCTTTCATAATTTCTCTTTATATTGTTCTAAACGTGTTGTTTAATTTAGGTTGCATTTTGCTGTATTATCTCGCCAACTCATAAGGATTAATCTTGGCATCACCTTTGACTTTACCTATAGCTACTTCTTCAGCTTTAACCATATTCTCTAAAGTATCTATACTCTTAAGTACATTACCTACTGATGTCATACCAGCTAATAGGTCTTTAATCTTCTTTTCATCAAGAGTATCGTCAAGGGATTCTTTATAATACTTACTGATACTATCTAGCTTTAATCTCATATTATCAAGCATCTCCAGCGTACGAGTATGACAGAATGCTTTATAGTCATTTTCACAGCTAATCTCTTCAGCAGTAAGTTGGTAGTTTTCATCACCAAATATTTCCTTTTTGAGTTTGGGCTCTCTAGTTTCAGCTTCCATACTTTGAACATATGGGCTATTCCATTTGTTCATTAGTACTATATAACTGATTACTTTAGTAGCATATTCTTTATCTGCTTTATCAGCATCCCATACTTTTTTAAAGCACGGGATACCTAAAGCATCTGAATGAATGATTACTTTACCTCCTTGAATATCAAATAGTTTCATTAGATTCGATCTTCTTAGTCAGACTTTTGAACCATCTGCTGATGTCATCCTTAGCGACTATGTCAGTACATATTACAGCTTTAGTGTCATAATCAACGCCATTCCAATGTACAAAGTACAGTATTAAGTCACCTGCATTATAGTCTATTACTTCGGTTTCAGTAATTATTTGTCCATCCTATTCAGCAAAGAATGCACATCTAACATCAAAGTCTGAGGGTGTAGTTTTGATGGAATTAGTCTCTGTATTATACAGAGTCTTATTACCATACTAATCAATTAATAACTTATCCATAATTAGCAACTTTGAGATACACATTCACAGTCACAGCAACAACCTTTAGCTTTCTCTCTGCCCTTTTGCTCTTCGTAGTACTTCTTTCTACGTTCGTAGTGATTAGTGAGATCTTTGTTATCAATTACGACGATATCACCATGTTCCTCATCTCCAATTCGATACATCAACATCATTACATTACCTGCTTTTACTTCGTATTCTTTGTCAAAGTAAGTAAGAACTCCGTCTTCTTCGATAGTCCACATATAATCTACATTATATGAAGAACCAATATTATTGACTTTTAGTGTTTCTGTATTAAGCTTTATAAGTGAACGTTGCTCAGTTAAAATATATTTATTCATAATGTCTAATTTTTAATCTATTCTGTAACCTAAATAATATTCTTTACTCAATTTCTGTAGTATGCTCTACGCTAGTGCTAGAGGTATCTTCGGATGTACATACTCCGGATTCATCTGATACTTCTGTATTATCTACTAGAACTCCATTATCTCCTTCTCCAGACTCTGAGTTGTTATGTTGCTTCGTATATTTTTCATATAATCTCTCACATATAAGATCAATCTGTGCAGCTCTATCCAAATTAGTTTCATTCTTACCATTTTCTATAATAGTAGTAGTTACTTCATCTAGCATATCACCACTAAACTGATCATACATAAGATCTCCATTCATAATCAACTCTTCTACTAAATCAAAGAGTTTATTCATTTTCTTCGTAAGTAGATTTTTGTCTGTATGAGCTTTCTCTACTTTCCACATTGCAATGCTTTCTTCTTTAGTCATTTTCTTCTTTAAATTTAATTAAACTACTACTTATAGAGCCTGCAGCCCATCCAAGTAAATATGCATAGTTTTCATTTCTATGAAAACACTCTGCTGACAAACCTAATGAATCATACATGTAATCTGTAACATGTGTAGCTTCGTGAGCAATAGTATTTATTGCATCCTCAAGATTATCCGGATTGAAAATAACTACTAATACACCTGCCTCTCCTGTAGCTTTATAGTGTACTGGTATTGTAACTGCTGCAGTATACTCTTCATAAAACTCTTCTATTAAGCTTTTATAGGTATCTTCATTAACTATATTAAAGTCTTCTATATTACAAAATACGAACTTCTTGTCTAAACCTTCAGCATAGTTAGCTACCCATAGCTTTCTAGGATAAATTACAGGATCGTATGTATTAAGTATTTTCTTCATATCTTTTCTTTAATTTAATTTTACCCAAGTAAGTAAATCTAATAGGTTTATTATCCTAATTAGTTATAGCTTCATTAGTAAACCTAAAAGGACTGTTACATATTACTTCGATAATCTAATAAGGTAAGTTGTACTTATTACTTAGTTCAGTATATATACTGGGTTGATCTTTCATTGAACTTTACTCTTTTATAATATCTACATTCATTTAGAGTAATAGGTCCACTGATAGTATTTGGTCTAATTACATTGATAACATCTGCTATATCCAACCAATTACTAGAGTAATGTAAGTCATTAGCTATTATAGCTAGTTTATTAGCTTCTAATTTACTATACTTACGTATAGGTTCGTATATTGCTGTTTCGTTATCAAAATTTCCATTAATACTTAGTAACTCCGTTTTCTGAGTAATAAGAGTAAACCTATTGTAAGGCAAATGCTTATTCCATAGACCATACCAAGCTTTCTTAAGGAAATTATAATCTTTCCAAACTATAATGGAACCTGGTTCAAGCATTGTTGATTGTACTTTCATCTTTATTTAATCTTAACACTATTGTTATTTGTACTCTATCACCGATTACTTCTGGTATTAAAGCTTTATTTACCATTACTTCATCTTCTACTCTGCCTTTGACAAGTATACCTTGATTCTTAAACTTAGTTATATATCTACTTAAGTTATCAGGAGTAATACCTAATGTTTTTCTGATATACTTTCTATTTTCAGTACTTATTACATTCTTACTGATATTAGGGAGTTTTGGTGTATTTATATCTAACTATATAAATGTAGATAGTAATTGTAACTCCCTGTCAGTAAGATCTAATATACCGTTTAGGCTTTTCAAGAATTCGTTGTATAAATCAGTTTTAGAGACACCCTTAACTAATTTATTCATTCTCCAATTTACCTTTAATACTATTAGCCAACTTAATCAAATTGTACAGTACTGTTTCAGATTCTACTTTGACACAAGGTTGTACTTCACCTTTTTCAAATTTATTCTGTACTTCCAGCAAATCACTCTTGTACTGTTCAATTAAATTATCAATAAAATCAACAGTATCTTTAACAATTGACTTATCAGTAGCAATTGTAGTAAAATAACCGTCGTTATACAATTCCTCTGCAAGCTTATCATTGATCATGATGGAACGTTCACAACCATCCTTAGACTCATCTAAAGTATACGCTTCTTCCATTCCATTCCAAAACAATAGGTCACCTTTCTTAAGTAACCCACAATCTTTAATTACTTTATAATCTGACATCATTTTTCTAACTTTTTACAGGCCCACATTACTAATACTCCGATTAGTATTGCTAATAGCCAACATTTATCTTCCATGACACTAAAACGCCTTTGTTAATAGACTGTTAATACTTTTTAACATTTGTTAACATTTCATTAACAGATAATAGAAAACCCCGGCATGAAACCGGGGTTAACTATCACAATCTATTAATATTTAAAACATGTTTCTATATGAAAAAGCTTATTTTTCAAGTAGGTTGGGCGTTTATGCTTGAAATTAAGTCTTTTTTTCTTATTCGCAAACAGCAATTACATCAAATGGTTTGACTAACTGACTATCTTTGAATAAATCAAAGTCCTTAGAGAACTTTTTATTGTAAACTACTTTGTCCCCTACTTTAAATTCAGGTTCTGCTACACAAGTGGGAATGGCTAATACAATACCAGTACCATATTCAGATTCTACTTCTTTAGTCTCTGTCTTTGTCTCGTACTTATTAAAGCCTTCTTCATCTACTTCCCCTGTAGGAACTTGTTCTGTAAATTCCTTAGTAACCATTATAGGTTCTAATGGTTTTACTAGAACATCTTTAAGGAACTTGTAGTTCAGTCTATTTAAGACTGTTTCTAATATCTTATCTTCGTCACTCATATTCTTCAAACTTGGTTTATTACTATAACGTATAGTATGCTAAATAGTTCTAAAAATTACTCTTTTATTTTAAGTATATTACCACCATTAGAGGTACAGTACGTAACAGCTCTTGTTGGGCATCTTAGTTGATTTTGAAAGTAACAGCCATCACATTTACCACCCCTGGAAGGCTCTATTATAAACTATTTACTTTGTATCTCTACTGGAGTACCCTTCCTTATTATCTCAGCTAATTCTGGATCATATAACGTCATAACTTTAAATTCTCCTTAACTTTATATATAGTATACATACTAAGTATGCCAACTATAACACCAAACCAAAAACTCATTCTTTTATCTCCTTTCCTTTTCCGTGTTTATCTAAGTAAAGCATAGCTATTGCATTCCATGCTACTTGGGCTAAGTGTTGACAACCCGTATCTTCATCAACCTTATTGCCTTTCTCATACTCAAGTAAGTGCCTTAACATTGCAGCTTTGTATCTCTGATAACCATTGTCCAATAATTGCCAAGTATTCTCACCATACTTATTAGCACCAGATGTATATACTTTAACTATATCTTCAATCTCTTCTAAAGGCAATAAATCCCATCTTAGTTTACCGTCTTGGAAATCATTCTTCTTTCCTTCTTTCATAGTTTTACTTCCCATTGCCATTCTTCTGGAGTTATCTTTATAGTACCTGGTTTAGTTGTCAATAGTCTTTCTATCTGTTTATTTAATTCAGTAAGAAATTCTTCCTCTACTAGGGCAAATTCATTATCATTAAACCAGATGGGTATTAAGCTCTTGTTACTTATATTTTCCATGATTTCTTTATATCTAAGTATATCTCCCAAAGTTGGTCTTCAGTTAAATCTTTAAAGCTACACTTATCATTCCATCTCCAAGAGTCTACAAATCCACCCACATAATGACCTAGATT
>ERZ824598.4297-NODE-4297-length-10870-cov-3.064170_pt1 | contig 10870 bp, 6 predicted proteins | sample MGYA00519934_ERZ824598 | MGnify/ENA primary metagenome ERZ824598 (study PRJEB31778, sample SAMEA3449177) | human gut metagenome | biome: human gut; feature: human-associated habitat; material: faeces | place: United Kingdom | collected 2010/2012 ... | reverse complement strand
CCTGCCACAGGCACGGCTCCGCGGGCGCATATAGAATGCGCCCCTACATACTCTGCCGCCCGGCGCGGCGCAGAAAGGGTACACATATGTTTGATAAAATGAAAAGTTCCGCCGAGAGCTACGGCGTAATCGGGTTAGGCCGGTTCGGCACGGCGCTAGTCAAGACGCTGGCCGCCGCCGGCAAGGAGGTCATTGCCGTGGACAAGGACGAGGCAAAGGTCAAGGCCGTGCGCGGCTACACCGACTATGCGTTTGTCATCGACGAGCTAAACGAGACCTCTTTGAAGGAGACCGGCATGCAGAACTGCGGCACGGTCACGATCTGCATCGGTGAACAGATCGACATCAGTATCCTGACGACGATGCTCGTCACAAAGCTGGGCGTGCCGCACGTCATCTCCAAGGCCGCCAGTGAGGTGCACGGCGAGGTGCTCAAGCGTCTCGGGGCCGAGGTCGTCTACCCGGAGGCCGACATGGCCGTGCGCATCGGCAAGCGGCTGATCTCAGGCAATCTGCTGGACTACATTGCCCTCGGCGACGGCGTCGAGGTGCGGCGCATCACGGTGGGCGGCAGGATGCTGGGCAAGAGTGTGCGGACGCTGGATCTGCGCAAGGCCTACGGCATCAACATCATCGCCGTCGAGCACGGCCAGCAGACGAACGTGGAGTTCTCCGCCGATTATACCTTTAAAGAGGGGGATACCGTCGCGGTCATCGGCAAGGTCGGGAAGATCGATAAGTTTGAGAAAGAAATGTAATTTCCGGCAGATGCCGGGTTCCGGGTGGCCCCTGCTTTAAATCACCGCCCTGTAGGGGCCGGGCATGCACGTCCCGCGACTTTGCTATGCTGCCCGTCAACGGGCTGAACCCTTCCGGGCTTCGCCCGCGCAAAAAGGCCCCCTTGTCAAAGGGTGACTCCCCACAGTGTGGGGAGATGTCGCGGAGCGACAGAGGGGCCCGGGCCCGAAGGGCTGGCCGCGTCAGCGGACTGGGGGATTCCGACGGGCCTTGCCTGATTGCCCATTACACCCGCAGACGGCCAGGAATCCCTCCGCCTCGCTTGCGCTCGGCACCTCCCTTTGACAAGGGAGGCTTTCTTCGCGGGGCGTCGGGGACGCCGCCGACATTCCTCGTTAAAAAACTAACCGCACAAATTTTGCGCTTTTCAGCTTGCAAATCTGCCCCTTATGTCGTACAATATAAACTAACGAAATACGGCAAAAACAGGAGGAATTCCAAATGGAACACAGCAATCCGATCCTGATGGGCAACGACAGCCCGCAGAAATTCATCACCATCGGCGAGGTGATGCTGCGTCTGACCCCGCCGAACTATGAGAAGATCCGCATGGCCTCCTCCTTTGAGGCCAGCTACGGCGGCAGCGAGGCCAACATCGCGCTGGCGCTGGCGAATCTCGGCGTGGATTCCACCTTCTTCAGCGTCGTGCCCAACAACTCTCTGGGCAAAAGCGCTGTGCGCTGGCTGCGCTGCAACGACGTACACTGCACACCGATGATCCTCTCCACCAAAGAGGAGACCCCCAGCCACCGTTTGGGCACCTACTATCTGGAGACCGGCTACGGCATCCGCCCCAGCAAGGTCATTTATGACCGTATGCACAGCGCCCTGACCGAGTACGACCTGACGAAGGTCGATCTGGACGAGCTGTTCGACGGCTTTGACTGGCTGCACCTGTCCGGCATCACCCCAGCGCTGAACAAAAATTGTGCGGATTTCATCCTGCGCTGCCTGCGCGCCGCCAAGGAGAAGGGCCTGACCGTCAGCTTTGACGGCAACTTCCGCTCCACGCTCTGGAGCTGGGAGGAGGCCCGCGACTACTGCACCCAGTGCCTGCCCTATGTCGATGTGCTGTTCGGCATTGAGCCGTACCACCTGTGGAAGGACGACGAGGATCATTCCAAAGGCGACTGGAAGGACGGCGTGCCCCTGCAGCCCAGCTATGAGCAGCAGGACGAGATCTTCCAGCATTTCATTGCCCGCTACCCCAACCTCAAGTGCATTGCCCGCCATGTGCGCTATGCCCACAGCGGCAGCGAGAACAGCCTGAAGGCCTTTATGTGGTACGACGGCCACACCTTCGAGAGCAAGCTGTTCACCTTCAACATTCTGGACCGCGTGGGTGGCGGCGACGCCTTCGCCAGCGGCCTGATCTATGCCATGCTGCACAACTACAAAGCCATGGATATGATCAACTTTGCCGTGGCCAGCAGCGCCATCAAGCACACCATCCACGGCGATGCCAACATCACCGACGATGTGAGCAGCATCCGCAATCTGATGAATATGAACTACGACATCAAGCGGTAATTCACCGCACGATGCAGCAGGGCCTGCCGGAAACCCGGCAGGCCCTGTTTGTTTCCGGTGCGCAAAAAAGGCACCCACCCCGGAGGGCAGGTGCCTGTGCAGCTGTGCTCAGTTGGAAAGGATCATGCGGTCGTTGGCAAACTCACCGCCGCTGGCGATCTGGAACTTGGCCAGCAGGTCGCTGACGTGCAGGTTCTTTTTCTCTTCCCCGGACACGTCGTAGATGATGTGGCCCTCATACATCATGATCAGGCGGTTGCCATACTTGATGGCATCCTTCATGTTGTGGGTGATCATCATGGTTGTCAGATGGTTTTCCTCCACGATCTTAGCGGAGAGGGTCAGCACCTTGAGCGCGGTCTTGGGGTCCAGCGCTGCCGTGTGCTCGTCCAGCAGCAGGAGCTTCGGCTGATTCATGGTAGCCATGAGCAGGGTCAGCGCCTGTCGCTGACCGCCGGAAAGCAGGCCCACACGGGCGGTCAGCCGGTCCTCCAGGCCCAGGTCCAGCGTCTTGAGCAGCTCACGGTACTGTTCCCGCTCGGCCTTGGTGATGCCGATGCGCAGGGTGCGCCGCTTGCCGCGCCGGGCAGCCAGCGCCAGGTTCTCTTCGATCTGCATCGTGGCGGCGGTGCCGGTCATGGGGTCCTGGAACACGCGACCGATGTAGGCGGCGCGCTGGTGCTCCCCCAGTTTGGTCACGTCGGTGCCGTCAATGATGATCTTGCCGCTGTCCACGGGCCACACACCAGCCACAGCGTTCAGCATGGTGGATTTGCCCGCACCGTTGCCGCCAATGACGGTGACAAAATCACCTTCGTTCAATTTCAGGTTCAGACCATTCAGGGCCGTTTTCTCGTTGACAGTACCGGCGTTGAAGGTCTTGGAAACATTCTGGATCTCAAGCATTTTTTGCATCCTCCTTCTGTGCCTTCTTTGCCGCGGGCTTTGCGAAGTACTTGCTCTTCCAATAGGGCACGGCCAGGAACACGGCCACCACGGAGGCGCTCAGCAGCTTGAGCAGGTTTGCATCAAAGCCGAGGGTCAGCACCAGCTGGATGACGATGTAGTAGATGATGGCACCCAGCGAAACGGACACCAGCTTGAGGGCAAAGTTGTGGAAGATGCGGCTGAACAGGGCCTCGCCGATGATGACAGCGGCCAGACCGATGACGATGGCACCACGGCCCAAGCTGACATCGACAAAGCCCTGATACTGACTCAGCAGTGCGCCGGACAGGGCCACCAGACCGTTGGAGACAGCCAGACCCAGCACCACATTGAAGCTGGTGTTGATACCCTGGGCACGGCTCATGGCGGGGTTGGAACCGGTGGCGCGGATGCCGCAGCCCAGCTCGGTGCCAAAGAACCAGTACAGCACGCCGATGACCACGGCGCTGACCAGAATGACCATGATGATGGGGTTGTGGAGCGCGAACTCCTTGACCCAGCGCAGGGAGATGAGCAGGCCGTACTTGTCCACGTTGATGGACTGGTTGGCCTTGCCCATGATTTTCAGGTTGATGGAGTACAGAGCCAGCTGAGTCAGGATGCCGGCCAGAATGGCGGGGATGCCCATAAAGGTGTGCAGCAGGCCGGTGACAAGGCCGGTGGCCAGACCGGCCAGCACCGCCACCAGCAGTGCCAGCCAGACGTTCATGCCGGAAAGCAGGCACATGACGCACACGGCGCCGCCGGTGCCGAAAGAGCCGTCCACGGTCAGGTCGGCCACGTCCAGAATGCGGTAGGTCAGGTATACGCCAATGGCCATGATGCCCCAGATCAGGCCCTGCGCACAGGCACCCGGCAGAGCACCCGGCAGGTTGGCAAGTCTTGCAATGATCTCCAAAACAATTTCCTCCTAAACGTTACACTTTTTTATCTCCCGTTTTGATACGGGAAAGCGGAGAAGAGTAAAAATATGCTCTCCTCCGCTATTTTCGTTTTGGTTCCCGCTGTTGTCAGGCCTCGATCTCCTCGTAGCCTTCCGGCACGGTCAGGCCCAGATCATCGCAGATGGCCTTGTTGTACTTCTTGGTCACGTCGGTGTACTCGATGGGCATGGTGGAGATATCGCTCTCGCCGTTCAGGATCTTGACGGCCATCTCACCGGTGGTGTAGCCCAGATCATAGTAGCTGATGGACAGGGTGGCCACGCCGCAGCCGGAGCAGATGCCCTCCTCACCGGCGAACACGGGCTTCTTGGCCGGGCGGCAGATGCCGTCGATGATGCCGGTGTTGGCAGCGCAGGTGTTGTCGGTGGGGACATACACTGCGTCGTTCTCGTCGGCAGCCTTCTGGCAGACAGAAGCCAGATCGTTGGAATCAGAGAAAGCGTACTGGGTGGCGGTAACGCCCTTGGCCTCCAGGTACTTCTGGACCTCGTCTACCTGATACTGGCTGTTTGCCTCGGCAGAGCAGTAGAGCAGGCCCACCTTGGTGGCCTCAGGCAGCCACTCGGTGATCATATCCGCCTGCTGATCCAGCGGAGCCAGATCAGAGGTGCCGGAGACATTGCCGCCCACGGTGCCATCGAAATCGGTCAGACCCAGAGCAACACCGTACTCGGTGACGGAGGTGCCCAGAATGGGGATGCTGTCGGTGGCAGCCTGTGCGGCCTGCAGGGCGGGGGTAGCGTTTGCCATGATCAGGTCAACGCCTGCGGAAACAAAGCCGTTGGCGATGGTGGCGCAGGTTGCGGAATCGTTCTGGGCGTTCTGGAAGTCAAAGGTGACATTCTCGCCGAACTGTGCGGTCAGAGCATCCTCAAAGCCCTGGGTGGCGGCATCCAGAGCGGCGTGCTCCACCAGCTGGCAGATGCCAACGGTATACTTCTGGCCGTCAGCCGCTGCGGAAGAAGCCGCAGCAGAGGAAGCGGTGGAAGAAGCAGCCGTGGAGCTGGAGGAACCGCCGCAGGCAGTCAGGGCAGCAGCTGCGCCGCAGACAGCGGCGGCAGACAGGAACGAACGACGAGAAATTTTACGCATGATATTACTCCCTCAATTCTACTTTCGCGGCAACAGGACACCGCATGAAAGTCAGTATTCAAGCGGCCAATCGCATCGCGCTGCCGCTTTACACTCGTGAAGTATATCACACTTTCCATTCTAAAACAACCGGGAAACAGCCCGAATTATCAATCAAAGTAATTTTATCTATCACTTTTTTCGATAGTTCTATGCCGCATCTGCATTCCTTCGAGCTTTTTCAGCTCACCGTCCAGCCAGAGCAGATTTTCTTCCAGCTGGGGGCGGTACTCTTTTGCAAAGTCGTACCGGTAATACAGCGCCTGCCACAGCTTTTCCTGCATCCGCCGGGCAAACACCGGCTCAAACAGAGCCTCCAGCCGCTCCACGGTATCTTCCAGCGCCATGCACACCTGCGCCCAGTGCACATCGGTGGCCTCCCGGGCGGGCACATCGTACCGGGCCAGATAATCCCCCACCCTTGCCGCAATGACCTGCCCGCCGCACTGGGTGGGCTGCAAAAAGTAGGATACCTGACCGTCCTTCGTGATCTCCTGCGCCAGCGGGTAAAGGGCGCAGACCAGCGGTTCGGCATCGTGGATGGCGCAGTGGTTCCCGGTGAGGAAGGGGCAGTTGCCGCGCTCCTCCTTCAGCGGGGCCAGCCGCAGCACCGGCAGACGGCTGACCCGCCCGATGCTTCCCCGGCAGAACGCCCGGGCCACGGTGCGGGGCGGCAGGCGCAGGCGGGCCGCAATGCGCCACAGGTCAAAGCCCGACAGCACGATATCCTCCCGCCCCCGGCAGCAGCCGCCGCAGCCCGCGCAGGCAAACGAAAACGCCTCGTCCCGGGCAAGCAGGGGCGCGGTGCGGGTAAAATCGGTGCGGCCGCAGAGATCGACCTGTGAATCCTTGAGCATAATGGTTCTCCTGTCCTGTGAATGGTTTTGTTCCATTGTACCACAAAGCCGGGCACAGAAAAAGGGAGCGCATCCGCTCCCCTGTTCAGGACCCCCGGCTCACACGGCGGTAGACCGTTACGGCATCCTCGATGTGGTAGGGCGCGGTGCCGTGGTTTCCCCCTGCCCCGGCCGTGATCAGAATGTATTCCCTGCCCTTCACCTCGGCCAGACTGGCAAGGCAGAGCCCTGCTTCCCCGGTGTAACCAGTCTTACCGCCCAGGATCCGGCCACTGTGCAGCTCTGTGCCGTCCAGCTGGCTCAGCAGGGTGCTGTGCATCGTGAACCCCTGCGGATGGCAGTTGGTGGCCGGAACGGTATACCGCTCCGTGGTAAACAGCTTGCGGAAGGTCTCGTTCTGCAGGGCTGCTTCTGTCAGCCGGGCCATATCCCGCACGGTGGAAACATGTTCCGGGTCGTGCAGACCGGTGGGGTTGCAGAAATGCGTGGCGGTCATCCCCAGCTCTGCCGCTTTCTGGTTCATCCGGGCCACAAAGGCTTCCTCGCTGCCGCTCACCTCCCGGGCCAGCGCTTCGCAGCACTCGGCCCCCGAGGGCAGCATGGCCCCGTACAGCAGATCCCGCACCGTGGCCGTTTCCCCGGGCTGAAACCCCGCCTGCGAGGCATTCTGGGCCTGCAGAGCCGGAAAGATCTCCTCGGGCAGGGTCACGGGCGTGTCGATGTCCGGGTTTGCTTCTATGGCCAGCAACGCCGTCATCATCTTGGTCATGGAAGCCGGATAGATCGTGCTGTCGGCATCCTTTTCGGCCAGCACCTCTCCGCTGTCGGCCCGCAGTAAAATGGCATGGGGACTGTTCAGCCCATCCAGCGTGATCCGCCGGGGCCACAGCAGCAGAAGCAGGGTCGCCAGCACCAGCAGCCAGAACAGCCGCCGGAAGGCTCTGCGCCGGTGCTTCCGGCGGTGCGGTGAAGTTTTCATTCTCGTTCTCATCCTTTTTTGCAAAATCAAAAGCGCTTTCATCCCCTAATACGGGACGAGAGCGCCTTTTTCTGCAAAAAGTGGGGCCGCCCCACAAAAATTTGTGCAGCGGCCCCAAGCCAGTTTAATATTTTACCTTTTTACGTCATCTACAAGAACGTGTTCAGTGCTGTGCCTTATGGAACATGCTCTTGCGCTTACGCTCCAGCAAATAACCGGCAGCCAGCAGGACACCGCCTGCACGCACCAGAACATCTGCCATCCAGTTGGTGGTACCGGTCTGGATCAGCTTGCCGCTCTCCGGGCGGGCATCCTGTACCGGCGGGTTCACTGGGGTCTCCGGGGCGGGCGTGGTCTTAGCAACTGCCTGCTCCACGGCGGAAGTGGTGGGCCGTGCATCCTGCACTGCCGGGGTAGTCGGCGTAGTGGGAGCCGGAGGAGTCGGATCGGAATCCTCAGGCGTTTCCGGTTCCGGGTTCGTGGGGATCACAGGGTCGGTCACTTCCCGCAGAGCGCCGTAAATGGTCACGGTGTACTGTGCGGAGTCGGTGCCATCGATGGTTTCGCCGGTGACCTTCACGTTGGAATCCGGGCCAAAAGCATCCAGCACGCCCGCTGCTGCGGTGGTGTTGGGATTGTTCTGGCTCTCATAGCCCCAGACGATGGTATAGGTCTTGCCCTCATACTCGTACTCGGTGCCATAGACCATATCATAAGCGCTGGGAGCACCCTCTGCCTGTTTTTCGTAGTTGCCCCAGATGAGCTTGGTGTTGCCCTCTGCATCGGTGGTCTTGGTGAAGTTCAGGCTCTTACCGTTCACCACCATATCCCGCAGAATAACGACCTGATCGCCATTCTCAGCGGTCTGGTAGGCAGTGTCGAAATTGTATCCGGCCCGCTTCAGCTCTTCCAGCGCCTTGCCGATGATCTCCGGGTCGTGGGAACCGTCCACATCCAGCATATAGTTCAGTGCGGCGGCGGGCACCCACACGGAGAGATACTGCTTCCCGGTCTCCTTGTTCAGGTCAGAAAGGTAGGTATAGGTCTGGCCTTTATAGGAAAGGGCATCGAAGTTTGCGTGGGTATCATCCTTGGTCAGCAGGAAGTTGGTCAGCTTGTCGCCCTGCTCGTTCACCGGCCACAGGGTGTTGTCGGCCTTGTAATCATAGGTCAGCGTGCCGCCGGTAACGATGAGGTTCTGGCCCTTGTCACTCTTAGTACCCACGATAGAGTTTACATCCACATGGGAGCCATTTCGAATGGTAGTGGTGGAGTTGCTGCCCAGAGAATAGATACCTTTGAGGAAATTGCCCTCAGTGATAAGAGTGCCGTTATCCATGGTAAAAGTTGCACCGTTACCGAGAACAATAGCGCTTGCGCCTTTTGTAGCCTGCGAAAGGTGCAACTTGCTATTTTGATCAACCAGAATACTGCTTGGATTCTTGCTTAGGTTAACACGCAGAGCATGAGCATAACCCTTCATTTGCAGATTATATTCGCTCTCTCCGGTAACATGCAGTTTGGTCGCACCACTCTGACCGCCAACAAACATCATACCAACACTGCCTATGGAGGTAACCTTGCTCTTGCCGCTGATTTCTACTTCATCAAAACCAGCGTAGATGCCAGTGGGAGCTTCCAATTTGACCTCGCTCTTGTTGGTAACGGTAAGTTTTCCCTTTCCGTTACTCTCGGGGCCGTAGATGGCAGTACCATTCTGAGCACTGACGCTTCCGGTGGAGTGATCAAATGTGATGTCAGTGCCGCCACCGGAAGCAACGGAGATACCCATGCCATTGCCGCTGATATTCACCTCGGAATTATCGAAGGTGATGTCCCCGGCACCGCCCTCATAGTCGATGCCACGGCCTTTGCTGTCAATGTCCAGCGTGCTGTCCTCTACGGTCAAGCTGGAACCGGTTCCACCGTAGATTGCAGAGCTCTGTGTTCCCTTGATCTCCAGTGTACTGTCACCTGTTACCGTGATGTCATCGGTACTGTCAATGCCATAACCATTGTTGCCGTAGACTAAACCTTCCTGATCATTATCGATCTTGTAAGCACCGCTGCCTACCGTGTCAATGGTCAGGCTGGACTTGTCCTCTACGGTCAAATCGCCCCGCTGTACGATACCGCGTCCACCCTGCGTACTGGAACCTGCTTCTGTGTGCTTGATATCCACATCGGCATTGTCCGTCAAGGTCACATCAGAATCGTTAGAGATCACCATTCCGGTAGAAGTATGATCAATGTTCAGAGAACCTTGGTCGCTGGTATCGTCACCCTTGATGGTCAGGGACGCACCCTCGCCACTGCTGTCATCACCTGCGTTTTCGCCGCCCACACGGATGCCTTCCACATTGCGGTTGGGGCTGCTCGTGCCTTCTTTTTTCGCTTCTTCTGCTTCCTTGGCGGCATCCTCCAAGGCTTCCTTGCCATCAATGGTGTTTTCGCCCTTTAATGTAACGTCCACCTTGGAGTGATCCCGTGCAACAATACCTGCGGTGTTATCTTTTTCGGTCAGATTGATTTCGGTATGATCCAGCGTCAGGTCAACGTTGGTTTCCTTGTTTTCATCTTCGCCTTCCAGATTCACACCGATATCAATGCCGTTACCGCCGGTGGTCAGTTTGGAATCCTTGACTGTCAGGTCAACATTTGCACCCTCGCCCACCTTGATGATGGTTTTATCCCCTGTGTTCTCGGTATCCGTGGCTACTTCAGTCGGGGTGCTGGTATCTACATTCACGCCCTCAACCACGATTTTTACATCGTTGCCTTCGGTACCATCGGCCTTGTCCGTCTTTTTTACATCCTCCATAACGGTGATGGTGTTTCCAGTTGTGGTCTCAGCCGTGGGGCTGTTCTCTGCGTTGTTGCCAGAAGAATCTGTGGTAGTATCCGTCGGTGTGGTTTCCTCTGTACCATTGTCGGAGTTATCAGTGGATGGCAGAACATCTTCCGTTGGCGCGTTGCCGCCCTTGACGTTGATCACACCATGATCCGCTTCATCCTCGTTGACGTAGGTGCGGTGCTCCTCACTGCCGTCCTCACCCTGATAACTATACGCGCCGCGAGTGTCATCCTTGTCAACAGTTACACTGCCATCGCCCAGATAATACGTCACCGCAGAAGCGCTGGGGCCAACCGCGCTCACTGCAACCGCGGTGGCCAGCGACATTGCTGCCAACTTGAATTTCTTGTTTGTCATTTTTCTTCTGCTCCTTTCCAGTTCATGCTCACATGATCGAAAAGTGGTGGTTAAACAGCAGACCGATCCTTTGTCAGTCATCAATACTCCCAGTTTCTCCACAAAAAGCACCCGACAAAAAGAAAAAAGCGCCGCACCAGCCAAATGGCTGGTACAACGCTTTGCGTTTTGTACTTTAGGGGTGCTCGCCCTCTCTATCTATGCTTTAACCCGCCGCTTTTCTCAAGGGCAGGGTGATCGTGGTTCCCGGAAAAGCTACTCCCATACACTTCTCCATAACCCCGCACCGACTGCCCTTTGGGGGCGCTGGCACATTTCCGCATAGTTGAAGAGGGTTGCAGAGCAAAGTGCAGCTGGCGGCCCCTACCGGGCCTTCCACCTTGCGTCACAGCCTCCCGACTGATTTGCTGATCTTTCTGTTTTGCTGACAAGGTGCTTCTCGCACCTTGTCATACCCCCCCCCCCTATAAAA
>ERZ824598.4296-NODE-4296-length-10873-cov-2.510261_pt1 | contig 10873 bp, 10 predicted proteins | sample MGYA00519934_ERZ824598 | MGnify/ENA primary metagenome ERZ824598 (study PRJEB31778, sample SAMEA3449177) | human gut metagenome | biome: human gut; feature: human-associated habitat; material: faeces | place: United Kingdom | collected 2010/2012 ... | reverse complement strand
ACGGCTGTCAAACCGGGACAAATGATGGTGAAGATTGTCCACGATGAGTTGGCTGAGTTGATGGGGGGCAAGAATGTCGAAGTAGATATAAAAGGTAATCCGGCGATTATTTTGATGTCCGGTTTGCAAGGTTCCGGTAAAACGACCTTTTCCGGTAAGTTTGCCAATTTATTGAAGAATAAAAAAGGGAAGAAACCTTTGCTGGTGGCTTGTGACGTTTATCGTCCCGCTGCTATCGAGCAGTTGAAAGTTTTGGGCGAACAGATCCAGGTGCCTGTATATAGCGATGAGACGACCAAAGATCCGGTAAGGATCGCTTTGGATGCCATTAAACAAGCCAAAGCGAAGGGGTATGATGTGGTGATTGTCGATACGGCAGGACGTTTGGCTATCGACGAGCAGATGATGAACGAGATCGCTGCAATCAAAGAGGCTATTCATCCGAATGAAACCCTGTTTGTGGTCGATGCGATGACCGGTCAGGATGCAGTGAATACTGCCCGCGAATTTAACGAACGGCTGGATTTCAACGGAGTGATTCTGACCAAACTGGATGGAGATACCCGGGGGGGGGCCGCTCTTTCTATCCGTACGGTAGTGAACAAACCGATCAAGTATGTCGGAACCGGAGAGAAACTCGAAGCTTTGGACGCCTTCCATCCCGAACGTATGGCCGACCGTATTCTAGGGATGGGAGATATCGTGTCCCTGGTAGAAAAGGCTCAGGAACAGTTCGATGCCGAAGAAGCCAAAAAATTACAAAAGAAAATTTCCCGCAATCAGTTTAATTTTAATGATTTCCTGAGTCAGATCCAGCAAATCAAAAAGATGGGAAATATCAAAGATCTGGCTTCCATGATTCCCGGTGTCGGTAAAGCACTGAAAGATATCGATATCGACGACGATGCCTTTAAAGGAGTTGAAGCGATTATCTATTCCATGACTGCTGCCGAACGGGAGGATCCGACCCTGATAAACGGTTCACGCCGTAAGCGAATTGCCGAAGGTAGTGGAACGACCGTTCAGGACGTGAACCGTCTGTTGAAACAATTCGAAGAATCGAAGAAGATGATGAAGATGTTGTCCGGTGGTGGTAAACTGATGCGGAAAATGCCCGGCATGAGACGTTGAGCGACTGTAAGTGATTAACGAAAAGTGAATAGAAGAAATGGAGTTAATAGATGGGAAAAAAATTGCAGCTCAGGTAAAACAAGAGTTGGCAGATGAAGTAAAACGGATGAAAGCAGCCGGAGCCAAAACACCTCATTTGGTGGCCGTTCTGGTAGGTAACGATCCGGCGAGTGAAACTTATGTGGCCAGCAAAGTAAAGGCTTGCCAGGAGGTCGGTTTCAAGAGCACCGAAATGAGGTATTCGGCCGATATTACCGAAGAACAATTGTTGGCTGTCGTCGATAAGTTGAATCAGGATGCCGACGTAGACGGTTATATCGTACAGTTCAAGAAATGCCGCGGCAGAAAAGCAGCCCTGAATACACTGATCAATCTGGTCTGCGATACGATCGTGGAACCGGAAAAACAGATCATAGGAATCGCCCACGCCGATGCGTATGAAGATTCTCTGTATGTCATGGAGGAGATCCGGAAGCGTATCAAGGTGCGTGATTTTATCAATACCTCTTATGATTATTGTACAGGCAGCCATGTCGGCCCGGATACAATCGCCCTTTTCTACATGGCAAAGGATCGTGAGCTTGGCGTTACCACAGATACTGAATAGGATTCTATCGAAACAGATACTGCATAGGATCCCATCGATATAGATGCCAAATAAAAACAGTTCGTAAAAAAAGCTCCGCATACTGCGGAGCTTTTTGCTGCCTATCAGGCTTTTTCTTCTTTTTCTTTTTCGATCGTATATTTACCCGAATAATAATTCAGATCGGTCATTACCTGTGAATCCGGTGATTTACGGATATCACGCAAGTATTCATGTGTATTGAAATCATCCGCTTCAAATTCGATCATTGCCACCGCAATATTGGAACAATGCGCTGCAATACGCTCTAAGTTGCTGAGCAGATCATTAAAGGCAAATCCGTTATTGATATCACAGTTTCCCTTCTGCAGGCGGATGATATGATTTTTCTTGATCTCACCGCAGAGCAGCCGGATCGTGATACGCAGCGGCTCTACTCTGTGTGCGATTTCTATATCATCGTTTTCAAATGCATGAATAGTCAGCTCCATGATCTCCTTCACTGCTTCGATCAGCACCTCAGATTCCTTCTGCGCATCTGCAGAAAACTGGATATTCTTCTCACTGATCTCCTTTGCCACTCTGGAAATCCCACAGGCATGATCGGCAATCCTCTCAAAATCACTGACCGTATGCAGGAACTTTGCACTCTGTCTGGTCTGCTGCTGGTTCTGCTCTGTCGCCGTGACACGCATCAGATAAGTTCCAAGCTTATCTTCATATTTATCGATGATCTTTTCTTTATCCTGGATCTTATTATAGGCTTCTGTTGTATACTGCTCCATCAGATGCAGGGCACGCATGACGTTTTTCTGTGCACCTGTTGCCATTCCGTTCATAACGGTATGCACCTGTGCAAGTGCAAGCTCCGGATTGCGCAGGAAACGTTCCTCGAGCAGGTCAAAATCTGCCTGATCTTCCATCTCGTCATCTGTCTCTTTGATCAGCCAGAATACCAGCTTGTTGATCTGTTTGATAAACGGTGCCAGAATCAGTATCGTCACAACACGGTATACCGTATTTAAAAGCGCTATGGATACGGAAGTCATCTGCATGTCCATAAAAGCGAACTGTTTTCCACCTGTCAGGATCGCCTGCAGGGCATAAAAAACACTGCCACAGATGATCATACCGAATAAATCATTGATCAGATAAACAAGTGCTGTTCTTTTACCGTTTTTATTGGAGCTGACACCGCTCATCAGAACCGGGCAGGAAGCACCGATACCAATACCCATGACGATCGGCAGTGCTGCTGAAAACGGCACATAACCGGACATAGCGATCGACTGCAGAATACCAACCGATGCGGATGCGCTCTGCAGGATTGCGGTAATGAGAATACCGACGAAAATACCAAGCGCCGGATTGGAGAACTTTGTCAGAAGTCCCGTAAACTGCGGAATACCCTGCAATGGCTCCATTGCTGTCTTCATGGCAGACATGCCCATCATCAGTATCGTAAATCCAAACAGGATATCCCCGATCGCACGATAAGAATCTTTTTTTGAAATACTCCTGACCAGCAGACCGAGAATTGCCATGATTGCAGCAATACTGGTAGAAGAAAGCAGGGATGCAATACCGCCTGCTCCCTGGATATCGGACAGACATAAGATCCATCCTGTGATACTCGTTCCGATATTGGCACCCATGATAATACTGATGCCCTGTATAACCTTCATCATACCGGAATTTACAAAGCCGACTACCATAACGGAAGTCGCAGAGGAAGACTGGATGATAGCTGTTACACCCGCGCCCAGTAAAATACCCTTTACCGGATTGCTGGTCAGCTTATAAAGAAGGGTTTCCAGCTTATTACCGGCCACCTTCTTGATTCCGTCTCCCATGACGCTCATGCCATATAAAAAGAGTGCAATGCCGCTCAAAAGTCCAAGCAGTAGCGTGATTATCTTCACCGTATCCATAAATGAATCCTCGTTCCTCGCCCGTTTCCCACAGGCTTTTTTCTTACGCTCTATTTCTATTGTATTTTTGTATCGGCAAAGTGTCAATTCATTTTTTTCAATTACAGCAATATTTCTCTGCTCATATCATGATCTCATCCCCGGAAATCAAATTTCTGTCCAACCTCGCTCTCTGCTTTTGTCAGCACATTTCTTTCCGCGAAATCATAAGCATATCCGGAAACAGCATCCACCAGATCCTCTATCGTATCCGCCTGAAATTCCAGATACTCCGGCTGCTGCTGTTCTGCCTTCTCCGCCTTTTCCGTTTCTTCATCCTTTCGTTTTTCTATCCGCTCTTCCCGGGCTTCCTTTTCCGCCTTTTTCTTTTCCTTCGCTTTTTCTGCCTTTTTCGCTTCCTGTCTTTTCTGCAGTGCCTTAGTCTGTGCAGTATTTGCCTTTTCGACTGTGGCAAAGAAAGAAGCTCTGCCATCCTCCCCGATCTGCATACCGAAATTTTTGACCTTTGCACCGCTGCTTATCAGACTGTTTTTCGCGCTCATCAGTTTGCTCTGGGACATGGCGATCAAGCCCTCATATTTCTTACGGAAATTTTCATCCGTTGCCATTTTTTCCAGTTTTTCTTCATCGATCAGAACGACCGGTTTGCTGGCATTGCCATAAGCAGAGGCATATGCTTCCACCTGCGCTTTCTTATCCTTGCTTACCAGAATGAAATCCATTCCGTGAAATTTATTCTTCAGCTTGTCATAATAAGATTTTGCTTTGTCCGACAGCTCCACATTTCCGACAACCGTTCCGTATCCCGCCTTTGTCGTTGGCGCAAGGGAACTTCCCTCAGAAACAGGCTTCCACTCGGACACTTTGACTTTGTCTGATTTAGAAGCCGTTTTGCCTGTCTCCTTCCGATTTTCAGTTTTTGCCTGTTGGGTATTCTGATAGACCTGATTTGCCTGTTGATAAGAAACACCTGATATACTCATATTTACTTCCTCCTTGAAGTTTATTCCGTCTCAAATCCTTTTGAGAATCTTCTTATATAATATATATCGGTTGTTTTTCCGGTTTCTGAAGAGGAAACACTTAATCTGCGATAACCGAAATTATAACTTACACCATGTTTTTTCTCATTCAATTTTGTATGGCAAAAATTTATTAAAATAAAAAGCAGGTAGTCAGCCATTGCAACCGACTACCCACTCACAACTATTCTTCCGCGAACAACTTCTGCTTCCGCTCCATCATCTCATCGATCTTCTCAATATACAGCGCAACATCCTTCACATTATCACACCGCTCGATGCGCCCATCCGGGAAGACACGCTTTGTAATGCTGCCTGCACCGAGGGCTACGATCGTCTGCAGTTCCTCCATGATCAAAATATTGTATATGCCATATTTTCCGTCCCGTGCATAGCCTACGTTTTCAAAATTACCGGACATATTTTTCTGCCGGTAGAGATAATAAGGCTGCATGGAAAGCATGCGTGCGCCCTCCGCTGCGATCCGCATCGTTTCATCCGTATTATGGATGGAAAACACCTGATGCTCGTCCATATAACGGCGCAGTCTGGAAGCCCGTTTGATTGCCAGCGAATGTACGGTCAGAGAATCCGGTGAAAGTGCCTCGATCTGACGGATCGTTTCTGCCACATCTGCCTCATCCTCGCCCGGAAGTCCTAAAATAATATCCATATTGATGTTATCAAAGCCAAGCTCTCTTGCCATATGGTAAGCGTCTACCGCCTGCCCTACCGTATGCCTTCTGCCAATCAGCTGCAGCGTTTTATCATGCATGGTCTGCGGATTGACTGAAATCCTTGTCACACCGTATTTCTTCAGAACCTCCAGTTTTTCTCTTGTAATGCTGTCTGCTCTGCCTGCTTCTACCGTAAATTCTTTTACCGTACTGAAATCAAAAATTTCTTTCAGATTCCGGATCAGTCTGTCAAGCTGCTCCGCCTCCAGAGTGGTAGGCGTTCCACCGCCGATATACACGGTATCCAGTACTTTATCCTTGCAGATCCTTGCTGTTTCCTGCATTTCCCGGATCAGGCAGTCAATATAGGTTTCTACCCGTTCCCGGAATGCTGCGATCGGATAAGAAGTAAATGAGCAGTACAGACATGTTGTCGGGCAAAATGGTATCCCAATGTAAAGGCTGTAGCCATCATGTGTGATCTGGCTTAAGATCGCCTTTTCCCGCTTTGCAATATCAATGGCAAGCTCTGTCTTTTCCTGACTGACATAATGCTCCTGCTTGAAAAAAGCAGCAACCTCTGCTTCTTCCTTTCCTTCCTCCAGCATCGTCATTGCGATCTTTGTCGGGCGGATACCCGTCAAGTTACCCCAGGGCAACTTCTTGTCCGTATATGCAGAGAGACTTCTGTATAAAAATTTTTTAAACTCATTTTTGAAAGCCGGAGCAGTTCTTTCGATGTCCGCTGTATTCAGTGTCCATAAAGTCCCGTCTTCCGGCTTCATTGTAATCTGTTTTTCTTCTACTGTGATGGTGAATGTCTGTAAAGGTTTCTCTGCCGGTTTCTTTTCCACGCTCTCCGGTGTCAGGACCTTTACCGTCTCCTCCGGGTAAAATGCCTTTACCAGCGAATGAATGTCATATTCCCATCCTGCTTTATTGATCTTAACCTGTATCATCTTATGCTTCTTTCCTATTGTACAAAGGGATTATATTTTTTCTCATGACCGATCGTTGTCTCCCCGCCATGTCCCGGATAGACCTTTACATCATCCGGCAGTAAAAACAGCTTTTCATTAACAGATCGGATGATTGCGGAATAGCTTCCCGTCTCAAAGTCGGTTCTGCCTACAGATTCCTGAAACAGCGTATCGCCGCTGATCAGAACCTTATCTTTTGCGAAGTAATAACAGCAGCTTCCGACGGTATGCCCCGGTGTTGCGATCACCTTTGCCGTCATACCTGCCAGTGTGATCTCCTCTCCATCCCTTACATAAACGTCCGGGATCACGGTCTCCGGTCTGCCACACTGTGCGGACAGATTTGTTTCAGCATTTTCACAAAGTGCCTTTTCCACATCCTGCGCATAAATTTTAGCGCCGGACAACTTTCGCAGCTCATTCGCACCCCAGATATGGTCAAAATGTCCGTGTGTCAGTAAAATACCGACGATCTGAAGTCCTGCCTTCTGCACCTGCTCATACAAATAGGCTCCCTGATCCGCAGGATCTACAAAAACAGCTTCTTTACTTCCTTCTTCATATAAGTAATAACAGTTTGTCTGGCACATGCCCAGCATGATTTTTCCGACCTTCATAAATTATGTGCTCCTTTTATTTGTCAGCCTGTCGTTCTCTCAATACTGAGAACGCTTTCGATATTATGCAGTTTATCGATCACTCTGTTCAGCTCTTCCTTGGAAGAAATCTCAAACGCTACATTCATCGTTGCAACGCCCTGTTTACTCGTCCTTGTATTCATGCTTTGGATATCGATATTTTTCTCTGTCAAGGCTCTTGAAACATCTGCCAGCAGTCCGTTTCTGTTATTGGCATAGATCGTGATCTCCGCAAAGTATCTTCCTTTTCCGTCAATGGACTCATCCTGCCACTCTGCATCGATCAGGCGGCTCCTTTCGATCTCCGGCAAGTTGATAATATTGACACAGTCTGTTCTGTGGATAGAAATACCTCTTCCTCTTGTTACAAAGCCGATAATTTCATCTCCCGGTACAGGGGAACAACACTTGGAGAAACGGACAGCCACATCATGAATGCCCTTTACAACAATACCGTTTTCCGTCTTGGATCGTGGCAGCATCTGCTTGGCTGCTGCACTTTCCTCCACTGCCTTGATCACTTCCTCATCGGAAAGTTCCTTCGGATGGTCGCGGTCATACATTTCCTTCATCTTATTGATGATCTGGCCTTCCTTCAGACCGCCGTGCCCGAGTGCGGCAAGGACGGATTCCCAGTCACGGAATCCAAACTTTTTCATAATGGATTCCATATATTCCGGACGCATGATATCCACCTGATTGATCGACTTTGCTTTACAATAAGAAAGCAGAAGCTCACGTCCCTTGATGATATTATCGTCCTTCAATTCATTTTTAAACCATTGATTGATCTTATTTTTTGCCTGTGTCGATTTTACAACATTCAGCCAGTCACGGCTCGGCCCCTTGGAATTCTGGCTCGTTAAGATCTCCACACGGTCACCGTTGTTGATAACATAATCGATCGTCACAAGCTTTCCGTTGACACGGGCTCCGATCATCTTATTACCGACTGCGGAATGAATGCTGTACGCAAAATCGATCGGAGTAGATCCGGCAGGCAGGTTTTTGACATCACCTGTCGGGGTGAAACAATATACACTGTCAGAGAACAGATCCAGATCGCTCTTGAGCAGATTCATGAACTCTCTGTTATCCGACATATCTCTCTGCCACTCCAGAATCTGACGCAGCCAGGAGAGCTTTTCTTCTTCGGCCCCGGTATTGATCTTCTTACCATCGGAAGCCTCTTTATATTTCCAGTGCGCCGCAATACCATATTCTGCCGTCTTATGCATTTCATAGGTGCGGATCTGGATCTCGAACGGCTGACCGGAAGAACCGATCAGTGTCGTATGCAGCGACTGGTACATATTCGCCTTTGGCATGGCGATATAATCCTTAAATCTGCCTGGGATCGGTTTGTACATTTCGTGGATCACACCAAGTGCCGCATAACAGTCTTTGACCGTATCCACGATAATACGGACAGCAAAAAGATCGTAGATCTGATCGATCGTTTTATTCTGATTCTTCATCTTCTTATAAATACTGAAAAAATGCTTGACTCTGCCATCGATCTTTGCCTTGATGCCCGCACGTTCAATATGCGCACTGACCTCATCTACGATATTCTGTACATATCTCTCACGTTCTACTTTTCTGACCGCGATCTTATCCACCAGATCATAATATACATCCGGCTGTAAATATTTCAGTGACAGGTCATCCAGCTCGACCTTTACCTTCATGATACCAAGACGCTGTGCGATCGGCGCGTAAATGTCCATGGTTTCTCTGGCTTTTTCCTGCTGCTTCTCCGGTGTCATATGCTTGAGGGTACGCATATTATGCAGTCTGTCGGCAAGCTTGATAATGATAACACGGATATCCTTTGCCATGGCGAGAAACATCTTACGCATGTTTTCCGCCTGCAGATCCAGCTTGTCGCCCTGATACTGCAGCTGTCCCAGCTTTGTCACACCATCAACGAGAAGTGCCACATCGTCACCGAATTCTGCCCGGATCTGATCTGTCGTCATGATCGTATCTTCCACAACATCATGCAGAAGTCCTGCCGCGATCGTCTCCTTATCCATTTCCAGATCTGCCAGTATGATTGCAACACAAAGCGGGTGGATAATGTATGGCTCTCCGGATTTTCTTGCCTGATCCTTATGTGCATCATTCGCCACCTTATAGGCACGCTCGATCAGCGAAATATCATCACTCGGATGGTATCTTCTCACACGCGTGATCAGATCCTGATACAGTTCCTCCGGTGTTTTGTATTCCGCCATAGCTTCAATATGACCATCATCAAATACCAATTCAGTTTTTTTCTGTTCTTCAGCCTTTGTCAATTCTCCCACTATATCGCCCACTCAGTCTTCTCTTTGATTTGAACCGAAAGCCGCTTTTCTTCAGCCACCAGTCCATAATATTATATTATTATTTGACATTTTCGTCAATAATCGTCGATTTGTATGGGAGATATCTATGGACTTATAAGCTATAAAAATAAGAGATCCAAACCTGATATGATAATATCACAATCAGTTGGATCTCTTTTTACATCGTTCCCTTTTAATTACTTATCTCCTGTCTCCGAAGTACTGCAGTTTTGAAATGAAAAGTGCTACTTCGTCATAGATCAGATTAAATTCTCTGTCATTCCTGCTGCTGATCATTTCTTCCAGTTCTGCCATCTTACGTTTTCGTTCTACGTTTGAAACAGCCATCTTGCCCGTGCCTGCTGGCTTTTCTTCCGTTCCGTATCTGCTTTCCGGTTCATGTGTCAAAAAATCAATGACCGGAATTTTCAATGCCTCTGCAATCCTGTTGGTATAATCCAGACTGATCGACTGTTTACCACGTTCTATTGCACTCAGATAAGAAGAAGAGATATCAGCCATCTCCGCCAATTGTTCCTGGGTCAGATTCTGTTTTGTTCTTTCCAGCTTAATCCTCAGACCAATCTGCTCTTTATTCATTGCATCCGCTTACCTTTCCTATTACTACTACTATTTTAATAGAAGAGTTCCAGAATATACAATGAACAATAATGTTGTTTTCATTCATTATTATGGAGTTTATCCATTATAACATAAATTATACAGGTGATAATCAATTATCTGACCTGACAACCGCCCCACTCTACCACAGTAAAACCGATTCTCTCCGGAGCACTAAGGTTCTGCGCCGGGATCTCCACTGCTTTACCCACTGGCTTCCACGCCATAAATACCCGCAGCAGCGTGTCTGGAACCGGATCAATCAAAAGCTGTGCGTTCTGTGTATAAACATCCGACTGAAAAGCAATGAGATTATATGGATTGTCCTGCATCAGTGGCAGCCAGTATACCATAAATTCATTTGCTTCCCTCCGGGTAAGTCCCAGCTTACTTAACGCATTCTCCAGAAAAGCTGCGGTATCACTTCCCGCTACACAATATCCGCTGGAGAAATCATAGTCTGCTCCGCTTTCACCTTCCCAATAGAGGTAGTTATAGGTTTGTCCGTCTGCATCTGTCAGTGTCCCATCCGGGCTGGCAGACACATTCCAGCCATCCTGATACGCAGGATAGGTACAAGTCAGTTCTCCGGCGTAATCCAATTTCACCGTAACGTCCGTTTTGCTCTCCGGATAGAGATAGATCACCGGCTTTGCATCATATTCTTCCTCATCATCGCAGTTGCCCTGACAGGCTGTCAGACAACATGCACAGGATAATACTGCAAGCATTGCCAAAAGCCGCTTTATACGCAATTTCCCCATGTATTTCTCCTTCCAAAACAAACAACCAGCTTATCTGTGGTTTTATTCTACCACGAATAAGCTGGTTTGTATAAAAATAATTATTGTCTTACTTATAGGAGAAATCCGAAAGAAAATCGGAACTGTTTTATAAGTATCATGAAATTTTAATACTATAAATTTATGGGAATTATGGGAGAGATATTGATGC
>ERZ824598.4295-NODE-4295-length-10877-cov-4.428109_pt1 | contig 10877 bp, 14 predicted proteins | sample MGYA00519934_ERZ824598 | MGnify/ENA primary metagenome ERZ824598 (study PRJEB31778, sample SAMEA3449177) | human gut metagenome | biome: human gut; feature: human-associated habitat; material: faeces | place: United Kingdom | collected 2010/2012 ... | reverse complement strand
TTATCTTAGTTCTCTGATGACAGAACAATTTAATATATTGGCTGCAAAATAGTTTTATTATGCTGACATAATAAGCAATATGACGTTGTGGAGGATTTGAGGTATGGGAAGTTTGAGTAGGTGAAATGAGAGGTTAAAGGAAGAAAGGAATATCGGCTTATGATGTATCAAATAGGGAATATTCCGGTGCAAATTGTCCGCTCCCGGCGTAAAACGATTTCATTGGAGATCAAAAAAGACTGCCGGGTGGTGTTACGTGTGCCAAATCGGATGCCAAAGCGGGATATTGTTCGATTTTTGAACGAGAAACAAAGCTGGCTGGAAGAAAATTACGCAAAGATGGTGCAGCGAAACAAAGTGCGAATGGCGGCCAAGGCAAAGTACCATTTATCGGACAGTAAAATTCATGAGCTTGCAGAGCAGGCGGTTGAGGTGGTGCCAAAGCGCGTGGCGCATTATGCGGCCCGGATGGGTGTGACTTATGGACGCATTACGATCCGTCATCAGAGGACCCGCTGGGGCAGTTGCAGCAGCAATGGCAATTTGAACTTTAATTGTTTGTTGATGTTAGCACCGCCGGAAGTGCTGGATTATGTTGTGGTGCATGAATTATGTCACCGCAAATACATGAATCATTCGAAGCAGTTTTGGGCAGAAGTGGCAAAGGTGATGCCGGATTATAAAAAATGCGAACGCTGGTTAAAAGAGGAAGGCAGCTTGCTGATTGGGTAATATTGGAGAGAAAAATGTATACTATTTTGATCGTGGAAGACGATTTACATATTAATAATTTATTGAAGGAAGCGCTTGGCAAGGCAGGGTATGCCTGTAGTCAGGCGTTTTCTGGGACAGAGGCGTTGTTGTGGTTAGAACACAATGAATGTCAGTTGATCTTGCTGGATCTTATGTTGCCGGGATTATCCGGCGAAGAAGTGCTGCAGCAGATCCGGCAAACAAGTAATGTGCCGGTCATTGTATTGACGGCAAAGGGTGAGATGGAAGAAAAATTGGATCTGTTGACGAGTGGTGCAGATGATTATATGACAAAGCCTTTTGACGTGAAGGAAGTTATTGCCAGAGTGCAGATTCAATTGAGACATTTGCAGCATGGCGCAGGTGAAGAATCCACACATTTAAAATGTCGAGGGATGGATTTGGATAAGGAAACGCATCGGGTGATGATTGATGGTCAAGAATTGGGACACTTGACGCGGCAGGAATTTGCAATTTTGGAATTGTTATTGGAACATCCGGGGCAGGTATTTAGTAAAGAGGCAGTGTTTACTTATGCTTGGCAGGAGGAGTATATGGGGGAAACCAAAACATTGGATGTTCATATCAGCAATATTCGCAAAAAGATTAAGAAAATTACAGAGCAGGAATATATACAAACGGTATGGGGAATCGGTTATTGTATGGTCGCGCATTTATAAATCTTTACTATTTCTTTACGATTTCTTAGCGATATATTCGGAAATGGCAGTTATGATAGTCTATGTAAAACAAGAGAGAGCACAGAAAGGATGAATATGAGCGAAGGCAATGGAGAAATGTTATTGAAAACGAGAGGTTTGACGAAGCAGTTTGGCAAACATGTTGCAGTTGACCACGTGGATATGCACATACGGCGGGGCGCAATATATGGATTTATCGGCAGGAATGGTGCAGGCAAAACGACGGTTTTAAAGATGATCGCGGGATTAGCGGATCCAACTGCTGGCGAGTATGAGATATTTGGCTGTTCCGGAAAATCATTAGCGAAAGTACGGTCGAGAGTGGGATGCCTTATTGAGCAGCCGGGATTGTATCCAAATATGTCAGCGCAGGACAATCTTATGATTAAGGCAGAATTGTTTGGAATCCGTGATAAAAAATATGCAGAAGAATTGTTGGAATTAGTCGGTCTGGTACATGCCGGGCGCAAAAAGACAAAGCATTTTTCGCTTGGTATGAAACAGCGGCTTGGTATTGCTTTGGCTTTGGTAGGCAACCCGGATTTTTTGGTATTAGATGAGCCGATCAATGGGTTGGATCCGCAAGGCATTGTGGAGATCCGTGATATGTTGCAGCGTTTGTCTGAGGAACGAAATATTACAATATTGATTTCCAGCCATATCTTGGAAGAATTATCAAAGTTGTGTACGGATTTTGGGATTATTCACAATGGTGTGTTACTACAGGAGATTTCGCAGGAACAGTTGATACAGCAATGCAGCAAACGATTGGAACTTACATTAGATCAGCCGGAGCAGGCGATGCCGATTTTGGATCGACTGGGAATAACTCGTTATGAGATGATCGATGTCAACCATTTGTATTTGTATGAACGGCTGGAGGATAGCGCGCAGATTAATGCACAGTTGGTTGAAGCGGGGGTGTTTCCGAGGGAATTACGGATTTACCAGGAAGAATTGGAACGTTATTTTTTGAATATGACAGCAGAAAAATAGGTTGTCGGTGAAAGGAGCAATAATATGTGGAATAGTATTCGCATGGAATTATATAAAATATTTCGGATGAGATCTTTTTGGGTGATCAGTATTATTATGATCGGCTTGGTTTTTATGACAACAGAGTTTAACTGTGATGATATGAAGGCTGCGAGACAGGAACAAAGTGCATCAGAGGGTAATATTTCGGGACAGGAACAAAGTGCATCAGAGGGTAATATTTCGGGACAGGAACAAAGTACATCAGAGGGGAATGTTTCGGGACAGGAACAAAGTACATCAGTGGGGAATGTTTCGGGACAGCAGAACAAAGATGGTCTGCAGACAAGTGAATCGAAGAAAAAGGATCAGGCAAATCTGGAAATAGAGTCAGCGAACGATAATAACGCTACAATATTTTTTGGTATTTCCGAGGACACCAGCGAGATGGATGCAGAGTCAGTAGAAGTCTTAGATATGTTTTTATTGCATTTGAAATCGGGTATTTTGACAATGATGGCGCTTATTTTTGCGATAATGTTTGTGATGTTAGATATCAAAAATGGATATATCAAAAATATTGGCGGGCAGATGGAACATAGGCGTCACCTTGTGTATGCAAAGTGGATCGCCATGGCGATATATACAGTCGTATTTGATCTGATCAGCTTGGCTGTGCAGAGCATTGCGGTATATAAAACATTTCATTATATAAAATGGGGTGATGTGACAAAATATTTGCCGGAGATTTTACTGGGAATGGCATTGCAGTATGTGTTTTTGATCCTTTGTATGACGATCGCAATGCTTATTCGAAGTATGGCATTTAGCATGACATTGGGAATGTGTTTGATCATGGGGGTGGCACCGGTTGCCTGCATGGGGATTTCTGCGGTGATAAAGAAATTGTTTAACAGAAGTATAGACCTGCAGCCGTATTTGCTGACGACCAAAATGAAAACATTGCAGATTGACATGACTGCAACAGAAATTCGCAATGTGTGCTTGTTAGTGGTCGGCTATTTCGTAGTGATGTCTTTGATAAATATAATACAGATAGAAAAGAGGGATTTGGTATGACGTGGTATGTGGCAGTATCGTTGTCCGCGTTGGTGGTAATGTCCTATTTGTTGGTCAAGGTGCGGTGGCAGATGCGCAAGCTGGAGGAACAACTCCGGTTTGTGCAGGACAAGCAAAGTGATGGGATATTGGTCAGTGATATTCGTATATTGGGGATTGGCAAATTAACGGATTCATTGAATGAGATCTTGCAAAAGCAGCGCAGCAATAGGCAGGAGTGGGTGCAAAAGGAGAAAAGACTTGTGCAGACGTATACCAATCTGTCACATGACATTCGCACACCGCTAACCTCCTTGGATGGGTATTTTCAGTTGTTGGAGGATACAGAGGATGCAAAGGAGCGAACACGTTATTTGCAAATTATTCAAGAACGCATTCATGCGTTGCGGGATATGTTAGAAGAGTTGTTTACTTACACAAAATTGGAAAGCAGAAGTTATGAGGTTCCTTTGACAAAATGCGATTTTGGAGCATTGGTCAAAGAAGCCTTGTTTTCGTATTATAATGAGTGGCAAAAACAACAGATGGAACCGCAATTACAGCTTGAGGAGGGCGCATTATGGGTGCTTGGCAATGATCAGGCAATACGCAGAGTGCTGCAAAATGTGATTAAAAATGTATGGGAACATGGTGGCAGACATGTAAAGATCGTTTTGTCAGAGCAGGAGGGAGAGGCATGCCTGCTTGTACAAAATGAAGTGATGCACCCGGAATATATTGATGTGGAGCGGATATTTGAACGGTTTTATAAGGCGGATCTGGCGAGGAGTACCACGTCGAGCGGACTTGGAATGGCAATTGCACGTCAGCTTGTAGAACAGATGAATGGACAGATCACAGCAAATCTGCAGGAAAATATATTTTCTATTTGCTTGCAGTTTGTATGTATACGGTCATAAATAACGGCACAGGATTTCTATGCCTAATGGAATTTCCGGGGAACTCCTAAGATGAGTACGTCGTGTTTGTTATGGAAAAATGATTGGGATAGATTCTATGTAAAATATATGATACACTGAAAGAGAATTGTGATGTTATGGTGTGATTTTTGGAATAGGAGGAAATTGTAAATGTATTTGCCGAGTGATAAAAGATATGACAAAATGATCTATTCGCGCTGTGGCCGCAGCGGGTTAAAACTGCCTAAAGTGTCTATGGGATTATGGCAGAATTTTGGGCATCAGGGTCGTTTCGGCGATATGGAAGAAATGGTACATACTGCATTTGATCTGGGGATTACACACTTCGATCTGGCGAATAATTATGGGAATCCTTATAATGGAAGTGCAGAGGAAAATTTTGGGCGGATATTAGACCGGGGAATGCGTGAATTTCGTGATGAACTTTGCATTTCAACGAAGGCGGGTTATGAGATGTGGGACGGACCATATGGCGATCGAAATGGTTCTCGCAAATACTTGATCGCTTCCTTGGATCAAAGTTTACGACGGATGAAATTGGATTACGTCGACATTTTTTATCATCATGTTTTTGACCCGGATACTCCGCTTGAGGAGACGGCACATGCGTTGGATCAGATTGTTCGTCAGGGCAAAGCATTGTATGTGGGAATCTCGAATTATAATGCAGAGCAGACCGAGAGAATGCAGCAACTGCTTACGGAATTGGGGACGCCGTTTATTGCAAATCAGCCGTCATATTCGATGCTTAACCGTCAAGTGGAAAAGGATGGTCTGGATCAATATGCGGTGGCGCATGGGATTGGACTTGCAGTCTTTTCTCCATTATCACAGGGATTTTTAACAGACCGATATTTAAATGGGATTCCAACAGATTCGCGTGTGGGAAGAGGAAATACATGGCTTGGAGAACAATTGAATGAAGAATTGGTCAGCAAATTGCAACAGTTAAATACCCTCGCTGAGCGACGGGGACAGACGCTTTCTCAGATGGCATTGTCTTGGTGCCTGCATAATCCGGCGGTTGTCACAGTGCTTGCCGGCGCAAGCAGAAAGCAGCAGATCATTGATAATGTGGCGTGTATAGAACATTTAGAGTTTAGTGAGGAAGAATTGCAGGAGATAGAACAAATTCTTAAGTGATAAATGAGTTGGGGATGCTGGATTTGCCAGGGAGGAGAAATGTTATGGAATTATGCGGATTTTTAGCAGGGGATGGAACTTTTACATTTTGTGAATGTTGGCAGCATGTGGCATCTGCCCAAAAATTGGTACAGGAGACCTATGGCGAATATTTGACAGGTATCAGAGCTGAGAACTTTTTAATGGAACAAGGCTATGTTGTTTATTATGCGAATAGCGTGCAACATCGTTTTTGCATAGGATTTGGTGCGAAAAGCAGAATGATGCTATTGACGGCAGAACAAAAGGATTTCATTGTGGCAAATCTTTCAAATGCACTTACTGTAGAACAGCGTAAATCGATGGAAGCATTGCTGCGGCAAGACGAGGAGTGTCAAGAAAAGAGCGTTTTGTCGAGAATGGAGGCAAAATATTTGCAGTGATTTTCGTCTTTACAAAATGTTAGTAAACGTGCCCCGTAATAAGTATTATGGGACTTTGGCGTTCATTCGGGTGTGGGAAGTTTGAGTTATTGACATAATAAGCAATATGTGGTTGTGGAGGACTTGAAGTATGGGAAGTTGGAGTTGTTAATAAACAGAACGTTAGAAGCTTTTTAAGCTTGATATAGTTGGAAAGGAAAAGTGAATTTATGAAAGTATTAATTGTAGTAGATATGCAAAATGATTTTATTGACGGTGCACTTGGCACGAAAGAAGCGGTTGCTATTGTACCTAACGTTATTGAGACTATTAAGGGCTTTGAAGGAACGATTTTATACACGAAAGACACACATTTTGATGATTACATGGATACACAGGAAGGAAAAAATCTGCCGGTGCCACATTGCCTCAAAGGAACCGACGGTTGGAATCTGGCAGAGGATATCAAGGCGGTGAAATGCCCACAGGACAAAGTGTTCGAGAAGATGACCTTCGGCTCCAAAGAGTTGGGAGACTATTTACAGAGACTGGCTATTGAGGAAGACATTGAAGAAATTACGTTGGTGGGGCTGTGTACGGATATTTGTGTTATTTCCAATGCATTGCTCGTTAAAGCGTATTTACCGGAAGTACCGGTTGCTGTATTGCAGGATTGCTGCGCCGGTGTCACGCCTGAAAGCCATAAGAATGCTTTAGAAGCAATGAAGATGTGCCAGATCGAAGTGCGGTAATACAAAAAATACCACCATGTCATCTCCGACTGGTGGTAGTTAATCCCAAATTATTTCAGGTTTAGGCTGTTCTGTTTTTGGCACCGTTCCATACTTCTTTATTGTATAATCAAAGTTATCTTCGACACATTTTAACAGTTCCTCTGCATAGGCATCCTGATCAAAATCTATATCATTTGGATGATTTGGGTAATATCCAAAATGCTCGATAAATTTTATACTGGCTTCCTTATGTTTTTGAGTTATTTTATCCCTCCTTTAACTTTTGGGTAGCGTTGTCGCCTTCTAATTTATTGTCTATTTATCACAGTAGCAAATCTATTTCTCGCGGCCTCATCTTGTGGGTGTATTATTATTTTTCCTTCTTTAGCACACTCTCGAAGATGTTCTTTGTAGTCTTCTATTCCCGTATAACAATCATAATTAAACCCCAGACTCTGTCCGGTCTTTTCCTTTAACTCTTTTTTTAATTGTGATATCTCTTCATCTGCAGCTATCATGTTCAATATTTTCATCTTACAATCTCCTTATAAGCATCATACAACTATCGCGTATCCCAGTTTACTGCCTGACCACATATTGCTATTTTGCCAATAAAATAATAACAATATGTGGATTGGCCAGTAACTTCCGATATGGGAAGTAGTTAGTAATTATAATATAATATTTTATCAATTTGTGGGTTGGAATGCAATGCCTTCAACCCAATGTAATTTTAGCATGATTTCTTATCGATCTGTGGGTTGAAGGCATAGAAGTTGCGGGAGTCTCGTTCATCCTGTACTTTGCGGAGCGCTTCACCAAAGCGCTGAAAATGAACAATTTCACGTTCTCTTAAAAAGCGAATCGGATCTGCAATCTCTGGGTCCTTCACAAGACGGAGAATATTGTCGTAAGTTAAGCGTGCCTTTTGTTCAGCCGCCATATCTTCGTAAAGATCTGTGATTGTATCGCCGGTGCTCTGGAACTGGCTGGCACTGAAGGGCTCGCCGCTTGCAGCCTGTGGCCAAATGGCTAAGGTGTGATCGATATAATATTTGTCAAATCCAGAAGCCTTGATTTCTTCCGGGGTAAGATTCTTGGTTAATTGGCAGATGATGGTTGCAACCATCTCTAAGTGGGCCAATTCCTCGGTGCCTGTATCGGTTGCGATAGCGACCATGTGGCTGGAAAGACCGTAAATACAGGGCTTGCAGCGGTTTTTGGCGAGAGATTTTTGGCTTTTTTGAAACTGTCGAAAAAACTGCATTTTTGTCTGAAATATCGTGGTCAATTTGTGAGCGGAAATTTGTTGTTCCTGTGAATGAGAAGTGGCTCGGTATGATTGTTTTTTCTGAAATCAAATAGTTATTTTCGACAAAATATGATATAATTATCATATATATCAAACACTTCACAGAAGGGAGAATCTTATGGGAAAAGTAAAATATAATGAAATTACATATCCTTATGTAAAAATCGAATTATTAGATGGACAAGCTGATGATGTTGGAGTTAACCTAAAAAAGGTATATTCTTATATTGATGAACATAAGAATATGGGAAGAATCTTTCCTTATGGCAACGCCTATAAAGCCATCAGAGAAAAAGCAAAACATCTTAGTGGTAGATATGATGTTCGTTTTTCTAAAAGAGAAGTTGCTTCCCTTATCAAACACTTTGGTCGTTTAGGCAAAGATGAACGCTATATAAAAATTCCTTATAAAGAAGATTGTATTTTCAGAGCTATCTTTGACCTTGTCGACGAATTAAAATCACAATACCCGTTGACTCCTGAACTTCAATATTTTATTGGACAAATTCGCAGAGAATGCTTTTATAAAACACAAAGTTGTTTATATGAAACTTGGTATAAAAGAAATAAGAAAAACCAAACCACCCTTAATAAGCATTTACTTGACGATATGTTTGCTGCAGACTGTACTCTTAATCAAAATTTTTAAGGAGATTTTCTATGATTGATTCATTTAAGAATTTTGAAAGACTAAGATATAGGCTTTCAAATGATATGCGCGAAATAGCACTAGACACGAAAGGAAATGCTGACAAAATAAAAGGACAAATTTCAAACACCATATTTGCCACAATTTTTTCTGCGTTTATTACCGAAATTGCATTTAATGAAAATGAAACTGGATATAATTTAGGCATGATTGCTTTACAAATACTCATATTTTGTTTTATCTACATTGCCTCCTACATCATATATAACTATCTATATAATATTTTAGTAACAGCATGGAACAAACGGAAAGTTAATAAAATTGATAATAGTGCAAATACTATGAAACAAATTCAGAAAGATTTTGACAATATTGCATGTGATAGCATTTTAGTCGCCAAAGGCTATTTAGATGCCTTTTCCGCTCTATCCAACAGCGACTCAAATAAAAGCCTAAAAACATTCTATTTCTACGAAATAATGCACTATCTTGACACCGCTTGTGAAAAAACAAAAGAACTTGTACAATACAAATCCGAATGTATCCGAACTATACAAACTGCTTCTGGCGTAGATGTTTTTAGGGTTTCAAACTTATTAAATATAATAAAAGAAATTGATACATTTTTAGATATTAATTTCAATGCTATATGCACTGACAATCCACAACTACAAGCTATTCAACATCAACACAAACAATTAAAGAAAAAAATTGAATTTATAGAAACCAATCTTTAACTCATAAAAAATCGTATTATTCATTATAAGGTTTTGTCAAGTAAAGTGTGTAAATTTTTTGATTTTTTTGTGGTGGTCGATAAATCGCCCACCATTTTTACGAGCTTCAATCAAACGGAAGAGCCGTCTTTTTAAATTTCATATATTTTGTAAATATAATTTTTGACAGGATCGGAGTAACACAGCCAATTTTTGTTGGTGCAAGTGACGGAGGTATGGTTGTACAGATCTATATACAGAAGTATCCGAAAGAAGTTGGCGGAATCATTCTGATTTCAACCGGTGGGATGGATGCGGCTACGCTTAAAAGCCTTAAGAAGAAATATTTTCTTGCATCGCTTATGCTGTTTTATATGAAACATTGCAATTATGAAAAATTAAAACCGAAACTGATCAGGGCAGGAATGGGACATATCCGCAATGAAAGTAAAGAAGAAATTGCGTATGCACAGGAGATGTTTGAAACTATTTTTAAGGAACTGGAAGGCAAAATATTACTGATACTTCCGGATTAGGATTTCTTTTCCGGTAAAATGCAGAAAGATCTCATTCAGCTGATGCATAATCCAACCATCAAATATGTTTCGGGTGGGCACCTTTCGACAGTCCTGAAAGTAGAGGATTATGTGCAGACAATTCGTGGATTTCTGCTGAAAAATTTCTGAATATTGCATATATGCCGGATCAACATATTCGATGTATAAAGTTTTTGAAAGATGTGACGATACTTGTATTAGTAGCAGTGCAGATGCAGGGGCTGGCACAATGATGTTGATCTTGTGATAGGAGGAAGGGTTATGGCAGTTAATACAAACACAATAGTTTCAAATGTATATGCTCAAAATTATACACCGGGCAGTAAGGAAAAAACGAAAGTAGCCAGGAATACGGAAACAGGGGAAGTAAAGAAAGAAGAGAAGGTAACGGAATCCAAAGATTTGGGAAAGACGATTGGTGATCCAAAACTTTCGAAAGAAGCGCAAAAGTATTATGAAAAATTAAAAAAGAAATACGGAAATTATGATTTTATTCTGGTAAGCAAAGATCAGAAAGCAAATGCTCAGGCAAATGCCGCAAAATATGCAAATAATATTAAGACAGTCGTTCTTATTGATGAAGAGAAAATTGAACGAATGGCTATGGATGAGAGTTATCGTAAGAAATACGAGGGAATTCTCAGTGGAGCAACAGCACAGCTGCAACAGTTAAAATCCAGCGTGGAAAAATCCGGTGCTGATGTAAAGGAGTATGGCATGCAGGTGAATGATGGTGGAACCACTTCGTTTTTTGCAGTGCTCAGAAAATCATCGTCGGATCAGAAATCCAGAATTCAAAAGTCTGCGGAGAAAAAGAAGGCGGAACGGTTCTTATTTCCGGCGGCGTGCATAATGCAGAATATGTAGGGATTCAGGCTGCCATGCAGCTTGCAGATGAGCTGGATCCGAAGAAGATCGCAGGAAATATCATAGTGA
>ERZ824598.4293-NODE-4293-length-10880-cov-2.505219_pt1 | contig 10880 bp, 13 predicted proteins | sample MGYA00519934_ERZ824598 | MGnify/ENA primary metagenome ERZ824598 (study PRJEB31778, sample SAMEA3449177) | human gut metagenome | biome: human gut; feature: human-associated habitat; material: faeces | place: United Kingdom | collected 2010/2012 ... | reverse complement strand
CTCATTCAGCCAGATTATTTTTGTACCGTACTTTTGTGTCATATCTATTCCATTTACAATCATCTGCTCACCGCCAATCTTAATGCTGCCTGATTCATAAAATAATCAATGTCTTTTTCATCTCTGAACGAATATGAACCATTAAAATTAATCTGTGTCATTGACGGTTGTACTGTTTCCGCAATCCCTGTGACCGGATTTACCATTAAATCTGTCTGTATTGTTCCAACCGTTGAATCGCTTAACTCTTTCATGGCATCTGTGACCTGTCCAGCATTATTTTCAATACCTTCTGCCAGTCCTAAATCAATCATTTTACCAACTTCATTTTCAAATACTCTTGACGGCGAATGAATTCCCAACAGGCCCTTTACACCGTTTAAAGCACCTTTGGCGGCATCTTTTGCCGCATCAGCAATCGTCCCGGCAGCACCTACAATACCATTTTTTATACCGCTTATAATGTTGATTCCAATATCTGCCCAGTCAAAATCTGTAAATGAATCCCATATATCACCGATAATACCCGGTATTTCCGCTAATAAACCCGGTACCGCTCTTATTAGTCCGGCCGTCAGCTCTCCAATCAATGTAAAGCCCATTTCTAAGAGCTCCGGCAGTCTTTCTGCAATAGATGCCAGCAGTTGAATGATAATTTTCCCCGCAGATGATGCAATTTCCGGCAAATTGTCAATCAACCCATCTGCCAGCTTTTGCACAAGCTGAATACCCGACTGTAAAATCAATGGCAGATTATCCATAATAAAATCAATAAGGCTTTGCAAAATACAGCCTATGCTCTCAAGTGCATAGGGAAGATTCGATAATATCCCGTTTGCAAGGTTTCCGGCTAAATCGACCCCCATCTGAAGCACAGCAGGCAGGTTATCCGTTATGGTTGTCAACAAATTAGTGAGCATTTCCCCTGCCGCCTGCGGTATGTATTCTGTATATGTCATGCCTTCCTTGAAATTGCCGGCAATATTATCAGCAATTTCTTTCCAGTCCGTATCTTCTACAGCTTCTATAATTCCCTGTACCAACTGCTGTAAGATATCCCAGCCAAACGAAAGCAGACGCGGAATATTTAATGCAATATCACTAATCAGCTGAATCATTAAATTCAGTGCTGTCTGTATCATATTCTTAATATCACTGTCAATCACCGAATTTAACATATCAAACAGTATATTTATTGCTCCATGGAGCAATACAGGAATATTGGTTAATATATTCCCCATCATCGGTACTAAATTCTCCACTAAAAATGTCGATACTGTATCTCTTAATTCATTTAACGACGGTCCAATATTTTCACCCAAAGCAAGATTGCCTAATACATTCTTTGCCGCCGCTTTCATAGAGGCTAATGAACCGGATAAGGTAGTTGCCGCTTCCTTTGCTGTCGTTCCTGTAATGTCAAGTTCGCCCTGAATCACATGAATCGCCTGATACACATCACTTAAATTGTCGATATTATATTTAACACCGCTTATTTTCTGTGCATCTGCAAGAAGCCGCTGCATTTCGCTCTTTGTTCCACCGTATCCAAGCTTTAAGTTATCCAGCATGGTGTAATTCTGCTTTGCAAAACCCTGATATGCATTTTGAATGTCCTGCATATCCGTTCCCATTTTATTGGCGTTATCCGACATATCAACCATAGCCATATCCGCAACATCTGCCGCTTTCTGCGTATCTCCACCAAGACTGCTTAAAAGACTGGCAGAGAAGCTTGTCACGTTTTCCATATATGCATTAGCAGACAGTCCCGCCGTCCTATAGGCTTTCTTTGCATTTTCTTCAACAATATCTGCACTGTCTTTAAACGATGTTTCAATACCGCCGATACTCTGTTCCAATGCCGCACCTTCTGTAATTGCACTTTTTAATGCTGCACCGATTCCTGCTGCCGCAATGACTTTCTTGATGCCGGATACAAGCTTACTACCCGCCAGATTTCCCGCCGAATCACCGGCTTTTTCTGCTTCTCCGCCTAACTGCTCTGTTATTCTGTTCTTGATTCCATCTGCAGACGGGATAATCTGCACATATGCTTTTGCAAGTTCTGTTGCCATTATTCCGCTCCTTCCGTAATCGCATTCCAGCATTTTTCAAAATCTTCTCCAGACCTAAACGCAACAACCTCTTTATCCGGCTGTTGCCCCAGCAATTTTGCCATTACCGACTCTGGTCTGTTCGTCCCATTTTGTCCGTCTTTTGTCTGCATCCACAGTAATACCGACACTCTATCCAGCATTGCCACTTCAACCATTGTTTCCAATGGATATTTCATGCCTGCAATTTTCATTTTTATCCTACTGTTTTCCCTCAGACCGGCAGCAAAAAGAGCCACCTTTGTGCAAGGCAGCTCCCGATAATCAAATATATGATACGTTTCAGCTAAATCGCATATTAACGCATCTTCATCAATCACCATCATACCGGCGAGGATAATCAGTTTTTTCCCGCTTTACTGGACTTAAATATTTCCATAACTTCACTAAGCATTCGTGTTGCAGGGACTCTGCCGGATTCGTTCCGAACATGATCTTTTAATCGCCGTTTTTCCTCATCACCTAACAGCTTATCCACCATTTCCGGTACAAGTCCATAATTACCCTGGTCAATTTTGCATAAAATTTCAAGCAGTTCATAATCATCAATTACCCCGTCTTCAATGGAATACTTAAATCCTGTACTTGTTTCACCTGTAATCATCTTATTCTTCTCCTGTCTGAATCTTTCCGGTCAGATATTCATAATGTGTATTTTCACTGCTGTCCGGTGTTGCTGTAATCGTTACCTGATAAGCGATTGCTGAATTATCCTTATATGAAATATCCCCAACGCTCGTCACTGTAGCAGATGGCACTACTACTCTTTTAGCAACTCCCTGCTTTAAAACCATCTCGAATACCCATGCACACGGCTCTGCTTCCTGATCATTTGCAGCAACCTTAATCCCTGTTTCCAGCGTTCCGCTTACATTCTCATCACCATACACTGTTTTAAGCACCTCTACATTCAGCGATTCAATCAATGTAAACTGGAATGTATCCGGCTTTTCAGTCTGAACCGTTTCCACCGTTTTGCCGCCCCATGCCTTAATTTTGTCTGATGATGGTGAATTGCTGTTCACCATACCATCCTCGCTTATATAACCAAGTGAAACAAATGCACTATTTAAATGCTCTTTTGCGTCCGTGGGAAGTGCTGTTCCTAAAGGTGCTCTGAATACTGCACCTCCCACCTTTGGTTTACTCGTTGATACGTTGTTTGCATCGTTTGCCATGTTGACCTCCTTAATAAACCACATCAAATACCGCCTGATACCGGTATTGCTTCTTATCTGTGTCTGTAAAGTTATAATCTGTATTCAGTTCACATTTTGAAACCGAATCCAGTTCGATAAGCCGCTCCATTGCTGCTTTCACTTTTTCATTCAGTTCGGCCGCCTTATACATCGTTCTGCCATATGATTGGACTGCAATTGTTGCCGAATCAATATGATTGTCTGCGGAGCTTCCCGTCTTTTCAATAACAACAAAATCTGTCTGCCCCTGCTGTACTTCCATACTGACAGGGGCAGACAGATTTTGACTTAAATAATCCAAAATAATTTTTTCAATCATATCTTTACCTCAATGCTTTCAATATCGTATTCCTTTTATTATTTTCTCTTACTGCTTTATTGGATACGGCTGCAATCTCGGCATTGACACGGTTTTTCCCCTGCCTGTAAGTTACTTCATATCCTTCACCAAGCTTTGACTGTGCCGCATACGCGTGTTCCTTGCAGATTGCAAGCATTTCCTGTGACTGTAACATCTGCCGTACCCCTTCGCGGTTTAATTTGATTTTCACTTTACTCATACCGTTCCACCGTCACTTTCTTATTCCAGTCAAGCGGAATATTTTCTGCAATCCCCTGTACCGGAAATCCAACTGTATGCCATGTTTCGCCAAAAAAGCACACGTCGCAGTCTTTCCAGTCATGCTTGTCGGATTTTGGAATAGCAAGTGTATAAACAGCCTTTTTGCCATAAAGGTCCTGTGCCGTCACGATATCATCAGATGATGCCGGAGCAACTAAAACATTGTGTATTTCTTCTTCCTTTTGTTCATACACGGGTGCATTAAATTCATCTGTACCTACTTTTACTTTCGTTACCAGTACAACAGTTATTCCTTTAATCATCGCCATATAAATCAATCACCCCATAACGCTGTCTGCGAAGTCCCAGTCTTGCCAGTTCCGACCTTTTTATAAAAAGTCCTCCACCCGGCACCAGATATGTACCGGATAAAGAATATCCCAGTGCAGACTCTGTGGTCTGTGTCATCGGCTCTGAATCTGTCGATGTCATAAGTGTTCTTGCAACAACATCAACAGTCACTGACTTTGCGACATTAACCATTTCTGCATTTTCTTCAAGCATTTCATCAAGATATAACATATTTATCAAAATAAAGCATTCTCCACATCGTCCCTTAATCTGTGTCTTATTAATATTATACAGAGGGATTGAAATACCAAAATAGCGTTTCGTTCCAATTTGAATCAAGCTTGAAAAGGTAATAGCATCCTCTGTTGTCTCTGGAATCACATCTTTATAGAAAGTACCCGTATTTGCAACTAGCTTTCCATCTGCGTCATACAAGGAAATAGTCTCAATACTGCTTTTAATCGCCTGAATGCTGCTGAACTCTGGACGAATCACCTCTTCCAAAAGCCTGCTTCTCTCACTTAATGATTTTGTATTCAGATATGTATTTACCTCTCTGTCTGACATAATATTATACGCAATCTGAATCAATTCCTGGATGCTTCGCTCCATCTCTGCCTGTGCCTGCTTAAACAGTGATTCATTATACTCCTGATATTCTCTCTTTACACCCTTCTTGGCAATTGCATTTGTAACTGACAGCGATCCCACAAATAAAAGAATCGTAATCGCTAAAATCCAGTAATACATAGTCAAAAAACGAACTTTTCCCAAACAATCAAGTAGAGTTTTAAATTTACTTTTTATATTTTTCATTTTTTCTTCCTCTCAAGACTTACTTTCAAAATATTAGTCTCAATTACCGTTTCTGGTACTCTCCCGGTGTGCAGTTCATGTACCTTCTAAATGTCCTGTTGAAGTAGCTAATGTTATTGTAACCGCATTCTGTCGCAACCTCACTGATTTGCAAAATGCCATCCTTTAACATGTCACAAGCCACACCGATACGGTAATAATTTAAATATTCAATTGCCGTCATTCCAATTTGTGATTTAAAAAAACGGCAAAACTGCCCTTCACTCATATGAAACACCTCTGCAAGCTCTCCAAGTGTCACGTTCTTTTCATAATTTTCCTGTATATACTGCAAAATCTGCTTTATCAGACGCACTCGTTCATCATCCTTTTTCTTTAGAGTAAATGACGTTGCTTCTGCATCGAGGCACAGATAATGCCATATACGAAGCAGATTTGCTTTAATCAGCAGCTCATTTTTTGCCATTTCCTTACTGCAAAGAGTGCGTATTTCTTCTAGTGGTTCTTCAATATACGGCCACATAGAATCATCCTTTTTGAAATGGTCTCTGAAAATAAGCTCACCATTTGCCTGACGGCTGATATATTTTTGCTGAATATCATCATTGCCATAGCTGCTTATAAGCTCTCTTCCAAAATCAAGCGCATAAAAAGCCAGTGGATTTTTTTCATCACCTCTAAAGGAGTGCACAATCCCTGCATTTATAAACAAAATATCCCCAGACTCAATGTGCATTGTTCTTGTATTAAGACAAGCTGTTCCAGTACCTCTTGTAATCACCAAAAACTCATACTCTTCATGCCAATGAGGCGGTACCGGCTCTGGCCAAAAAGGTTCCTTTGTCATTTCATGAAGCCTCAGATGAAATCGAATATCTCCATGAAACTGCATCTCGTGAATACGAGCAAATTCTAGTTGGTTCATATGTTTCTCCTTCTTTGTTTCAGTTCACAGGACGCAATACTCGTCAAGCCCGTCGACAAAGTCACTTCGCCGAGTGGGTCCTTCGTTAGCCTTCCGGGCTACATTTACAGTGGTAAGTTCTCTACTGCCGCGCGCTCTACTGGCAGACACTCCTTATATCTCTGAATGAACGCATCAAATCCAGCTACATCTTCTGCATTTGGCTCCATGCGAACACCAGTCTCACCGTGGAATACTTCTTCTGAAAGGAACGCATCTAATGGCTGGTTTTCTTTCTTATTAAGCATGTAGGAAGCAAGCAGTGCGATTCCCCATGCTCCGCCTTCTCCTGCTGTCTTCATCAAGGATACAGGTGCATTGATTGCTGCTGCCATGATACGCTGTCCAACACCCTTTGTCTTGAACAGACCGCCATGACCGTAGATATTGTCAAGCTTTACGCCCTCTTCCTTAAACAGAATATCAAGACCTACCTTTAATGCGCCTAGAGAGGTGTACAGATGAGTTCTCATGAAGTTTGCAAGTGTAAACTTGCTGTCTGGTGTACGCACAAACAGCGGACGACCCTCTTCAAAGCCTGTGATGCTTTCGCCTGAAAAATAGTTATATGCCATCAGACCACCGCAGTCAACATCGCCCTCAAGTGCCTTATTATACAGCACTGAGAAGAGCTGATTCATGTCAACTGGAACACCAAGCGCCTGCTGAAACTCCTTAAAGATACCTACCCATGCATTCAGGTCAGAGGTACAGTTATTGCAGTGAGCCATTGCTACAGGAAGACCATCTGGTGTTGTTACCATATCGATCTCCTCGTGAACCTTCTTTAATGTCTCGTTCTCGTCCATGACAACCATTGCAAATACGGATGTTCCTGCTGATACATTTCCTGTATGTACAGTTACACTGTTTGTTGCTACCATACCAGTTCCGGCATCACCTTCCGGCGGACACATTGGAATACCAGCCTCAAGTTCGCCGCTTGGGTCTAAGAGCTTTGCACCCTCCTCGGTCAGATTTCCGGCCGGCTCACCTGCTACAAGTACCTGCGGTAAAATGTCACGCAGCTTCCAGGAATATCCCTTCGGTGCAATGAGCTTATCAAAGGTTTCTACCATGTTCTGATCGTAATCCTTTGTCTTACTGTCAATCGGGAACATACCTGATGCCTCACCAACACCAAGCACTCTCTTTCCAGTCAGCTTCCAGTGAACATAACCTGCCAGTGTAGACAGATAGTCAATGCGCGGCAGATGCTCCTCACCATTTAAAATTGCCTGATACAGATGAGCAATGCTCCAACGCTGCGGAATATTAAATGAAAATGCAGCTGTCAGCTCCTTTGCTGCCTGCTCAGTAATTGTATTTCTCCAGGTACGGAACGGAACCATCAGTGTTCCTTCCTTATCAAATACCATGTAGCCGTGCATCATTGCTGAAAATCCGATTGCACCAATTTTTTTCAGACTAGCACCGCACTGTGCCTTAACATCTGCTGCCAGCTTTGCGTATGCATCCTGCAATCCGCCCCAGATATCCTCAAGAGTATACGTCCAGATTCCGTTCTCCAGACGATTTTCCCAGTCATGTGCTCCCTGTGCAATTGGGGCATTCTCCTCATTTGTCAGCACTGCCTTAATTCTTGTTGAGCCAAACTCAATACCAAGAATGGTCTTTCCAGCCTCTACGGCCTCTCTCATTTTTACCGAATCCATAATAGACCTCATTTCTGCGCTTAGTACGCTTTTCAGAAAGTACAGCTTTCTGTTTTTTCAAGATTTTTACTGCTTGTTAAGTATACCATACCGCCGACAGAAATACAACTTTGACTTTTACTTGCGAAGGCTTTTCGCAGACTCCGTGTTACTGTTCATGCGTCATGTAACGAAAGCCCTTCGGGCTCTGCTGCAATATTGGCTTATCCATGAACAGTAACAAATCGTGGGGTTTCCTGCCCGATTTTTGTAAAACACTTGCATGTTTCCATACTTATAAGATAAAATATCAACAGAAGGGAGATTTATTTTTATGACTGGCACATTTACAGTGGAACAGCTGCGTCCAATCAAGGATGGAATGACTATCTCACGCGATGCAAAGATGGGACAGACAACTGCGGTTACATTCTTTTCTCTTGGCAAGGATACGTCCATCAGTCAGGAGCGCTATGATGTAACATCCATTTACATTGGTGCAAAAGGAACTGCTGATTTTCTTATTGGAGATCAGGCAAAAAAGGAGCCGGTATCAGGCGGTGACTGTCTTATCGTTCCTGGCGGCACCCTCTGCGGAGTGGAAACTGCTACCGGAACCGTTTATACAGAAATTATTATTAAAAAGGAGACAACTATGAACAGTATTGTAAAATCTGGAGAAGTAATGAAGCTGAAGGACTTAATCTCTTATGAAGAGGGAAGTATTGCAAATCTTGACGTTGTTAGCAACGGCACCATGAAGTTTGTGCTGATGGCATTCGACGAGGGAACTGGCCTGACACCACATCGTGCACCCGGCAACGCAATTATCTTCGCACTCGAAGGAAAGGCTACCATCGGTTATGAGGGCAAGGATTACACGCTGTCCGCAGGTGAGAATTTCCGTTTTGATAAGAACGGTCTGCACAGCGTTACCGCTCAGGGCAAGTTTAAGATGGCTCTGCTGCTCGTACTGGAATAATTGTTTTTATCGTCTACGGTACAAAAAAACCTCCCGGAAGAAATTTTCTTCCGAGAGGTTTTTTGCTGTCAAATCTACTTATATCTCTATCCTTTTATGTAGCGCTTCAACTGATCATAAAAATTTTCTCTTGTTCCTGCCATAACTACAACTACCAGTTCTTCCCCAACTCGTTCAATCGTATATGCCAATTCATAATTTGTCTTATTATAATAAATGTCATATCCATAAAATCCACTCAGATCGCCGGTTTTCGCCTCTCCTATTGTATAGTCATTGCAGATTTTATCAATTGCTTCCCGATACAACGTTTTTAATTTTTTATCCTTCAGCTTTTTGATATATTTTGCTGCTGGAGGTTCAAATCGTACTGACAGCATTACTCATCCTCCGATCCGAAAACATCTTCATACGTTTCAAATGGCGCATTTCCATTTGCGATTTCTTCCGCATTATGAAGCATAGCTTCCGCAGCTGGCCTAATTTGAGCTTGACGTTCTTTAAATTTAGAGAGTAACGCTTCCCCCGATAGTCCCTCATCAATTAACTCTGCAAGAATCTGTTCTGCAAATTCACCACCAGAAACAGTTTTCACCGGACGAATTATAAGTTCATTCCCATGAACAATACATTCTGCTTCGTTTCCAAATCCTAATGTCTGATAAAATTTTTGTGGAATTGTAATCTGTCTCTTTGAAGATATACTAAGAACTTTTCTATCCACTTTTCTACTTCCTCTTTCCAATACAGCTGTAGGCATATGTTACCTCCTTACTATTCTATACAAAAATATGGCTATCTATTCCTTTTTGCTTGGTTTCTTTGTTTCTTGATTATTATTATACCCATTTTTTTTGCAAAGTCAAGAAGAACGCCTCTTAAAAGATATACTCTTCCGAGAGACGTTCTTTCTTAGTGAAACCCTAGGTGAATGTGCTTTATGAGACGGACGTTTTTGCGAAAGGCGTCCCGTGAACCCAAAAAGTCACTTCACCGAATGACCCTTCGGAAAACTTCCGGGTAGATACAATAGCTGCTAGCGTGTATAGCCCTTATATATCCATGTTAGTATCAAGTATTCCAAAAACATTATCGCATATATCCCTGATAATTTCCATAATGTACCGCATATAAGCACTCCAACACTTGTTGCAATCGTTCCGGCTGCAACACAATAAAAAACTAATTTCTCATATCCAATTCCTTGAAGGTAACTCATGTAAATTTGATACGGAACTTTAATCAACTGTATTGCAAATAAAAATATTAATAATTTTTTCGCTTGCTGTATTATATTCGTATCTGAAATAATACATCTTAGCATTTGCTCCTTCCCTATCCAACAACAAATACATACTATCCCTATTACGAGGAACGCCATGCCTGCGCCAGTTTTTAAATATTCTTTTGCCTCATCTTTATTTCCTGATGCTCTTTTTTGCAGCGCATAGGTTTGAGCTGCTATTGCATACGCATAAACAGGAAGTCCAACAATACCGCCCACAGTTCCTAAAAGACTGTATACAGCCATTTTATCTGTTCCCATTCGCGATACTATCCCAGATACTACAAAAACCAAAATCGTATTTTCTAAAAATTCTTGCCCCCAAAAAGATGGATACAACCGAAACATTTGCTTTATTGTATTTTTTTCAATCATTCTTTTCGCTATCACCGGCGAATGTTTCCGCCAATATGGAATTTGATATATGAAAAGGCCAACAAATAAGCCAATTACACTTCCCCACGCTGCGCCAGCTGTTCCAAGTTGTGGCAATCCAAAGCAACCAAATACCAGAGAATAATCAAAAAATAAATTAACTATCGTAGAAACAATTGTACTATACAGTGTGATTTTTGTATTGAAACAATTTCGATAATATGCAGAATATTGAAAAATAAGCATATTTTGAACTACTGTAAATGCCGCTGGATAAAAATAAGAAAGCATTTCTATCAAATCATTCCCTGTAATTCCATACACTTGTCGAAAAAATAATTTTCCGCCAAGACAACCTATAATAAAGAACAGAAAACCAATTAGCAATGTCAGCATTTTATTAATAGCAAATACGCTTTCAAAGCCAGCTTCATCCTTTTTTCCTTTTCTTTCAGCCGCGATAATATTGAATACAGTTGACATTATACCAAACGCTCCTGTAACTGCATAAATCATAGACGACGCAATCCCTACCAATGCAAAACTCTGACTAGAATAATGTCCTACAATCGCT
>ERZ824598.4292-NODE-4292-length-10880-cov-3.341432_pt1 | contig 10880 bp, 9 predicted proteins | sample MGYA00519934_ERZ824598 | MGnify/ENA primary metagenome ERZ824598 (study PRJEB31778, sample SAMEA3449177) | human gut metagenome | biome: human gut; feature: human-associated habitat; material: faeces | place: United Kingdom | collected 2010/2012 ... | reverse complement strand
TGGAGCAAATGCGATTAAGGAGGATATGATGAAAATACAGTGTGGACAGTTTGAGAAAGTAAAGATAGAACAGTTTGAGCGTGCTGTGATTGAGGCCGGGCACCATATTGACCGGATGGATATACAGGACGTGTACCGCCACATTAAGCTGCCCCAAAGGGCGACGGCGGGCAGTGCGGGATACGACTTTTATCTGCCGTTTGACATTCGTTTGGCAGCAGGCGAAAGTGTTATGGTTCCTACAGGCGTGTGTGTCAAAATGGAAGAAGGCTGGTTTTTGGCCTGCTATCCGAGAAGCGGTCTTGGAATGAAATACCGTTTGCAGCTTGACAATACAGTGGGTGTGATTGACGCAGATTACTATAGCAGCGACAACGGCGGCCAGATTTGCGCGAAGCTGACGAACGACAGTAAAGAAGGAAAGACGCTTGCTCTTAGGGAGGGCGAGCGGTTTATACAGGGCGTATTTTGTGTGCATGGGCTGACGTATGGGGATGCAGCGTGGCGTGTGCGAAACGGCGGTATGGGAAGTACGGATTACAAGGATTTGCAAAAACTTTTGGTGTGTGATATTATGAAAGATAAGTAATAGCGTTGTCTGTTAATTAGGAAAGGAGCGTAGTAATATTGATAGGCAAACTCGTAAAAAAGCGCCGCAAAGCAGGAAATGTTTTTTATGCGGCATTGACCTTTGACAATGGCGAGAGGAAATGGATTAACCTTGAACTGATTTGCAAAGGCAATCAACGTGAAGCAAAAAAAAGGTTGGATGATTTAATTCAGATATGTAAATCTTTGAATCACTCCACTATTTTGTCGTACACGAAGTATTCTGAATTTATTGAACTACAAAAAGAGAGAGAAAAACAGCAAGTAATACAAAATTTACCAATAAAAGTTCAAAAAGAAAGTATAATTCAAAAAATTATAAAATTTATAAATAAATTATTCCATAAGAAAAACACTTGATAATAAAATCAAGTGTTTTTATAAATTTATTTATTATTTTCTAATCCAGAATATTTTTTTAATTTTTCATAAACTAGATAATTAATTGTTCCAGAAGGGAACTTTCCATTTTTATCTTTAGTTCCAGCAGGTACACCTGTTAATAATTCGATACCTTCATCAATTGTAGAAATTGCATAAATGTGGAATAATCCATTTTTAACAGCATCTACAACTTCATCATCTAAATGAAGATTTCTTACATTTTGAACAGGAATTATAACACTATGACTACCATCTAAGCCTCTGTCTTTACATATTTGGAAAAATCCTTCAATTTTTTCATTAACACCACCAATAGGTTGGATTTCACCTTTTTGATTTACAGAACCTGTAACTGCAAAAGATTGATTTATTGGTATTTCAGACAAACTAGAAAGTAGGGCGTATAGCTCTGTACTAGAAGCACTATCTCCATCAACACCATTATATAATTGTTCAAAACATACACTTGCAGTTAAAGCAAGAGGAAAATCTTGTGCAAATTTTTGTCCTAGATAACCTGTAAGTATTAATACACCTTTAGAATGAGAAGAGCCAGAAAGGTCAACTTCACGTTCTATATTAACAATTCCTTGTTTTCCAGCGTAAGTATTAGCCGTTATTTTTGTAGGTTTTCCAAAAGAATAGTCACCTATAGTTAAAACTGTAAGTCCATTAATTTGTCCAACTTTAGCTCCAGATGTATCTATTAATAAAGTGTTTTCTTTTATCATTTCCAAATAATGAGTATCATATTTTTTTACACGTTCAATTCTTTCTTTTAAAGCTTTATGAATAAATTTATCTGTAATCAGTTTAGAACGACTAAGTTTTGCCCAAGTTGCAGCTTCACCAAGAATTTCTGACAAGTCATTAAATTTAGTAGAAATTTTTTCTTTATCATTTGCAAGAACAGTAGCATAATCAACTAAACTTGCGACACCAGTTCTATCTAGTTGAGGTAACCCTTCTTTTGCACAAAATCCATGTGCAAACCTAGCAAGTTTTATCATGTTTTCAGAATTACGAGGAGCATCGTCTTCGAATTCAACTTTTATTTTAAATAACTTTCTAAAATCATTATCCACAGCAAGCAGGGTATGATAAATATTGCTATTACCAATTATAATAACCTTTAAATCTAAAGGGATTGGCTCAGGTTTTAAAGAAATCATTACCATAGAAGAATGTTGCTCAGAAGCATTTTCTATATTTAGTTCTTTTACCTTTAGTGCCTTTTTTAATGATTCATAGCATAGGCTATTTTGTATGATATCATCTGCTTGGAACATAATATATCCACCGTTTGCCATGTGAAGTAAACCAGGTTTTAACATAGTATGATCAGTTTTTAAAGCACCATAGTAATTTTCGTATTCAAGTCTTCCAAATAAATTTGGATAAGAAGTATTAGAATCCATTATAACTGGTGCACCTTCTAAATTGCTATTATCTATAAACAAGTTTACCCTGTAATTAAGCCATGGTGCAGGAGATTCCATTCTTGGGCCATTTTGAGGTTGATTATTATTAGGTTCTGCTGTAAATGCAGAAATATTTTTTAAAATATCAGTTTTTACATCATTTAGAAATTTAGTAATCTTCTTATTTCTTTTAAATTTTGATTTTACATTATTTATATGAACATTTATAGTAAGTAGGGCGATATTAGATTGCCATTCTTCTATTTTTTTATCTGCTTCTTTTTCTATTGCTTTAATCTCGCTAATTGCTTCAATTATTTGCTGTTGAACTATTCCAGATTTATCTTCAAATTCTTTTTTTATACTTTCGTCTAATTTATCAAATTCTTCTTCTTCGATAGTTTTACCATTTATTACTGGCATCATGTAAATACCATTTTGTGCACTTTTAACAAAAAAACCATGTTCTAAAGCTTTTTTATTTAAGTTTTCCATTAAAACATTTCTTTTTTCTTCGAATTCTTGTCTAATGATAGTTTTTTCTTTTTCAAAATCATCATTATTAAATGTATTTTTTATATCAACTTTTATATCTTTAATAAAAGTATCCATAGTATTTTTAAATTCTTTTCCTTGACCAGCAGGAAGAGAGACCGCAATAGGTTCATTTGGTCTATCAAAATTATATATATAGCACCAATCATTTGGAACTTTTTTCTTTTTAGCAATTGTATCCAAATAATTTTTTGTATACATAGTCTTACCAACACCACTAGGACCCTCTAGGTAAATATTATACCCTTTAACATTTACATTAAGACCAAATTCTAAAGCTTTAATGCCACGTTCTTGTCCAATTCCAGAAGTAATAGGTTCTAAATTTTCTGTTGTTTCAAAATCAAAAAAGTTTGGATTACACATTACTCTTAAATCTTTGTAATTTAATTCATTTTTTTTCATTTGTTTTTTTCCTTCTTTCTTTATAATTCTTTTGTCATAATAATTGCATTATCTTTATTGTTATAATACTTTTTTCTGAAGCCAACATTTTTAAAACCATATTTTAAGTATAAATTTATTGCAGGTTGATTGTGTTCATTTACTTCTAAAGTAATCGAGTTGAAATTTTGTGATTTTGCAGTTTGTATTAGTTTCTCCAATAATTTACTGCCAATACCAGTTTGTCTGTTAGATTTTTTTACAACTATATCTGTAATATGTACATCATCTACAGCTTTCCAAATTCCTGCAAAACCTAAAATATTATTTTCCAATTTGGCTACAAAATATTCTGAGTTAGGATTATTAAGTTCTTCTTGCAAGACATCATATGTCCAAAAATCGTCAAAATCGTCGATTAAAATATCTTTTATTAAAGATAAGTCATAATCTGTCATATTATATATTTCTAAATTCATAGTAATTATCCTTTATTTAATTTTTTCTCTAATTCGATTTCCGCACTTGATTTTTTTAGATATAATGGGGAAAGGGCTAAATCTTCCTTATCTGTGCAATTAAAATATTTATAGATTGCAGCTTTAGCTACTCCACTAGCAGAAGAATTATTAGAATTTCCTTCTGTTATTAAACAATTTTTAATAGAAGCTTTAATTTGTGAAGAATATGTTGTAGCACCAGAACCTACAAATATAATTTCAGTATTAGAATAATGATTTAAATTATCTAATGCATTATTAATATTATCAGATATATATTTATCTATTAAAGAATAATGACCATCTTCATATTTGAATAATCCTACATATACATTATTATTTTTTGCATCTATTATAGAACAAACCAAAGAGTTTTCTTTTGGTACAATATTGTATGCTAAACCTTCTAAAGAAGAAATACCGATAGCTTTTCTATTATAGTAATCTCTAAAAGCACATATTGTAGCAACTCCAATTCTAATTCCTGTAAAAGAACCAGGTCCTTTAGAACATGCAAATAAATCTATATCAGCTAAATTGATTGTTAAGTTGTCAAAGGCTTTTTTTATCATTGGCATTAAGTTTTCAGAATGAGTTAATTTATCAGCTATATAGTCTTCATATATAATTTTATTATCAGCTAAAATTGCGAGACTACAAATATTGCTAGATGTATCGATACTTAATGTTTTCATTTTTACACTTCCTTTAATTTATATTCGCCAAAACATTCCATAGTTAAAATACGAATGTCAGAATCTTCAAAATCTCTAGAAAAAGAAATCTTTAAATAAGATTCAGGTAAAAGTTCTTCGATTTTTTCGCCCCATTCGATTATGCAAATACCAGCCTGAAAATATTCGTCTCCACCAATTGCATAAAATTCATCTGTATCTTCTAATCTATAAACATCAAAATGATAGATTGGAAAATCAGGAGTATCGTATTCGTTTACAATAGTAAAAGTAGGACTTGATAATTCGTCTTGTAAATTAAAATATTCTAAAAAACCTTCTGTAAATTTAGTTTTTCCAGAACCAAGTTCGCCACATAAAACGATAATATCTCCTTTTTTTGAGTTAGAAGCGATTTTTTGTGCTAATTTCTTTGTTTCTTCTTCAGAATGTGAAATAAATTTTGTCATATTTTTTCTCCTTTGCTTCTTAATTATATAAGATGCAAAAACATTTGTAAAGAAAATCAGAGGCTAATTATATGGAAATTTGTAGAAAAATATGATACTATATTGATACTGCAAAATAATAGAAACTAGGAGAAAATTATGAGTGAAATCGAAAATATAAACTTACCAGAGGATTTAAAAAAACTTGATATAAAAGAAAAAGAAAAGTTATCAGCAGAAATAAGAAAAGAAATACTAAATGTTGTATCAAATAATGGAGGACATTTAGCTTCAAATTTAGGGGTTGTAGAACTTACAATAGCACTACATTCAGTGTTTAATGCACCTAAAGATAAAATAGTTTGGGATGTAGGTCATCAGACATATGTTCATAAAATTCTTACTGGTAGAAAAGATAAAATGAATTCTTTAAGAAAAAGGAATGGTATAGCTGGTTTCCCAAAAAGGGAAGAATCAGAATATGATACATTTAATACTGGGCATAGTAGTACATCTATTTCTGCAGCTATAGGAATGGCAAGAGCAAGAGATATAAAAAAAGATAATTATCAAATTGTTGCAGTTATAGGGGATGGAGCATTAACAGGTGGAATGGCATTAGAAGCTTTAAATGATGGGGGAAGTTCTAAAACCAATTTTATAATTATCTTAAATGATAATGAAATGAGTATTTCTAAAAATGTTGGAGGAATATCTAATTTCTTAAGCAAAATAAGAAGCAAGAGATTTTATAAAAGATCAAATAATATAATTAAAAAAGGTGTTTCAAAAATTCCTTGGCTTGGCAATAAAATAATAAAGCTAGTACAAGATTTAAAATATAGCATTAAAAAGATTTTTATATCTAATATGTTTTTCGAAGATATGGGATATACATATATAGGACCAGTTGATGGACATAATATAGAAAAACTAGAAAATATTTTAAAAATTGCTAAAAATATTGATGGACCTAAATTAATACATGTTATTACTAGAAAAGGAAAAGGATATGAACCTGCCGAAAAAAATCCAGATAAATTTCATTCAACAGGTCCATTTGAAATAGAAACTGGAAAATCTAAAAAAGCTAAGTCAAAAGATTACTCAAAAGTTTTTGGTGATAAATTGGTAAGCTTGGCAGAAAAAAATAAAAAGATTGTAGCTATAACAGCATCTATGAAAGATGGAACAGGGTTAAAAGATTTTGCAGAAAAATTTAAAGATAGATTTTTTGATGTAGGAATAGCAGAAGGACATGCAATAGGTATGGCTGCAGGAATGGCAACAAATGGAATTATTCCAGTTGTCCCAATATATGCATCGTTTTATCAACGTGGATATGATCAAGTTATACATGATGTGTGTATGCAAAATTTGCATGTGGTTTTGTGTTCAGATAGAGCTGGAATTGTAGGTGCAGATGGTGAGACACATCAAGGAATTTTAGATTTATCATTTTTTAATATAGTTCCAAATTTGGTTATTATGGCACCAAAAAACTTTAAAGAATTAGAAGATATGTTAGAGTTTGCTATAGATTATAATGGACCAATTTATATAAGATATCCACGTGGTGGAGAAGAAAGTACAAAGATAGATAAAGAAGAAAAAATTGAACTAGGTAAAGCTGAAAAATTAGCAGAAGGAAATGATTATACTATAGTTGCGCTAGGCAAGATGGTTCAAAGAGCATACGAAATTTCAAATATCCTAAAAAAAGAAGGGATAGGAGTAGGGGTAATAAATGCAAGATTTTTAAAGCCTTTTGACGAAGAAAATATTATTAGCTGGATAGGAAATTCTAAAGTTATAACAATTGAAGACAATATTATAAAAGGTGGATTAGGAAGTACTGTATTAGAGGCTCTAAAGAAATACCATAAAACGAATGAATTAAAAATGTTGGGATATCCAGATGAATTTATAAAACAAGGTACAGTAGATGAAATAGAAAAGGATTATAAACTAGATGTAGAAAGTATTTTAGATATGATTAGAAAATGGAGTAATTATGAATAAAAAAGAATTATTAGAGGGACATAATAAAGAAGAACAAATACTTATTTCCAAAATGATAGATAAGATGGAAGAAGCAAAGCAAAAAAACAAACTAACTAATACAGATTTCTTAGATGGATATCAAATAAGAATATGTACAGAAATTTTAAATAAAGCTAAATTTAATAATTATATTTTCTTTGGAGGATATGAGGAAGCAGAAAGAAAAATCATAGTATTTTATCCAGATAAGTTTAAATTTATTATAGAAGATAAAAAATATATGAATAAGTTATGTGCAATAAGAATAAGTTTACCTAATGAATTATATGGTACATATACGCATAAAAATTATTTAGGTATGATAATGAAATTAGGAGTTGTACGAGAAAAGATTGGCGATATTTTAGTTAAAGAAAGTGGAGCAGATGTAATAGTAATGCCAGAGATCGTTAAATATTTATTAACTAATTTAAGAGAACTAACAAGGTTAAGAAAAGCGGACATAAAAGAAATACAAATTAACGAATTAGAAAAAGTAGAAATAAAAACAAAAGAATATAATATAATTGTTTCTGCATTAAGGCTAGATAATATAATAGCTGAACTTGCTAAAACTTCTAGAATGCAAGCAAAAGAGCTAATAAACCAAGAGCGAGTATTTGTAAATTTTAAAAACGAAATAAAACAAACAAAGCTGCTAAATGAAGGTGATTTAATATCAATTAGAGGCAAAGGAAGATTTAAAATTAGTGAAATTATAGGGAATACTCAGAAGGGTAGATATATATTGAAAATAGAAAAATATGTATAAAATGTAAAGAATTGAGAAAGAATACTTGAAAAGTATTCTTTTTTGTTATAGAATGACTATGATCAATTAGTAGGTCAAATTTTTACATGCCTATAAGGCAAAAAAGAAATGGAGGAATTATAATGTCAATTAAAGTAGGTTTTAACGGATTTGGAAGAATTGGAAAATTAGCATTCCAAGCAGCTTTAGAGAAAGGTGATGCAGTAGATATCGTTGCTATAAACGATCCTTTTATAACTGCAGACTACATGGCATATATGGTAAAATATGACACAATGCATGGAAGATTTAATGGAACAATTGAATCAAAAGAAAATGTTTTAGTAGTAAATGGAAAAGAAATAAAAGTATATAATGAAATGGATCCTCACAATGTACCATGGGGAGAATTAGGAGTAGAATATGTATTCGAATGTTCAGGAGTATTTACAACAATGGAAAAAGCACAAGCACACTTAGATGCTGGAGCTAAAAAAGTTGTTATAAGTGCACCTTCAAAAGATGCTCCAATGTTTGTTATGGGTGTTAACAACGAAACATATGATCCAAGTATGAACATTGTTTCTAACGCATCTTGTACAACAAACTGTTTAGCACCACTTGCTAAAGTAATTCATGACAATTTTGGAATTAAAGATGGTTTAATGTCAACAGTACATTCAACAACTGCAACACAAAAAACAGTTGATGGAGCTTCTAAAAAAGATTGGAGAGGTGGACGTGCTGCTTCTGGAAATATTATCCCATCATCAACAGGTGCTGCAAAAGCAGTTGGAAAAGTTATCCCATCATTAAATGGAAAATTAACAGGTATGTCTTTCAGAGTTCCAACATTAGATGTTTCTGTAGTTGATTTAACATGTAACTTAGAAAAACCAGCAACATATGAAGAAATATGTGCTGCAGTTAAAAAAGCTTCAGAAAACGAATTAAAAGGAATTCTAGAATATACAGATGAACCAGTAGTATCTTCAGATTTCTTAGGAGATCCACATACATCTATATTTGATGCAGCTGCTGGTATCCAATTAACAGATACATTTGTAAAATTAGTTGCATGGTATGATAATGAATGGGGATATTCTCATAAATTAGTAGATTTAGCTTGCTATATGTCAACAAAAGACAATATGTAATTAATTAAGATTTTTTAGAGGTTGCTTTTTAAAGTAACCTCTAAAAGTCTAATATATTATGGGCAAGATAATGTAATTGTAAAGGTTACATATGTGCCTAAAAAGGACATATATGCAACCTTTACAATTAATCCACTATCCAAATTTTTGATTTCATTTTGTGGGATATATGCGTAAGTTAATCCACTGATGAAAGCTTTGATTTGTTAAAGCGGAATATATGCATGTGCTTGTCATAAAAGTTTTATTAAATAAAAGGAGTGAATTTTTTATGAGTAAAAAAACAGTTAGAGATATTGACTTAAAAGGAAAAAAAGTAATCGAAAGATGTGATTTTAATGTACCATTATTAGAGGATGGAACAATAAGAGATAACACAAGAATCGTTGCAGCATTACCAACAATCAAATATTTATTAGAACAAAATTGTGCAGTAATCTTATGTTCTCATTTAGGAAGACCAAAGGGACAAGTTGTTCCAGAAATGTCTTTAGCACCAGTTGCAAAAGAATTATCAAAATTATTAGGACAAGAAGTAAAACTTGCAAAAGATGTAGTTGGTGAAGATGCTCAAAAATTAGCAAAAGAATTAAAACCAGGTGAAGTAATGCTACTAGAAAATGTAAGATTTGAACCAGGTGAAGAAAAAAATGATCCAGAATTAGCTAAGAAATTTGCGGATATGGCAGAAGTATTTGTAAATGATGCATTTGGTACAGCTCACAGAGCACATGCCTCAACAGCAGGAATTGCTGATTATTTACCAGCAGTAAGCGGATTCTTAATCGAAAAAGAATTAAAATTCTTAGGAGATGCAATAAACAATCCAAAAAGACCATTTGTAGCTATTTTAGGAGGAAAGAAAGTTTCTGATAAAATAGGTGTAATTGACAGTTTATTAGAAAAAGTAGATACATTAATGATTGGTGGAGCAATGGCATATACATTCTTCAGATCAATGGGATATACAGTAGGAAATTCTATTTGCGAAGAAGATAAATTAGATTTAGCACAAAACTTATTAAAGAAAGCTAAAGATAAAGGTGTTAAATTCATGCTTCCAGTAGATACAAAAGTAGGAAAAGAATTTAAAGAAGATACAGAAAGCAAAGTAGTAAGCTATAAAGAAATTCCAGACGGATGGGAAGGATTTGATATTGGTACAGAAACAATAAAAATGTACACAGACGAATTAAAAAATGCAGCAACAGTATTATGGAATGGACCAGTAGGTTTATTTGAATTTGATCAATTTGCTGTAGGAACAAATGCTATAGCTAATACTTTAGCAGAAATCGATGCTGTTACAGTAATTGGTGGTGGAGATTCAGCTGCAGCTATAAAGAAAGCTGGACTTTCTGATAAAATGACACATATTTCTACAGGCGGAGGAGCTTCACTAGAATTTATAGAAGGAAAGAAATTACCAGGAATAGAATGTTTACAAGATAAATAAAGGATGTAGAAAATGAAAATAATAAAATATAAAGTATATGACAAAAATGGAAAATTAAAACAATTAATAGATAAAAAAAGAGAAAAAGAACTGAACGAAGATGACTGGCTAAATGGGGTAACATGTTTTGTTATAAATGAGAAAGGCGAAGTCCTTATTGAAAAAAGACGAAATAAAGGGCTTACACCTGGTAAATTAGATTTATGTTCAGGTCATGTTGATGGAGAAGAAACTCAAACACAAGCTATGATAAGAGAATTAAAAGAAGAATTAGGAATACAAGTAGAAGAGTCAATGAATGCAATTAAACTAACATCTGATGCAATACCTTTGAAATTTGAGAGTTCAGGAAAGAGTAAGAGCTTTTTTATTACATTTTATTGTTTAAAAAGAAATAGCTCTGATGTTATATATCAAGAAAGCGAAATTGACAAAATAGTTTGGTTACCACTTGAAGAAACATTTGAACTAATAAAAAGTGGAAGAACTAAGTTTCC
>ERZ824598.4283-NODE-4283-length-10923-cov-2.330420_pt1 | contig 10923 bp, 8 predicted proteins | sample MGYA00519934_ERZ824598 | MGnify/ENA primary metagenome ERZ824598 (study PRJEB31778, sample SAMEA3449177) | human gut metagenome | biome: human gut; feature: human-associated habitat; material: faeces | place: United Kingdom | collected 2010/2012 ... | reverse complement strand
TATTAGATTTTATTGTAAAAACCATTTACAACTACCTAATAACTTAATTACAAGAATATTAATAAAATTCGATTGATAAAGAGGTAATGCCTTAGTAGCTGTTCTAACTTGTATTTTGCATCATAAAAAGGATGGATAAAACCTCACAAATTTATTCATCCTTTTCGTTGTTCACAACAAACCTAGATTGTCGCTGTTAGTTGTTTTTCTAATCCAGCTAATTTCTGTGAAAGAAGTTCCATATCCCTGCTCACCTTCTCGTTCGTTATCTTTGCATAAATCTGCGTGGTTTTTATATTTGTGTGGCCTAGAATTCGACTTACGGTTTCAATGGGCATTCCTTTCGCCAATGTAAGCGAAGTTGAAAAGGTGTGACGTCCCACGTGAAAAGTAAGTTTAATCTTGAATCCGCATTGTTTACCGATGTTTTTCAATATATTATTACATGACCAGTTACTTGGAACGGCAAATAAACGATCATCCCCGGTCTTGCCTTCATATTTTGCAATTATTCGTTTGGGTACATCCAATAGTCGGATATTCGAATCGACATTTGTTTTCTGCCTACGCGTGATGATCCATAAATGGCCATCCAAGAATGTTTGCAGGTTATTCTTGGTTAAATTTTTAATATCGGAATAGGCCAATCCCGTAAATGCCGCAAAAACAAATAGATCACGCACAAGCTCATAGGATTTATTTTTCATGGGGGCTTTCATTAACAATTGTAGTTCCTCTTCCGAAAGAAAGCCCCGATCCACTTGTTCAGGACTGATCATATAACCTGCAAATGGATTAACAACAAGTAACCCTTCATTTCGTGCAACGGAGATAATATGCTTTACTCCGATCATATACAACCAAATTGTATTTGTACAACATCCCCGGACCGTACGTAAAAAATGCTCGAAACCGTTAATAAAAGAGAGATTTAATTCTTTTAATGATATATCTTCACGATTATATTCTTTCAGAATGTAAGCTTGTATTAGTTTATAAAGATTACAATATTTTTTGTACGTATTCTGGGTTCGACCGTTACCTACCTTACGAGCAAATAATTCATTATGCCAAGCGAACAACTTGAGAAACATATCTTGCTTTATACCAATTCCCAAATAAGCATTTTTTACTTGTTCAGCTGTAACACCTCCACCCGCTTGTATCATTTCTTGATAACGATTGTTTATTGTTACCCGAATTTGTTCCAACTGCCGGTTTATATCTTTCGCTTTCTCACTTTTCCCCATGGCTTTCCCTGCCTTACTGTCCCATAATTCAGGTGGAACGCTCATTTTAAGACTGAATTGAACAATTCCCTTGTTTATAGTTATTCTTCCCATTAATGGTAGGCTGTTATCACTTTTGGGAACGTTACGCTTGACGTAAAATAACAACTTGAATGTACTACGCATAATTCTTAATTTTTTTTATAATTGATAAGAAGTCAAAATAAAGTAAACACTTCCCATTTGACAAATTTTAGATATAATGAAGTTTACTCTTGCATCATTTATCATTCAAGAGTACATATAAAAAAGCAATTCTTTCATCTCTAAAAAGTAAAACTTAAAGTGCAAGAATTGTTTAAAGTATATTTGCAGCTTGCTAAATCAAGGTAACGGATAAGTAACTGAACAAACTCTTTATTATATTTCAATATTTGAAAGGAAACAAAAATACAACCTCTATATTTCAACTTGCAAAGATAAATTACAGGGAGTTTGTATAATCCAATATTGTATGACTCTTAAAGCTTTTCAAATAATTTTTCCAACAAGATTGTCAACTTTCCTAACAAGACCTCATTCATTGTCATTAACTTTCTGACTTCTTCATCTCTAGCTTGTAATGAAGACGCTTGTTTGTCTACAATTTCTACAAGATGGCGAACTGTAAGTTCGTCGTTATCCCGCACAGAAAGACCTCCAGAAGTTTCCGCCGTTGCTGTATCTCCCTTACGATATTTGTCGCCTTCACCTGTTAAAAGCCATCTTCGATTTACTCCCAACAAACGACTCATCACTTCCAACTTTGTAGTGTCGGGTTTTGTTTTATTTTTCAAGTAGTTGGAAATCGTTGTTGCTGACATATGTAAGGCTTTCGCTACTTTATATTTTGTATACCCCTGCTCGTCCATTACCTTTTGTAATCTTTCTGAAAATGACATACCGCTTTATTTAGAATTACTATAAATTATGTTACTCTATCAAAAATAATCCAACATAAATTTGTTTTCATCCAAATTTGTACTATCTTTGAACATCGTTTGTTACAAATATAGCGATTATTGGTGAAAACCCCAAGCAATTGGGGTATGTTAATCGGTTGGTGATGTGAGGAGACAAAGCATTTTCCCGTTATGCTTTTTGTCTCCTCTTTTTTCTCAAGTATACCTTTTATTATATACAAAATTCATATACCATTATTATAGTGATAATTCTTCGTATAATCACAGATGAATACATTCCTAGAATACAAACGATTAAATGATAATCATGCTCTTCTACTTTATTAATATGGAATTTTGAAACTATTGAAATAAGATCCTCATGTATTTCTTTTTTCAGATTATTTTATTTCATACGAAATAAAAATACTTTTCTTTTGTTTCGTTTTGATCAAAAAAGTTGCTTTTAAATTTTGATATGTTTCGTTTTATTCATTTCTTTGTAGTGAAAAATAAAATTTCATACACATGAAGCAGAACGAAACTACACAATCGTTTGATGTGATAATCATCGGAGGTGGCGCTACCGGCGCCGGAACTGCCAGAGATTGCTCTCGCAGGGGTATAAAAACACTTCTATTGGAAAGATTCGACATCTCAACCGGTGCCACGGGGAGAAATCACGGCTTATTGCACAGTGGAGCCCGTTACGCCGTGACCGACAAAGAGTCCGCAGAAGAATGTATCAAAGAGAATATGACGCTCCGCAAAATTGCCAGTCATTGTGTAGAAGAAACAGATGGTTTATTCCTAAGTTTACCCGAGGATGATCTCAGCTATCAGGCTAAATTTGTCGAGGCGTGTAAGCAGGCGGGAATTCGTGCGGACATCATCGACCCGAAAGAAGCATTACGTCTAGAACCATCTGCAAACCGGGATATTATCGGGGCGGTAAGAGTACCGGATGGCGCCGTGGACCCGTTTCGCCTGACAGCATCCAACGTGATGGACGCCAAATTACATGGAGCAACGATACTCACATACCAAGAAGTCATCGAGATCATGCGAGAGCAAAATCGGGTGATTGGAGTAAAAGTTCTAGATCATAAAACAAACGAAATCAAATCCTATTATGCTACTATTGTTGTCAATGCCGGAGGAATCTGGGGACATAATATAGCAAAACTTGTGGATATTAATATAAACATGTTGCCTTCGAAAGGAGCATTACTGATTTTTGGACATCGAGTAAACAATATCGTCCTGAACAGGTGTCGTAAACCAGCCGATGCTGACATTCTTGTTCCGGGCGACACGATCTGCCTCATTGGAACAACATCTAGTAAAGTGCCTTTTGAAGAAATTGATCACATGAAAGTAACCCCGGAAGAGGTTGACATGCTGTTACAAGAAGGGGAAAAGATGGCACCCATTCTGGCTCAAACTCGTATATTAAGAGCATATGCCGGAGTGCGCCCGCTAGTTGCGTCTGACAACGATCCTAGCGGCCGAAGTGTAAGTCGGGGAATCGTGCTCTTGGATCATGCAATCCGTGACGGGTTGGAAGGATTTATCACGATCACGGGAGGGAAATTAATGACCTACCGGTTAATGGCCGAGTGGACAACAGATTTGATATGCAAAAAACTCAACCTTTCTGCCATTTGTACGACAGCCACGGAAAAGCTTCCTGGTTCAAGGGAGAGTATAGAAGAAATCAGCAAAAAAATCATATCCGTACCTCTTACGCAACGCAATTCGACGATTTACAGGCATGGAGATATGGCCGATCGTTTTTCTGAAAATACGCCATTAGACAATAGCTTGATATGTGAATGCGAAGAGGTTTCTGTTGGCGAGGCAAAATACGCCTTAAACGAGCTGGATGTAAACAATCTGGTTGACTTGAGACGAAGAACTCGCGTCGGTATGGGAACCTGCCAAGGAGAACTTTGTGCGTGTCGTGCGGCTGGTTTAATGAGCGATATGAATAAAGTATGCACGAATAGAGCCAAGGCTGATCTTGCTTCTTTCTTGAATGAAAGATGGAAAGGGATGTCACCCATTGCCTGGGGAGACACGTTGCGCGAGAGTGAGTATACGGCCTGGATTTATGAAGGCGTTTGTGGTTTAACATCATCATCTAAGAAATAACATGAAATTCGATACAATCATCATCGGTGGTGGCTTATCCGGCTTAATCAGTGGAATTTATTTGTCCCAACGGGGTCAGCGATGTGTTATCATATCATCGGGACAAAGTGCTTTGCATTTTTCTTCCGGGTCATTTGATTTGTTAAATAATTTACCCGACGGGACAAGCGTCCAAAAACCATTGGATGCGATAAGCGAACTCGTCAAACAAGCTCCCACGCATCCTTATGCCAAACTAGGCGAAAACAAGTTTAAGGAATTAGCCCGACAAGCGGAAGAATTTTTTAAAAATGCAGGAATTTCTACCCAAGGGGATCATGAAGAGAATCATTATCGAGTGACTCCAATGGGGACATTGAAACCCACATGGCTCACGCTTAAAAACTTATTGATAAGCGAAAACGAAAAATGTTTACCAATCCAGCACCCGGGCCTTTTTAACATCACGGGATTCCTTGATTTTTACACGCGATTCATTGCGGATGAATTCCTAAAAATGGGAGCCAAATGCAGTATTCATTCTATCAATTTCCCGGCTCTTGAAAATTTGCGCAAGAATCCGACAGAGATGCGCTCCGTTAATATTGCCCGGGTATTTGACAAGCAAGAAAATATAAAAGAATTAGCCCGGATACTAAAAGCGGAAAGCGGAGATTGTGATTCAATTATTTTACCCGCGATCACGGGGTTGAACCGGGAAGATGTGGTAGATTACTTGCGAAAAGAAATCAACAAGCCAATCTATCTCTTGCCAACTCTTCCTCCTTCCGTTCCGGGTATACATACACAACAAAAACTTCGTTCTGTCTTCCAGCAAGATGGAGGCGTTTTCATGCTGGGAGATAATGTTTTACGCGCAGATATAAAAGGTAACAGAATTTCACAGATTTACTCTTTCAATCATGGGGACATTCCTTTCGTTGGACAAAATTTTATTCTTGCCACAGGAAGCTATTTCAGTCAAGGATTGATTGCCAGTACAGAAAAAATATACGAACCAATTTTTGATCTCGATGTAACATTTGCCCCGAATAGAACACAATGGTATAATAGCGATGTGTTTGATGCACAACCTTATCAATCTTTCGGGATCAAAACCGACAACATGTTCCGTTGTACCCGAGAAGGCAAAATCTTTGAGAATCTTTATGCAGCCGGGGCAATCCTTGAGGGATTCAATCCTTTGAAAGAGGGATGCGGGGCAGGGGTTTCCATTTTGAGTGCCATGTATATAGCAGAACAGATTTTAAGTAAATAAAGAAGCCATGAATCTCCAACAACATAATATCAGCGACAACAATTTTGAACAATGTATCAAATGTACGATCTGTACCGTTTATTGTCCTGTAGCAGCAGTAAATCCCAATTATCCGGGTCCCAAACAAGCAGGCCCCGATGGAGAACGCCTACGGTTGAAAAAATTCAACTTCTATGATGAATCCTTGAAATATTGTATTAACTGTAAAAGATGTGAAGTTGCTTGTCCTTCGAACGTGAAAATCGGAGACATTATCCAAGCAGCTCGAATTAAATATAGCAAAAAACAACCGAAACTCCGAGACTATATTCTAGCCAATACAGATCTTGTCGGAACGTTATCCACTCCGTTTGCCCCGATCGTGAATACAACTTTGGGCCTAAAGCCGGTGAAGGCAATTTTGGATGGGGTTATGAAAATCGACCATCGACGCACGTTCCCCAAATACGCTTTCGGCACTTTCGAAAGTTGGTATAAAAAAGTCGCAGAGAAACAAGCCGCCTATCCAAGCCAAGTAAGCTATTTCCATGGGTGTTACGTGAATTACAACAATCCTCAGCTGGGAAAAGATTTAATTAAGGTCATGAATGCTTTTAGCATCGGGGTGCAACTTTTAGAAAAAGAAAAGTGCTGTGGGGTCGCCTTGATTTCCAACGGATTGATCAAACAAGCGCAAAAACAGGCTCGTACGAATATAAATTCGATTCGAAAGTCCGTGTTGGAGAAAAAAATGCCCGTGATAGCAACGTCTTCAACCTGCACGTTTACGATTCGAGACGAGTATCCTCACTTGTTGGATATTGATAACGCTGATGTTCGTGAGGACGTGGAGTTGGCTACCCGGTATATCTATCGTTTATTAAGCCAAAAGAAAACAAAATTGAATTTCAAAACAGGGCAGAAAATCAAGGTCGCCTACCACACGCCCTGCCACATGGAAAAACTGGGATGGGCTTACTATTCTATCGAGTTGTTGAAATTAATCCCGAATATCGAATTAACCATATTAGATTCGCAATGTTGCGGTATTGCGGGAACCTACGGTTTCAAAAAAGAGAATTATAAAACCTCTCAAGACATAGGAGAACCTTTATTCAAGCAAATAGAAGCGCTTGACATTGATTACGTGGTTACCGATTGCGAAACATGCAAATGGCAAATCGAAATGTCCACCTCCAAACGTTGTGAACATCCTATATCAATATTAGCCAATGCATTAGAGTGATTTTAATTCCATCACTCTAATGCATTTTTTGATTATATATCGAAAATCAATGTGTTAAAATCAAAATTCAAACGATTTTTTTTCGAAAAACATTTTGTTTTAAAATTCAATTCTCATACATTTGTTGCATAATGAAACAATGCGATTGCGAAAAAGAAAGCAATCGATTTCGATTTCATTCGAGGAAGGAAGAAGTGCGGCGTCCATTAAAAGAATGATAATTATGAATCGGCAAAGAAACACGATACAAGAATGTATTTTTGGGGGAGGGTAGAACAAGTCCGTAGAGCCAAAAAAACGTGGAAGTGTGTTTATAACAAAATATTTTTACAATAAAATCTAATAACATGTGGAATTTTTTAAAACCAGCACCTCACAAGGATTTATTACCGGAAGGTAAGATCGACTCGACTTACAAGAGCCTGCGTTGGCAGGTCTTCGTCGGCATCTTCATCGGTTACGCCGGCTATTACATCGTGCGGAAGAACTTCTCGATGGCGATGCCGTTTCTAACAGACCCCGCCGGACCTTACGGGTTCGACAAGGGATCACTGAGTATCGTGTTGTCGTTGAACGCGGTGGCCTACGCCCTGTCGAAATTCTTGATGGGGAGCGTTTCGGATCGTAGCAACGCCCGCGTGTTCCTTCCTCTAGGATTGGCACTGGCGGCCCTGTCCATGATGTTCATGGCCGTGCCGATCGAGCTGTTCGGGGCAAGCACGACCTCCATCGTGATCATGGCGGTGTTGAACTTCCTGGTCGGGTGGTTTAACGGGATGGGATGGCCTCCCTGCGGCCGCGTGATGACTCACTGGTTCTCCGTGAAGGAGCGCGGGACGAAAATGTCTATCTGGAATTGCGCCCATAACGTGGGTGGCGCTCTCGTGGGCCCGATGGCCGTGTACGGCGCCATGTGGTTCGGGTCGTGGTTCTACGGGGTGGACAGTTCAAAGTACTTTATCATTGGTACCTATATTTTCCCGGCGGCGGTGGCCCTGTTCGTGGCCCTGCTGGCGTACGTGTTGATTCGTGACACCCCGCAGTCCTGCGGGTTACCGACGATAGAGAAATGGCGGAACGATTACCCCAAGAATTACAGCGAGAAACAGGAAGAGGTCCTCACCACGAGAGAGATTTTCTTCAAGTACGTGCTGAATAACAAGATGTTGTGGTTTATCGCCATCGCTAACGCCTTCGTTTACATGGTTCGTTACGGTTGTCTGGACTGGGCCCCGACCTACTTGAAGGAGGCGCAAGGGTATGATATTAAAGAGGCCGGCTGGGCTTATTTCGCTTACGAGTTCGCGGCTATCCCCGGGACCCTCGTTTGCGGGTGGTTGAGTGACGTGGTGTTCAAGGGACGCCGCGCTATCACGACGATCATATTCATGGCCCTGGTGGCTTTGTTTATCTTCCTTTACTGGCAATTCTCGGATAACTACATGATTGTCACGCTATCCTTGATCGCCATCGGTTTCTTCATCTACGGCCCGGTGATGCTTATCGGGGTGCAGGCTCTTGACCTCGCTCCCAAGAACGCGGCCGGGACATCGGCCGGGTTGACCGGGTTCTTCGGGTACTTCTTCGGGACGGCTATCCTGGCGAACGTGGTGATGGGATACGTGGCGGAAAGTTCGTTCGGGTGGGACGGGACGTTCGTGCTGTTGCTTATCGCTTGTGCCTTGTCGATCGTTTTCGTCGGCTTTACTTACAAGGAGGAACAATACCTTGTGCAAAATAGAAAATAATGATGCCTTATTGAGGTGAAGAAATAGAATCATTCTGACCAATAATAAAAAAATAAATTGTATGAATACAAAACATTTGACGAAAGGAATAGTGGTTATATTGTTGCTATTCATTACGTCCTCGATTTACGCGCAGACTTACCGGGAGATCAAAGGGTGGTCAAAGGAAATTAATGAGAGAATTGAAACATTCTTGAATACGACTTTAACCATGAATATTCGTAAAGTAGCGGTATTCGACGGGGATGGAACTGTGATCGGGCAAGCACCACACTATTTGGCGGATGAAGCTTTATATCGTTATGCCGATAAATATTATAAGGGCAAAAATGATAAGGTTTCCAAGGAAAAAATGGCTATTTTGAATCGGATGGTAAAAGACGGTAATAACGTGGGGAAGGTTTATGTCGAAGATCGTGCCCACTTTTTGGCGGGAATGACTCCGGAGGAAGTGGCAAAGTTGGGGTATGATTGCTATGTGGAGTCATATCAAGGAAAGTTTTACCCGGAAATGAAACAGCTTATAGCTAATTTGAAAGAGTATGGATTTGAGGTTTGGATATTGACAGCTTCTCCCGAGTTTTTATATCAAAAATTTTTATCAGAGGAATTGGGAATCCCCGAAGTAAATATTCTCGGGATGAAGTCTGTCGTGGTAGATGGGGTGTTGACAAATGAGATCGTGTTACCGATTCCGCAAGATGATGGGAAAGCGAATGTTATCCCGACTTTCATTAAAACTCGTCCACTTGTAGTGGGGGGAAATAGCCGGGGAGACATGGATATGCTAAACCAGTCTTGTGGTTTGAAGATTGTGGTGAACCCGGATGATAAAACTGTCCGGGGGCCGGAAGACGGTCCGATGCATGGTCTAACGGTGAAAGGGTACTGGGAAAAAGAAGGAGCCGTTATTGTTCGGTGCAATGATGTCCGAAATCCGAAAGTGCGTTTCCATACTTCAGAGTGGGGAATCAGAGAAAATGTGATTAATCCTAAAGAATAATTCTGTGAAGAATTATCCCGCATAGTTACAATAAACTTAATTTATGTCATTATGAAAAAAAACTATTTATTAAATGTATTGGTGTTATGTTGTGCCCTTTTTGTATGTACAATTGTCCGGGCCGAGTCTGATAAAGACGAACCTTCTAACACGAAAAGCGAGGCTGCGCAAATCAGCAACGACGATCTTGCGAAACAAGTAAATAAACTGTTATCCATATTGCCGAAATTCTCCGGTTATATTCAAACTGGTTATAACTGGGGAGACAAGAATGGGGATAACAGATCATCATTCCAATTGAAACGTATGCGTTTGATCATTGATAAAAAAGTTTCAAAAACATTTGATTTCCGCGCCCAACTAGAGTGTTTCTCGGGATCAGTAGATAATTCTGCTTACAAGAAAAAAGTGATTACTGTAATGGATGCCTTTGTTAATGCTCACATCACAGATGCTTTGCATTTCCGTGCAGGTCAATATTATTTGCCGCTTGGTTTCGAGAATTATGATATTTCTCCGTCTACTTTAGAGACCGTGGATTTCTCGAACATCTGTTACCGTATGGTGTGTCGTAATGCGATCTCTTCTGCAGATCTTATTGATTATGGTCGTGATCTTGGAGTGATGGCTTATGGAGACCTTTTCAAAAGTAAAGATCAAAAATTTAGCTATCTGAGTTATCAGTTATCATTGACGAACGGTTATCTCCCGACATTGAACGATGACAATAAATCGAAAGATCTTGTGGGTCGTATCACAATCCGTCCGGTAGAGAAATTGCGTATCATCGGTTGTTACAATTGGGGAGAATATAAAGGTTTGAACGAAAATGGAGATACGAAGGATTATCTTCCGATGAATCGTTTTATCACCGGTGCTTGGTATTATGATCCGAATGGTCTTGATGTTCGTGCAGAATACGGCCATATTCAAAGTGATGATGCTAACGTGAAGGAAGATGGTTTTTATGTGCTTGCAGCGTATAAGATTGGTAAGTTCTTACCGGTTGTACGTTATGATATGTACCGTGACAAAGCAGCCAAGACTTCTGCAAACAACAAGGATAACTTCCTTTTAGGTTGTACCTATGAAATAATCAAGGATGTTAAGTTCCAGGTAAATTATACCATTTCGGCTTATCCTGACAAGGTAAAAGATGCTGGAACAAGAACTGGTACGGGTAATAGCTTGCAAATCATGTGTCTTCTTAAATTCTAATAATACTTAATCTTTTTACCAACAAATTAAATTATTGGATTATGAATAAATTATTTTTCGCTCTGGCATTACTTTTTGTAGGAATGTCTGCAAATGCCCAACATCTGGGAACTGAGTATCGATTGAAAAGAGTTATTCCCGTGGCAG
>ERZ824598.4282-NODE-4282-length-10923-cov-3.329039_pt1 | contig 10923 bp, 7 predicted proteins | sample MGYA00519934_ERZ824598 | MGnify/ENA primary metagenome ERZ824598 (study PRJEB31778, sample SAMEA3449177) | human gut metagenome | biome: human gut; feature: human-associated habitat; material: faeces | place: United Kingdom | collected 2010/2012 ... | reverse complement strand
AATATTCATATTTTAAGAAAACAAGAAATCCATGGGATTTATCAAGAGTACCAGGAGGATCTTCAGGTGGTTCTGCAGCTGCAGTTTCAGCAAATATGGTACCATGGGCATTAGGAACAGATACAGGTGGAAGTATAAGACAACCAGCTTCATTATGTGGTGTTGTTGGGTTAAAACCTACTTATGGATTAGTATCAAGATATGGAGTAGTAGCATTCGCATCATCATTAGATCAAGTTGGAGTATTTACAAAAGATGTTCAAGATTGTGCAATGTTATTAAATGTAATTGCTGGATATGATGAAAAAGATTCAACATCTATAGATAATGGAAAGAAAGACTATACAAAATCATTATCAAAAGATGTTAAAGGTTTAAAAATAGGAGTTCCAAAAGAATTTTATGGAGAAGGAATAAATCCTGAAGTAAAAAAATCATTAGAAGAAGCAATTGAAAAATATAAAGAAATGGGAGCAGAAGTAGAAGAGTTCTCATTAGATATTGCTCAATATGCATTAGCAACATATTATATAATAGCATGTGCAGAAGCAAGTTCAAATTTAGGAAGATTTGATGGAATAAGATATACATATAGATCACCAGAAGCAAAAACATTAAAAGAAATTTATAAAAAATCAAGAAGTGAAGGATTTGGAGCAGAAGTAAAGAGAAGAATAATACTTGGAACTTATGTATTATCATCAGGTTATTATGACGCATATTACAAAAAAGCTCAACAAGTTAGAACACTTGTTATGAATGAATTTAATAAAGCATTTGAAAAATATGATGTAATAGTAACACCAACATCACCAACAACAGCTTTTAAATTAGGTGAAAAATCAACAAATCCAATGGAAATGTATTTAGCAGATATATGTACAGTTTCTGTAAATATTGCGGGATTACCAGGAATGTCAATCCCTTGTGGAATAGATAGTAATGGACTTCCAATTGGTATGCAAATAATCGGTAAAAAATTTGATGAAGAAACAATCATAAAAACAGCTTATGCTTATGAACAAGAAACAAAGTTCAGAGAAAAATACAAACCTACATTTAAAAAATAATATAACCAAATGAGAGGAGCATAAAATGGGAGATGAAATGAAATATTCTGAAGGTCAAAGAAACCAAATATATGAAAAGTACTTAAGACCTTTAAAATTGAAAATTTCACAAATATTGTTATATGATACAAATGCTGCAGCAGATTTTCTAAAAAAATATAATAACTTACTTCAAAAAACAAGTGACTCAGAATTATTAGATAAAATTACAGAATTAGAGTTAGAAATTGAACAATATGAAAAAACATTAGGAAAAGAAAAGACTTTTCAAGATAAAAGTTCTATTATAATTGGACAAGTTGAAGAATTATTATATGAAAGTGAACAATTTACATTAGAAGATTTCGAAAAAGAAGTGCATAGTTTAGTACAAAGATATAAAGAAAATTTTTCTGGTTATAGTTTAGAAGAAAGAGATTTATTAGAGGCTAAAATTTATGAATTGCAAGCAAGATTAATTTTTAAAAGAGTAAATCAAGAATATCCTGAAAAAATAGATATTCCAAAAGAAGATGAAATTGGAATTATGATATACTTAAACAGAGAAATTACTAGATTACAGCAAAGTAAGAATCCTAAAATTAAAAATTATGTTGAAAAAATAAAGTATGAACTTATGGGAGGAACAGAGGCTATACATAATAGTGAAATATGGAAAGTATTAAGTTATGCTCAAAGAGAAAGATTTGAAGAAAAAGAGGAAAATCCTTCAAAAAGTAAATCATTAATTTATGCGAAAGCAAAGAATAATTCAGTAGTTAAGGCGAAAAATAGGAGTATTTTTTCAATTTTTAGAAAAGAACCACAAATACCACTGACTGAAAGAGACTTAGCTAAAATTTCAATTGATTGGTTAGCAAAATATATTCCAAAAGATATGTTGCAAGAATTGGAAGCTGATAGAAATAAAGAAGAAAATAATATAAGAGACAAAGAATATTTGCCAGATCCTAAAGCTCCGATATATGAAATGATTAAATCAGTAACTAGATTTGGAATACCAAATAGAAAAGATTATGTGCTTCAAGATGAAAATGGGAGTAAAATATATATTTTTATTGAAGATCATTTATCATCTGACTTATATTGGACTAGTATAGTTATGGAAGCTGGAAGCATAAAAGTAGTGAAAAATTATAGTACTCAATTAGAGTTTAAAGAGAGGGGAGTTCCTAGACATTTAAATGCAATTTTAAATCTGGCTCAAATTATAGATAGATGTTTTAATACTGATTTTCAACAACAATTATTAAGAGAAGTAAAAGAGTGTTGGATAGAAAGAACTAAAAAGCAGAAATTGTTTAAAAAATTAGAGAAAAGCTTATATAAGATGCGTAATGAATATGGAAGAACAAAATTAGATTTTTTTGCATCAGAAGAAAGAAAAAGAGAAAATTTTTACAGCCAATATAGATTACAAGAAAGGATAAAAGTAAATCCAGAAGATTTAACAAATGATAATGAAAAAAATAATATGAGTAATGAAGTGATTCAAGAAAAGGAACAAGGAGGAGAAAATGCCAAGGAATGATTATGAAGTTGTAATGGGCTTAGAAGTCCATGCAGAATTAGCAACAAAAACAAAAATATTTTGTAGCTGTCCAACAAAATTTGGTGCAGCTCCAAATACACAAGTATGTCCAGTATGTATGGCAATGCCAGGAACATTACCAAAATTAAATGAAAAAGTAGTAGAATATGCAGTAAAAGCTGGACTTGCTACACATTGTACAATATCAAGAGATAGTAAAAATGATAGAAAAAACTATTTCTATCCAGATACACCAAGAGCATATCAAATTTCACAATTTGATAAACCATTGTGTGAACATGGATATATAGAAATAGAAACAAGTCAAGGAAAAAAGAAAATAGGAATAACACGTATTCATATAGAAGATGATGCTGGAAAATTAGATCATGATGACTTAGCAGGAGGAGCTCTTATAGATTTGAATAGAGCTGGAGTGCCATTAATAGAAATTGTATCAGAACCAGATTTTAGATCAATAGAAGAAGTTGATGCATATTTAAGAAAATTAAAATCAATACTTGAATATGTAGAAGTATCAGACTGTAAGATGGAAGAAGGATCTTTTAGAGCAGATGTTAACACATCAATTCGTCCAATTGGTTCAGAAAAACTTGGTACAAGAACAGAAATGAAAAATATGAACTCATTTAGAAGTATAACAAGAGCACTTGAATATGAAATAGGTAGACAAGTAGAAGTTATAGATAATGGAGGAGCTGTTGATCAAGAAACATTAAGATGGGATGAAGTATCAGGAAAGACATTTTCAATGAGAGATAAGGAAAATGCACAAGATTATAGATATTTTCCAGAACCTGATTTAGTTGCAATAAAATTATCAGAAGAATATATTGAAAATATTAGAAAAACATTACCAGAAATGCCAGAAAGTAGAAAAGAAAGATATTTAAGAGATTATAAATTATCTGAAAAAGATGCTGGAATAATAACATCTTCAAAATATTTATCAGATTTATTTGAAAAAGCTTCTGAAATATGTGGAAATTATAAAGCAGTAAATAACTGGATAATTTCAGATATTTCAAGAATATTAAATGAAACAGAAATGGATCCTAAAGAAATACCATTTGATGCAAAACAATTAGCTAAATTAGTAACATTAATAGATAAAGGAACAATTAGTTCAAGCATCGGCAAAAAAGTATTAATAGAATTATTTGAAAATCCAAGAGATCCAGAAGATATTATAAAAGAAAAAGGTTGGATACAGATTTCAGATGAGGGAGCAATCAAAGAAGTAGTATTAAAGATTATTGAAGCAAATCCTCAATCTGTTGCAGATTTTAAAGCTGGTAAAGATAGAGCATTGGGATTTTTAGTAGGTCAAGCTATGAAAGAAACAAAAGGAAAAGCAAATCCTCAGATGCTTAACAAAATGTTTGCAGAAGAATTGAAAAAATAAAAAAATATATATAAGAGAAAATATTTAGAAATTTATTATTAACTAAAAAAAGTGATAAACTATACTAACTTATCACTTTTTTATTTTATTTCAAATTTCTTAAAGCTTCAATTCTTGCTTCTGTACTTGGATGTGTAGACCACAAATCAGAAGATTTTTTCTTATTTCTAAAAGGATTTGCAATATACATATTTTCAGTAGCCTTATTAGCAACTTTTAATTCATTTGGATCAGCTGAAATTTTTTCAAGGGCAGAAATCAAACCATCTGGATTTCTAGTAAATTCAATAGCAGTAGCATCTGCTAAAAATTCTCTTTTTCTTGAAATTGCAAGTTGCATAAGTTGACCAAATATTGGAGCTAAAATTAAAAATATTAATCCAATTAGCATAATAATGGCATTACCATTATTATCATTATCTCTATCACGTCCACGTCTACCACCATAAAAAGAAATTCTAGTAAACCAATCAGATAAAATTACAACGAATCCTACCATTACAGACACAACAGCTGATAAAAGAATATCATAATTTTTAATATGAGACATTTCATGTGCTAAAACACCTTCAAGTTCATAATATTCAAGTTTGTCTAACAAACCAGTTGTAACACATATTACAGCATGTTTTGGATTTCTACCAGTTGCAAAAGCATTTGGTTGAGCATCTTCTATAACATATAATTGAGGCTTTTCTGGTAAACCAGCTGAAATAACTAAAGAATCTAAAATATTTACTAATTTTAAATTTTCTTCTCTTGTTGCAGGTCTTGCATTATTTAATTTTAAAACAATTTTATCACTATAATAATATGAGCCCCATGTTGATACAATTGCAAAAATCATAGCAATTATAATAGAAAGTTCACCTAAATCTAGAGCCATACAAATATAATAAACAATTACCGCAATAAATGCTAAAAATAATAGAACTATAAACCATGATTTTATTTTATTTTTCTTTATATCTTCAAACATATTTTTCTCCTACTAATAATTTATAATATTAAAGGATAGAAAAAATTCTATCCTTTAAACTTTAAAGAAAATTTTTCAATTTTCTTATTTGTTACTAAAATCAACTTTAACATTTTTTCTTGCTTCATCACTTTCTGTTGCAAATAATTCTTTCTTTTGGAAATTAAACATTCCAGCAACTAAGTTTGAAGGGAAAAGTTCTAATTTTGTATTATATCTTGTTACACTATCATTATAAAATTGTCTAGAAAAAGAAATTTTATTTTCTGTGTTGCGTAATTCTTCAGATAAATCAGCAAAATTTGTATTTGCTTTTAATTCAGGATAATTTTCAGAAACTGCCATAATTGTTTTTAATGTACTTGAAAGTTCTCCATCTAATTTTGCTTTTTCTCCAACTGAAGAAGTATTTGCCCAAGATGTTCTTAATTTTGCTATTTTTTCAAATGTTTCAGATTCATGAGTCATATATCCTTTTACAGTTTCAACAAAATTAGGAATTAAATCAAATCTTCTTTGTAGTTGTACATCAATTTGGCTCCATGCATTGTCAACTTTTTGTCTAGATGAAATTAATCCATTATAAACACTTATTATCCATGCAATAATTAATATAACAACTATTAAAATAATCCATCCCATAAAAATACCTCCTTATGTAATATATACTATCATATAATAATATTTTTTACAATATAAAATAAATAATGTATAAAAATTTTTAAAGAAATTTTTGTAATTTTTTTTGTACAAGCAACATATAATATAATGTTACCAAGCAATTGCAATACTTACGGAAACTTATAACAAAAAAATAAAAAATTTGACAAGAAAACAAAAAATGTGTATAATAAGTTTGTCATTAAAAGGGAGGTTTTATATTTTTATGAATAAAAAAGATAAAGCGTCTATTTCTATTATGAAAATAATTGGAGTAAGTCTAATAATAATTTTTTTATTAGGTATAACAGTAAGAGCTACGGAATTAAGTATTAGAACAGTAGATATAACATTATCAAATGGATATAAAATGTCAGTTGTAACAACAAAAACAAATGTATATGAAATATTAGAAGACAATAATATATTTATAGAAGATGATGAAAGAGTAACACCAAATTTAGATGATGATATAACAGAAGATAATAAAATAACAATAACAAATAAATCTGTTCAAGAAGTACAAATTGCCAAAATCTCAGAAAGTGGAATTGAAACAACATTAGATGAAATCTTAAAAGGATATTCGCCAATAATTGAAAAAATAGTAGTAGAAGAAGAAACAATACCATATGAAACTATTACAAAAGATGCATCACAAGGTGCAACAGATACAAAAAATAGAGTTATTCAACAAGGTGAAGACGGATTAAAAGAAGTAACATATAAAATAAAGTATCAAAATAATGAAGAAATTGAAAAAATAGTTCTTTCAGAAGAAATTATAAAAGAACCTGTTAATAGAATTGTACAAGTGCAAAAAAATATTGTAACAACATCAAGAAATGGTTATGAAAGAACACAAACAACAGGAAATAAAGTTGGAGAAACAAGAATATTTAAAGTAACGGCATATTGTTCTTGTGCAAAATGTTGTGGTAAAACAAATGGAATAACAGCATCTGGAACAAAAGCAACAGCAGGAAGAACTGTTGCAACATCTAGTCAATTCTCATTTGGAACACAATTAGATATAGGTGGATACACATATACTGTAGAAGATAGAGGAGGAGCTATTAAGGGAAATAGAATAGATGTATACATGAATTCACATGCAGAAGCGTTAGCATGGGGAGTTAGATATCTACCAGTTACAGTAGTGGAATAAAGGGAGAATAAAAAATTCTCTCTTTTTTTGCCTAAAATAGTGAAAAAATAAAAGAAACATGTTATAATAAAATAGTCGAGTAATATGAGAGAAAGGAGAATGTTAGATTCATTACTAACAACAATAATATGAGCAAGGATAAAATAAGAAATTTTAGCATAATAGCACACATAGACCATGGAAAATCAACACTTGCAGATAGATTAATAGAAAAAACGGGTGTATTATCACAAAGAGAAATGGAAGACCAAATACTTGACAATATGGATATTGAACGAGAAAGAGGTATAACTATTAAATCACAAGCTGTAAGAATGAAATATAAAGCAAAAGATGGAGAAGAATATACACTTAACTTAATAGACACACCAGGTCATGTTGATTTTAATTATGAAGTTTCAAGAAGTCTAGCAGCATGTGATGGAGCAATATTGGTAGTAGATGCTAGTCAAGGTGTTGAAGCACAAACACTTGCAAATGTATATCTAGCAATAGGTAATAATTTGGAAATATTACCAGTTATAAATAAAATAGATTTACCAAATGCAAGACCAGATGAAGTAAAAAAAGAAATAGAAGATATAATAGGAATTCCAGCAATGGATGCACCATGTATTTCAGCTAAATCTGGACTAAATGTAGAAGAAGTATTAGAAAGAATTGTAACAGATTTACCAGCACCAAAAGGTGATGAAAATGCAAAAGCCAAATGTTTAATATTTGATTCATATTATGATAATTACAAAGGTGCAGTAGCATATGTAAGAGTAATGGATGGAACATTAAAAGTTGGTGATGAAATATTGCTAATGGCAACAGGTACAACTTATACAATAGCAGAAGTAGGATATTTTGCACCAGGACAATATTTACCAACAAAAGAGATAAAAGCAGGAGAAGTTGGTTATATTGCAGCAAGTATAAAAAGTTTAACAGATATTCATGTTGGTGATACAATAACATTAAAAAATAATCCAGCAGATAATCCATTACCAGGATATAAAAAAGTAACACCAATGGTATATTGTGGATTATATCCAGTAGATGGAAGTGAATATGAAAACTTAAAAATAGCATTAGAAAAATTAAAATTAAATGATGCAGCATTAGAATATGAGCCAGAAACATCAGCAGCATTAGGTTTTGGATTTAGATGTGGATTTTTAGGATTATTACATTTAGAAATAATTGAAGAAAGACTTGATAGAGAATTTGATTTAGGGTTAATAACAACAGCACCATCTGTTATATATAAAGTTCATAAAACAACTGGAGAAATACTTGATGTATATAATCCAGCAGATTTGCCACCGCAAACAGAAATCTCATATATGGAAGAACCAATAGTTACAGCAGACATAATAACACCAAAAGAATATATAGGAAATATAATGGATATTTGTCAAAATCGTAGAGGAATATTTATTGATATGAAATATTTAGATGATAATAGAGTAACACTAATATATGAAATGCCATTAAATGAGATAATATATGACTTTTTTGATAGTTTAAAGTCAAGAACAAAAGGATATGCATCATTTGATTATGAATTTAAAGAATATAGAAAATCAAATCTTGTAAAATTAGATATACATGTAAATGGAGAACCAGTTGATGCTTTATCATTTATAGTATTTAAAGATAATGCATATGATAGAGGCAAAAAAATGGTAGAAAAACTAAAAGAAGTTATACCAAGACATCTATTTGCAATACCATTACAAGCAGTTGTAGGAGGTACAATAATAGCTAGAGAAACAATATCTGCAATGAGAAAAGACGTACTTGCAAAATGTTATGGTGGAGATATTACAAGAAAGAAAAAACTACTTGAAAAACAAAAAAGAGGTAAAAAGAAAATGCGTGAAATTGGTAATGTAGAAGTACCACAAGAAGCATTTTTATCAGTATTGAAATTGGATGATGAGTAGAAATTAGAAAGGAAAATGTTATGAACAAGAAAAATAATCAAAATAGACAACCCAAAAAAGAGGTAAAAAGAAGAGAAGATAGAGAAGAAAAAAGTTATGATGACCAAGTAGAAGGAAGAAATTCAGTATTAGAATTATTAGAAAGTGGAAAAGATATTAACAAAATATTTATAGCAAAAGGAGAAAGACATGGCTCAATCAACAAAATAATAGCAATAGCAAAAGAAAAAGGAATAATAATAGTAGAAAAAGACAAAAGACAAATGGACGAAATGGCGCAAAATCAAAATTATCAAGGTGTCATTGCAATAGTACCACCATTTGAATATTGTGAAATTGAAGACATCATAGATTACGCAAAAGAAAAAAATGAAGACCCATTTGTACTAATTTTAGACGGAATAGAAGACCCACACAATTTGGGTTCAATAATAAGAACAGCAGAAACTGCCGGAGTTCATGGAGTTATAATACCTAAAAGAAGAGCAGCAGCAGTAAATAGTACAGTAAATAAAGTATCAGCAGGAGCAGTTGAACATATGAAAATAGCTAGAGTTACAAATATATCTGATAGCATAGAAAAATTAAAAGAAGCGGGACTATGGATTTGTGGAACAGATATCAACACAGAAAAATATTATTATAACCAAGATTTAACAGGACCATTGGGAATAGTAATAGGAAATGAAGGAAATGGAATGAGTGATAAAGTTAGAAAAAACTGTGACTTCTTAGTAAAAATACCTATGAAAGGAAAAGTAACATCACTAAACGCCTCAGTATCATCAGGAATAATTATATATGAATCAGTAAAACAAAGAATTTTGAAAAAATCTATTGATTAAAAATTTTAAAAAATATATAATGTAAATGTACATAAGAAAGAGGAGGGAAAAATAATGATGCCAAGAAAGAAAAGATTAGCAATAATAATAAGTATAGTAACATTAATGATTATATTAATAGTAGGAATATTAGCGTTTTTATACATAAAAACAGATGCTTTTAAAACAAATGAGACATTATTCACAAAATATTTTATACAAAATTTCAATATAGCAGATACATTATTAACAGACAATTCAAGCCAAATACAAGAAGTATTAGATAATAATAAATACACATCAGAACTTACAGGAAAATTAGAATACACAGAAAACATAGGAACAAGTGACGAAAATCAAAAAAATCCAGTAAATGATGCTCAATTAAAAATAAGTAGCCAAACAGATAAGAAAAATAACTACTATTATAAAGATATAAAAATAGTAAAAGAAGATGAAAATTTAATAAGAGCAGAATACTTAAACGAAAACAAAGTATATGGAATAAGACTTGATGGAATAAAACAATTTGTATCAGTAGATATGGACAAAATAAATGACAACAATGCACAAGAAAATTCAGAATTGAAAAATATAGATTCATTACTTACAAATGTAGATATAAAAGGAGCTATTACATTTACTGACGAAGAAAAACAAACTTTACAAAATACATACTTAAATATAATAGAAAGCAATGTATCAAAAGACAAATATTCAAAACAAGCAAATTCTATAATAACTGTAAATAATAAATCAGTAACAACAAATGCTTATACAATTACATTAACAAAAGAACAATACAATAATTTGATAGTAAAAGTATTAGAACAAGTATCAAATGATGAAATAATACTATCAAAAATTGATAATGTAGAAAATATAATAAAAGAAAAATATAGTTCTTATGATTCAGAAAAATCATTAAGAGAAGAATTTATTGAAGAAATCAATAAAGAAGTAGAAGATATACAAAACAATAATATTGGAAATGATGAAGTAAAAATAACAGTATATGAATCAAAAGGAAAGACAACAAGAACAACAATACAAACAAATACAGGAAAACTAAATATAGATTTATATAATAATGTAATAAAATTTGATAACATAGAATATAGTCAAACAGAAAATGAGCAAATAATTCAAATAGAAAAAAATTCATCAGAAAATGAAGAAGATATATCAATAGAATATGAAAAAATTGAAGATAATGAAATTACTGCTGATGTAGAATTAAAATTAAACCAAAAAATGGAAAATGAAAATATTAAGAATCAAATAGAACTTTCATTAAAAAATGATAAATATAAAACAGTGTTGACAATTGA
>ERZ824598.4280-NODE-4280-length-10928-cov-3.147889_pt1 | contig 10928 bp, 8 predicted proteins | sample MGYA00519934_ERZ824598 | MGnify/ENA primary metagenome ERZ824598 (study PRJEB31778, sample SAMEA3449177) | human gut metagenome | biome: human gut; feature: human-associated habitat; material: faeces | place: United Kingdom | collected 2010/2012 ... | reverse complement strand
GCATGTCCTTGAACTCGCCCCGGCGGTCCTGGCACATGGGCATGATGTTGCCCACGTAGTCCTGGGGCGTGATGATGGACACCTTCACATACGGCTCCTCCGCGTGCTCGATGGTCCCCGGGTCGGGGTAGTTGTGGGGGTTGTCCACCTTCACCATGGTGCCGTCGGACTTATAGACGTGGTAGATGACGCTGGGCAGCGTGGTCACCAGGTCCAGGTTGAATTCCCGCTCCAGCCGTTCCTGAATGATCTCCATGTGGAGCATGCCCAGAAAGCCACAGCGGAAGCCGAAGCCCAGCGCTGCGGAGGATTCCGGCTCAAACGTCAGCGACGCATCGTTGAGCTGCAGCTTCTCCAGCGCATCCCGCAGATCGGGGTACTTGCTGCCGTCCTCGGTGTAGATGCCGCAGTACACCATGGACTGGGCGGGGCGGTAGCCCGGCAGCGGCTCCGTGGCGGGGGCCGCGGCGTCGGTGATGGTGTCGCCCACGCGGGTATCTTTAACGTTCTTGATGCTGGCGGTGAAATAGCCTACCTCGCCGGCCTGCAGGCAGTCCGTGGGCTCGTTGCCCAGCGGCTTGAGATAGCCGCACTCCAGAATGGTGTACTCCGCGCCGCTGGCCATCATGCGAACGGTCTGGCCCTTGCGGATAGTACCCTCCATGATGCGGAACAGCACCACCACGCCCACGTAGGGGTCGTACTGGCTGTCGAACACCAGCGCCCGCAGCGGCGCCTTGGGGTCGCCCTTGGGGGCGGGCACGTTCTGCACCACGTCCTCCAGTACGGCGTCGATGTTGATGCCCAGCTTGGCGGAGATCTCCGGGGCCTCCAGCGCGGGCAGGCCGATGATGTCCTCCACCTCCTGCTTGGCCTTCAGGGGGTCGGCGGCGGGCAGGTCGATCTTGTTGAACACCGGCAGGATCTCCAGATCGTGGTCCATGGCAAGATACGTGTTGGCCAGCGTCTGGGCCTCCACGCCCTGGGTGGAATCCACCACCAGCAGCGCGCCCTCGCAGGCGGCCAGCGACCGGCTGACCTCATAATTGAAGTCCACGTGGCCCGGGGTGTCGATGAGGTTCAGGGCGTAGGTTTCTCCGTCCTGCGCCTTATAGAAGATCTGGACGGCGCGGGACTTGATGGTAATGCCCCGCTCCCGCTCCAGATCCATATTGTCCAGCAGCTGGTTCTCCATCTCCCGCTCCGGCACGGCGTTGCACTTCTCCAGCAGGCGATCCGCCAGCGTGGATTTGCCGTGGTCGATGTGGGCAATAATGGAAAAGTTGCGGATATGGGACTGGTCAAACATAGTAGAAAGCCTCCTTTGGAAATCCACGCTGCCCGCGTGGAGCGCGTACAAGCGTTTTGCGGGGCAAAACCTTGCCGCAGGCGGAATTTATTTCCGCCGAGGATGTCAAAATTATTTTCACCGCTTCGCCGCCAGGTCGTCCACATTGTGGACCACCTGCGCCGTGCTCTGCCCCACGCCGGGGGCGGCGGTGAGCGCATCGGAGTTCAGCTCCGGCACCTGCTCCGCCTCAGCCAGCGCCCGCAGGTATACCGCGCGGCTGCGCAGCATAGCGGCATCCACCGTGCCCGCATCGAAGTCCACGCTGTCCACGGCGAAGAAATCCTCGTTGCCGCCGCCCCGCCGGTAGTAGTGCCGCAGCAGGGTATACAGCGCCGTGCTGAGATAGTCGCCGGCGGCGGTGATGGCCGTCCGGTCGCCGCACTTGCCCAGCAGGTCGAACAGCACGCCGGTGGTGTTCACCACCAGCTTTTTCTGCAAGGTGGCCAGGATACTGCCCTTCAGCGTTCCCTTTTCGTCGCTGGCGTCATACAGCTCCGCCGCCTCGATGATGGACCCGTCGCGGGAGCTGGTGCGCCCCAGCAGAAAGTCCGCCGACACGTGATAGAAGTCGCAGGCCCGGGCCACGAAGGCCAGTCCGGGCTCGCGGATGCCATTTTCGTAGTGGCTCAGCAGCGCCTGACTGATGCCCAGTGCCGCAGCGGCCTTCCGCTGGCTGATGCCCATCTCCTGCCGCAGCAGGCTCAACGTTCTGGAAAAATCCGTTGCCAATTCTCTCACCCCGTTTATTTTTATACAGCCCGTAAATCATACCCTATATAATACGGATTGTAAATACATTTTTCGCTCCGCGTCCAAAAAATTTGCACCGTCCTCCGCCGTGTGCTACAATAGGTGCAATAAAATTTGGAGGTGCTGAAACATGGAAGAACAACTGATCCTGTACGTGCGCTACACGGCCAAGCCCGGCTGCCGCGAGTCCTTCGTCCGCGACATCGTAGAGGAAGGTATCCTGACCCAGATCCGGAAGGAGGACGGCTGCCTGGCCTATGACTACTACTTCTCCGCTCAGGACGAGAACGAGGTCCTGCTCATTGAGCGCTGGGAGAGCGCGGCCCACCAGCGCGTCCACATGGAGCAGCCCCATATGGCCCGCCTGCGGGAGAGCAAGGATAAATACATCGCCGCCACCAAGCTGGGCCGCGTTCACCTGGAGGACTGACCCATGCTGTTCGATACCCACGCCCACTACGACGATGAAGCCTTTGACGCCGACCGCGACGCGCTGCTGACGGCCCTGCCAGACTGCGGTGTAGGGCTGGTCATCGATCCGGGCTGCGACCTCACCAGCTCCCGCAGAGCGGTGGAGCTGGCGGCGGCCTACCCCCACGTCTACGCGGCGGTGGGCATCCATCCCGAGAACTGCGGCAGCTGCACCGACGACGATCTGGCTTCCCTGCGTCCCCTGGCGCAGCAGCCCAAGGTGGTGGCCATCGGCGAGATCGGGCTGGATTACTACTGGGAGGAGAACCCGCCTCGGGAATTCCAGCAGCAGGTGTTCCGCCGCCAGCTTGCGCTGGCGCGGGAGCTTCAGCTGCCGGTGATCGTCCACGATCGGGAGGCTCACGCCGACACCCTCTCCATCGTGCGGGAATTCCCCGATGTCACCGGCGTGTTCCACTGCTTTTCCGGCAGCCCCGAGATGGCGCAGGAGCTGCTGAAGCTGGGCTGGTATTTGGGGTTTGATGGCCCCGTGACCTATAAGAACGCCCGCCGCGCGCCGGAGGTGGCGGCGGTGACGCCGCTGGACCGGATGCTCATCGAGACGGACAGCCCCTACATGACGCCGGTGCCCTATCGCGGCAAGCGCAACGACTCCGGCTATGTCCGTCTGGTGGCGGAAAAGCTGGCAGAGTGGAAGGGCATCGCGCCGGAGGAGATGGCCCGCCTCACCACGGAGAACGGCAAGCGCCTGTTCCGCATTTCCTGACAACTGGACAAAAAAGGACCTGAACGCCATGCGTTCAGGTCCTTTTTATCGTTGTGTCAGATGCTCAGCACAGCTTGGCGCCGGCGGGCACGCTGTCATCGATGAGCATCAGGTGCAGCTTCTCCTCGCCGTGCTCCTGATGGACGGCGGAGATCAGCATGCCGCAGCTGGGGATGCCCATCATCTTGCGGGGCGGCAGGTTCAGGATGGCAATGGCCGTCTTGCCGATGAGCTGCTCCGGCTCATAGTACTGGTGGATGCCGGAGAGAATGATGCGGTCGGTGCCGCTGCCGTCGTCCAGCGTGAACTTCAGCAGCTTGTCGCTCTTCTTCACAGCCTCGCAGTTCTTGATCTTCACGGCGCGGAAGTCGGACTTCAGGAACGTGTCGAAGTCCACCTCCTCCTGCACGAAGGGCTCCACCTCCACGGCGGGCAGCGCCGCCTTCTTCTGAGCCTCCTGCATGGCGTTGAGCTTCTCCAGCGTGGCCTCGGCGTCCACGCGGGGGAACAGATTCTCGCCCTTGGAGACCTGAGCCTCGGTGGGCAGCACGCCCCACACGTTGGCGTTGTCCCAGGTGCGGGCCGCCGCGCCTGCGCCGATCTTGGCAAAGATCTTCTCACAGGTGTCCGGCATCACCGGCATCAGCAGCGTAGTACACACGCGGATGGTCTCCAGCAGGTTGTACAGCACCGTGGCCAGCCGGACGTGTTTGCTCTCGTCCTTGCCCAGCGTCCAGGGGGCCGTCTCGTCGATATACTTGTTGGCGCGGTCAATGACCTTGAAGATCTCGTCCAGCCCGTTCTGCAGCTGGAGCTTGTCCATCTCCGCCTCGTACTTGTCCCGCAGGGCGCATACGGCCTTTTTCAGCTCGCAGTCCTCCGGCGCGTCCTCCCGGTCGGCGGGCAGTCTGCCGCCGAAGTACTTCTCCACCATGCCGGTGGTGCGGCTCACCAGATTGCCCAGCTTGTTGGCCAGGTCGGTGTTGATGGTGCTGATGAGCAGCTCGTTGCTGAAGTTGCCGTCCGAGCCGAAGGGGAACGTCCGCAGCAGGAAGAACCGCAGCGCGTCCACGCCGAACATCTCGGACAGGGCGTAGGGATCCACCACATTGCCCTTGGACTTGCTCATCTTGCCGCCGTCGATGACCAGCCAGCCGTGTCCGTAGACGTGCTTGGGCAGGGGCAGGCCCACACTCATCAGCATGGCGGGCCAGATGATGCTGTGGAAGCGCACGATCTCCTTGCCCACAATGTGGTAGTCGGCGGGCCAGTACTTGTCAAAGTCGTGATAGCGGTCGTTGTCCAGCCCCAGGGCGGTGCAGTAGTTGAACAGCGCGTCCACCCACACGTACACCACGTGGCCCGGGTCGAAATCCACGGGAATACCCCAGCTGAAGCTGGTGCGGGAGACGCACAGATCCTCCAGACCGGGCTTGATGAAGTTGTTCACCATCTCGTTGACGCGGGTGCGGGGCTGCAGGAAGTCCGTGTCCTCCAGCAGGTGCTGCACGCGGTCGGCATACTTGCTCAGGCGGAAGAAATACGCCTCCTCCTCCGCGTCGTGTACCTCGCGGCCGCAGTCGGGGCACTTGCCGTCCACCAGCTGGCTCTCGGTCCAGAAGCTCTCGCAGGGGGTGCAGTATTTGCCCTTGTACGCGCCCTTATAAATATCGCCGTTGTCGTACATTTTCCGGAAGATCCTCTGCACGGCGGCGCAGTGATAGTCGTCGGTGGTGCGGATGAACCGGTCGTTGGAGATGTTCATCAGCTTCCACAGGTCGAGAATGCCCTTTTCGCCCTCTACGATCTGATCCACGAACTGCTGGGGCGTCATGCCGGCCTCCTCGGCCTTCGTCTCGATCTTCTGACCGTGTTCATCCGTGCCGGTGAGGAACATCACATCGTAGCCCTGCAGGCGCTTGTACCGGGCGATGGCATCGGTGGCCACGGTGCAGTAGCTGTGTCCGATGTGCAGCTTGTCCGAGGGATAGTAGATCGGCGTGGTGATATAAAACGTCTTTCTTTCCATGGGATACTCTCCTTTTCCGCCGTCCCGAATGGAAGGACGGCTCAGATTACATTATTTTATTGTAGTGCAGATGCCCCCGGTTTGTCAATGTTTTCGCCGCCGTCCCGGCAAAAAACAGCCGTTTCATAAAAAACCCCATTTACAGACGGAAAAAATGTTTGTATAATACAGGTTGGAAAATCGCTCCGGAGAAACGGAACAAAAAGTTTTAGGAGGAACAATATCGTGTCTTACAGAATTTTGGTCATCAACCCCGGCTCTACCTCCACCAAGATCGGCGTGTTTGAGGACGAGACGCTGCTTTTTGACAAGACCCTGCGCCACAGCGCGGAGGAGATCTCCCAGTTCAACACCATCCCCGCCCAGAAGGACTGGCGCCGTGACCTGGTCATGAGGGCGCTGCGCGAGGAGGGCTTCGACTCCCGCACCCTCAGCGCCGTCTCCGGCCGCGGCGGTCTGCTGCGTCCCATCCGCGGCGGCACGTATGCCGTCAACGACAATCTGGTGCGCGACTGCACCATCGGCGTCCAGGGCCAGCACGCCTCCAACCTGGGCGGCCTCATCGCCCGCGAGATCGGCGACGAGCTGGGCATTCCCTCCTATATCGTTGACCCCGTGGTGGTGGACGAGCTGGCGGATGTGGCCCGCTATGCCGGCCATCCCCTGTTCCAGCGCGTCAGCATCTTCCACGCCCTGAACCAGAAGGCCGTGGCCAAGCGCTTTGCCAAGGAGCACGGCAAGAAGTACGAGGATCTGAACCTCATCGTCTGCCACATGGGCGGCGGCTGCTCCATCGGCGCTCATGTCAAGGGCAGCGTGGTGGACACCCAGAACGCCCTGGACGGCGAAGGCCCGTTCTCTCCCGAGCGCTCCGGGACGCTGCCCACCGGCCAGCTGGTCAAGCTCTGCTGCTCCGGCAAGTACACCGAGGCCGAGCTGAACCGTATGCTCTCCGGCCGCGGCGGTCTGGTGGCCTACACCGGCTCTAACGATATGCGCTACCTGCTGGCCGAGGCTGAGCACGACAAGAAGATCGCCGGCGTGGTGGACGCCTTCCATTATCAGATCGGCAAGGAGATCGGCTCTATGGCCGCCGTCATGCACGGCAAGGTGGACCAGATCATCTTCACCGGCGGCATCGCCTACGGCAAGGAGACCATTGATGCCATCTCCGAGATGGTCAGCTGGATCGCCCCCATCACCGTCTATCCCGGTGAGGACGAGCTGCTGGCGCTGGCCCAGGGCGCGCTGCGCGTCCTCAAGGGCGAGGAGAAGGCCAAGGAGTACCGCCGCCCCCGTCCCGAGGACGACAACTGATCAGCAAAAGCATACAGAACGCCCGGCGGATCACCGCCGGGCGTTCTGCCTTGGAAGAGAGGGCCGGCTTTCGCCGGATCAAAGCTCCTCGTGGGGACGCTGAAAGACGCGCGCCTCACGGGTTTGGGAACGGCCGGACAGGAGGGAGGCCGCCAGACCGAAGATAACAGCGGGGAGCAGCCAGCTCAGCCCCAGGTCGTACAGGGGCAGATTGGCCATAAAGGGGATGTGGATGCCGTTGGCATTGAGGGCGCACAGCACGCTGGTCAGCAGCGCGCCGATGGCCGCGCCGCGGCTGACGCGGTCCGGCAGGCGGGGCGCCAGCAGGGAGATGAAGATCAGCACCAGCGTGGGAGGATAGATCACGTCCAGCACGGGGGCGGCCACGGCCACGATGCGGTCCAGACCCAGGTTGGACACCACGGCGCTGAACACGCAGATGGCGATGACGAACACCTTGTAGCTCACCTTGCCGCGGCACAGCTCGGTGAAATAGGCGGCGGCGGAGCTGGTCAGGGCCACGGCGGTGGTGACGCAGGCCAGACCCACCACCACGCCGAACAGCACCATGCCCACCTTGCCCATCAGGGCCTCAATGATGACCATGATCAGCTGGGCGCGGCCGATATCGTTGGTATACTGGGCGGACACGGTGGCGCCCAGATAGGCCAGCCCCATGTACACGGCCAGCAGCAGGATACCTGCCAGCACGGCAGAGCCGCCCACCACGCGGAACTGTTTTCTGCCGCTGTCATAGCCCTTGGCGGTGACGCTCTGCAGCACGATGATGCCGAAGGGCAGGGCGGCCAGCGCATCCATGGTCTGATAGCCGGCCTTGATGCCGGTGACGGCCACGTTGGCGATCTGGGGCAGGGCGGAGGGCTCACCCAGCGGAGTGATGACGCCCTTGATGATGATGGCAAACAGGCCCAGCAGCAGCAGCGGCGTCAGGATCTTGCCCACGATGTCTACCACGGCGGATTCTCTGATGCACAGCGCCAGGATCAGCGCGAAGAACAGAATGGAAAACACCACGGGGCTCACGCCGGACAGGTTGGGCACGATGGCCATCTCATAGGTAGTGGCGGAGGTGCGGGGGATGGCCACCATGGGACCCACGCACAGGATAATGGCGGACATCAGTACCGCTGCGGGTATCTGGCCCACGCGGCTGACCACAGCCTCGCTGCTGCCGACCCGCAGCAGGGCGAACATGGCCAGCATGGCCAGGCCGATGTCGGCAATGAAATAGGCAGCGAAGCCCGACACCCACTGGGAACCGGACTCCAGGCCCAGAAAGGGCGGGAAGATCACGTTGCCCGCGCCGAAAAACATGGAAAACAGCGCGAAGCCAACCACGATGATGTCTCGGACGAGACTGTTTTTTTTCTGCATAATTCCTTTTCTCCTCTTTTGTTCCCGAATTTTGCAAGTCATGCAAAACTTAAATATAGGGTATCATTTTTTTCATGACTCCGGAAATGACCCTTATTGATGACCCCATTAAAAAAAGTGATGGTAGAAAGAGGATCGACAGAAGATATCATAGAATTGACGGAGAATTCACACAAATCCCATTGAAAAGCAACGCACTTTGTGATATATTGAAAAATACATTTGAAATAATTGTGCAAAACGTCGAAAGCGAGGTTCCTATGGATGATAGCAAGCTGCGGGCGCTGCTGACCGCGGTGCAGTGCGGCAGCTTTGGCAAAGCTGCCGTTCAGCTGGGGTATACCCAGTCGGCCATGACCCATCTGGTCAGCAAGCTGGAGGCAGAGCTGGGCTGTACGCTGCTGCTGCGCAGCAGCAAGGGCGTCTGCCTGTCGGAGGAGGGGGAGCACCTGCTGCCCTATATCCACGGCGTCATCAATGCCTGCGACGCCCTGCGGCAGGAGGCGGAGGAACAGGGAGAGGTCTATGGCCGCGCCCTGCGCATCGGGTGCTTTGCCAGCATCGCAAGGGCCAGCCTGCCGGAGCTGCTGCGGAAGTTCCGGAAGCTCCACCCCGAGATCAAGGTGGACGTGCTGGTGCAGGGCAGCGAGCTGGCCGCCGCCCTGGAGGAGGACCGTATCCAGCTGGCCATCGTGGACGAGAACTGCGCCCGCGGTTTCCAGTGGACCCCGCTGACGGACGCGCCTCTGGTGGCGGTGACGCCCAAGGACTTCCCGTGGACGGAGAGCACCATCTCTCTGGCCCGCTTGCTGCAAGAGCCGTTCCTCTCCTGCCCTGAGCAGTATGTGGAACAGTATCTTCCGGCGGACACGCCGCGTCTGGAGGTAGCGGCCTCCGACGATGGCGCCATTTTGTCCATGGTAGCCGGCGGACTGGGCGTGTCGGTGCTGTCCGCCTTCTCTCTGGCGGGGTACGAGAACCGGGTGCGGGTCATCCCGCTGGACCGGCCCCTGTCCCGCCGTTTGGGCGTGGCGGTGAAGTCCATGCCTGCGGCCAACTCGCCGGCACGGCTGTTCCTGGCCTTCCTGAAGCGTCAGTACCAGACCGCAGCTCAGGAGAAATAAGCAAAAAAGAGCCGTATCCTTTCGGATACGGCTCTTTTTTGCTGTCGCGCTCAGTCCAGCGGCGCCGGTACGGCGTCGGCGGGGATGGGGCAGGTGTAGCCTCCGGCAGTGCGCTTCCGGAACTCCGCCTTGGCCTGCTCCAGCAGCTCCGGCTGCTGGATGAGGTCAATGGCCGCGGCGCACAGCACCTTGCCTGCATGGACGGTGGCCCGATGGGCCAGCGGCGTCTTATTGCAGGACACCACCTGCCAGCTGTGGCAGGGCACGTGGTTGGGCCACACCGCCATATGGATCTGGGCCGTGGGGCACTGGTAGCTGACGTCGCCCACGTCGGTGGAGCCGGCGTTGAAGGCGGGACCCTGGTACAGCGGCACCAGAAAGTCGTTGAAGTGGCCGGTCCGCAGAGCCTGCACCTTCTCGGCGAAGGCGGGATCGTTCTCCGCGCCTACGCCGCTGGGGATGTCGCTGCCGGCGTAGGTGGCGGACAGCTTCTCCATGAAGGCGTGCTCCTCCGGCGTACACGCCGGTACGCCCAGCTCCGCGAAGTTGTCGTACAGCACCTTTTCCAGCGCGTGGTTGCACACGGTGTCGGATAGGCCGTCCACGAACCGCCGCTCGATGGTGGTGTCCGTCATCAGCGCCGCGCCCTGGGCGATTTTGTCCACCCGCTGGTGCAGGGTGATGCAGTCCTTCACGAAGTTGGACCGGATCATATACAGGACACTGGCCTGATGCTGCACCACATTGGGGCTGGCGCCGCCGGCGTCCAGAATGGAGTAGTGTATCCGGGCATCCCGGGGCATGTGCTCCCGCAGGAACTGCACGCCTACGTTCATCAGCTCCACGGCGTCCAGAGCGCTGCGCCCCCGCTCCGGGGCGGTAGACGCCTGAGAGGCCAGACCGTGGAAGGTATACAGCATCTGGATGCAGGAGTTGGTGGAGCCGGTGGCCACCTCGTTGCAGTCGCCGGCGTGCCAGGTCAGGGCCGCATCCAGATTGTACCACAAGCCCTCACGGGCCATGTAGGCCTTGGAGGCCACGCCCTCCTCGCCGGGGCAGCCGTACAGAATAACGGTGCCGCTTTTACCGGTCCCGGCGAGGTAGTGCTTCAGGCCGATGGCGGCGGCCATGGCGCCGGCGCCCAGCAGATTGTGGCCGCAGCCGTGACCGCTCCCTCCCTTCACCAGCTCGTGGTACTCGGTGCTGCCCGCCTCCTGGGACAGGCCCGACAGGGCGTCATACTCCGCCAGAAAGCCGATGACCGGCTTGCCGCTGCCGTAGGACGCGGAGAAGGCGGTGGGGATGTTGCAGATGCCCCTTTCCACCGTAAAGCCCTCTTTTTCCAGAACGTCACAATACAGCGCCGCGGACTTCTCCTCCTGCAAGGAGAGCTCTGCAAAGGACCAGATGGAGTCTGCCACCTGGCTCACCAGATCCGCCTTGTCCTCGATGGCGGCCAGTGCCGCACGCTTTTCGTCTGTCATGAAACTTACTCCTTTCCCGGGCAAAACGGCCCGTCCGCATGAAAACGGGCACGCACGGGTAGTGCGTGCCCGGATGGAAGCATCTCCCGCAGGAGCGGGGCGATTGGATGTGAAGGTACAGCAGAATGCTCAGAGCACCTTGCTGAGGAAGTCCTGCAGCCGGGGGTGCTTGGGATGTTCGAAAATATCCACAGGCGTGCCCTCTTCCAGCAGCTTGCCGTCTGCCATGAAGAGCACCCGGTTGCCCACTTCCCGGGCAAATCCCATCTCATGGGTGACC
>ERZ824598.4279-NODE-4279-length-10931-cov-3.138654_pt1 | contig 10931 bp, 13 predicted proteins | sample MGYA00519934_ERZ824598 | MGnify/ENA primary metagenome ERZ824598 (study PRJEB31778, sample SAMEA3449177) | human gut metagenome | biome: human gut; feature: human-associated habitat; material: faeces | place: United Kingdom | collected 2010/2012 ... | reverse complement strand
ACGGCAACCGACACTGATTTTTTACTTCACCCACTCAGGGGGAAGTTCCAGCTGCTCCACTTCCTCCGGCGTTAATTCCTGAAAATCTCCACCTCCGTTGTCGAGCTGGATGCGCTCCCAGCCTTTCTGACGCCCATAGGGGCTGCGGAAGTACCGGGGATTGGAAAACGCCCTCCAGCCGGTCACGCTGTTGTTCATAATGTCGTTGATCTCCCGGATTTCCCATTGTTTCGGCTCGTCAAAGCTGTGTCCCAAGGCTTCCCGGAACAGCTGCTTGGAGCAGACAATATTATCCGAACACTTTTCCAGATACTCGATGATCTGCCCGGCTTTGGTGTCCTCCGGCATGAAGTCACGCTGGTGGACTTTCAGATACTCGTTCATTGCCGGGCTGAACCGGAGCTTGAAGTTTCCGCTGCGGTAAATCTCCATCGCTTCTGCCCAGACCTGTATGAGATAGGCTCTTGCTGCCGGTTCATCGTCCAGAATGTGGATTTCTGCCAGCTCTGGATGTACCATGACCGGCACAAAACGGCGGTTGCCGGTGCGGTCGAGGGGCAGGAAGTCCAGCGTGTTGGAAGTGCCGCAGAACACACACTGCCGTTTTCGGTCAGCCGGGTGGGTTTCGTATGGCACTTTATAGGTTTCCTTCTGGCGGCTGAGAAAGGACTTGATTTCCTCAATGCTCTTGGCATTGGCTGTGGCAATCATCTCCGACATCTCGATCAGCCAGTGTCCCTGCATCTTGCGGTACACATTTTCATCGTCCAGCTTTTTCAGGTCATCGGAAAACCAGTCATCCTGAACTGCCAGCAGGCGAAAGAATGAGGATTTTCCGGCTCCCTGACCGCCCACCAGACAGAGCATGATTTCAAATTTACAGCCAGGACGGAACGCCCGTGAGATTGCTCCCAGCAAAAACAGCTGCATGGCTTCACAGGTGTAATCATCGGCATCAGCTCCCAGAAAACGATGCAGACAATAGCGGATACGCTCTATACCGTCCCACTGCAAGGCATTGAGAAAATCCCGGACAGGGTGATAGCGGTTTTCGTTGGCAATTACCATCACGGCATCCTGTATCTTTTTCTCGATGCTTAGCCCATAGTTTTCCTCAAAATACAAGAGCAGATATTTGATGTCCACATCGGTCAGGGTCGGGCTGTCCCGATACCAGCCGAGGGGCTTCACAATATCCACTCGTTCTGTCAGCAGATTTTTTCGGATAGCTCCTTTCAGCAGAGGGTCAAGCTGAAACACCCGTTTATAGTTGGCTGCGGCATTGGATACCTTACCTTTCTCGGTCTGTTCCAGGCTGCTTCTGACCTGTTCTACGGTGCAGAGTTCCAGCTGCTGTCCATTCTGCAATTCGCTGTTCAAGTTTCATCACCTCTTTTCCTTGTTGTGCTACAAGCTCCCGGCGTTCTTCCGGCGATCCGTCCAGAAAACTATCCAGCAGATACTCTGTGTAGGTTTTTCTTTGCAGGGCTTCCACAAAGAGCGGATGCAGGTCATCCTCCGGCGTTTGCGGGGCATACTGCTGTTCCCATTCCTGGAGAAGGTGGAAGTATTCGCATAAGACTTTGTAGCAGTGCATTTCTTCCTGCCTGTATTTCTGCTCCGGGGTAGGTTCCCGGATATGGGGTTTGACGGTCGGCTTCTGCCTGTTGTCATAGGCAATCCCCAAATCATCAGCCAGCTTCATGGCGGCATCCTTGCTGGGCAGCTCAAACAGCCGGGAAACAAAATCCACTGCATCCCCATCAGCCTGACAGCCAAAGCAGTGAAAACGCCTGTCCAGTTTCATGCTGGGATTTTTGTCATTGTGAAAAGGGCAGACCGCCATGCCGTTTCTGCTGACAGGGATGCCGTACAGCTCCGCTGCCTGTCTGGTGGTTACATTCTGTTTGACCGCTTCAAATACATTCAAAATATCACCTCCGGGCAAAACAAAAGGCACCTGATTTCTTTTGAAAATCAGATGCCTTACAGTTCCATATTCTGTTTTTTCTCCTGCCGGTGCTGCTCGTCCTTTTTTCTGGATTCCTCCTGATAGTCCTTGATTTGCTCAGTGACAGAGTGCTTCGGCTCCGGTTTCTTTTTGACCTCTGCCTGTTCTGGGACAAGTACCTTGCTGACCCAGTAACGGATTTCTTTCAGCGGCTTCAATTCCTCCTGTACCGCCGCCAGCTGTCCGGTATATTCTGCATGAGAAGTTTGCAGCTGTTCATACTCCGCTTGCAGGGCTTCCAGATCAACATTCAAGTCAACACCATGCTTTTTCAAAAAACGGTACGCCTTGTTGTATGCGTCCAGCTCGTCCCGGTGGCTTTCCGCATAAACGGACTGCACCGTTTTCCAGCCGATTCGCACATACTTGTCATGGACAGCTTTATGCTGTTGACAATCGGCAATGGCGTTCTGGATGCCGGTAATCACTTTCATGCGGCTCTCGGCTTTCCTCATGCCGGTGCTGATGCTGCCGGATTTCTGCTTCACTTCCTCCAGCACACTGTCCAACTGCTCCAGCGTAAAAATCTCATGGTCTTTCAGATAATTGGTTGCGTTGACAAAGGACTGTAAATCTTTCGTTGCACCTTTTTGCTGACCGTATCTTGACCAGTCCCGGCGTTCTGCTTTTCGCAGATTGAGATAATCCCGCAGAAGATTGATAAGGTCAGGGAATGCGGTTTCCGGCTTTTTCTCTGCCAGCAGCTCTTTCCGGGCTTCCAGAATATCGCTAATCCAGTCACGCAGATTCTGAATGGTGCTGCGGATCACGCTCATCATGCGGTTAGCGGCTTTGATGTCCCGATTCAGATTGCCGATATTGGTCTGGATGCCACGGCGTTCCATCTGTGTGACAGCTGCTCCCATGTGGACGGTGGGGATGATGTCCAGCCCCTGCTTTTCATAGGAACGGAGATCGACACGGACAGGGCTGTTCACCATTTCCAGATAACGGTTCTGTACTGTTTCCCAGCCGGTGCGCCACTCCTGCCCATGATACTGCTCGTTCCAGTCAACGGTGTCCTCCTTATGGCTTTTCCAGTTCCCAGATGGAAGTCGGATACGCTCACCGTTTTCGTCAAGGTCATAAACCTTTCTGGCTTTGGGAAGCCATTTCCCATGTTCGTCCATTGCCCGCATGGTCAGCATCACATGACAATGGGGATTGTGTCCCGGTGGCTTGGGGTCATGGATGGCAAAATCAACAATCATGCCTTTGGAAACAAAAAACTGGTTGCAGTAGTCCTGCACCATCTGGGGATACAGTTCCTCCGGCACTTCTCTGGGCAGTGCCAGCACAAACCGTCTGGCAAGCTGGGAGTTCCACTGGTTTTCAACGGCTTCCACTGCGTTCCAGAGCTGTTCCCGGTCGGCGTATTCCGGCGGGGCATGGGACGGCAGCATGATTTCCGTGTAGACCACACCTACTTTTTTCCGGTAGTCTTTGTGCTTCTGGTCATACTCGGAAAACAGATTCTCGCCGCTCTGGTAGGCAGCTCCGGCAACAGCTGACTGCCGTTTGCTCCTCTTCGTGATTTTGATTTCAAAATGAGGGTTTGCCACTTCATCATCTCCTTTGGCAAAACAAAAGACCGTCTGCAAAGCTGCAAGCGGTCAGGTCATCGGGTTCTATTCCTGTTGTTCGGAAATTCCTGTCCGGCAGGGATTTTCGGACAGCAGGGGGCAAAGGGGTAGCTGGCTTTAGCCAGCGCAGGGGAAGTGCAGCTTCCACTGGATGATTGGAGCAGAGGGTTTATCCTGTGCGGAAATCATCAGCTCCCTGCAAGGGGCTTTCGGCAGAACGCAATGCACCACCTTTAGGCGGTGTATAATTGCGCCCTTGTTAAAACAAGGGGTTCTCGCTGCCGTCCATTGTCAGCGTTTTTCTCCGCTCCTCAATCAGCGTGTCCAGTTTCTTTTGGGCGGCATCGCCGTGAAACAGGAAGGTCAGAAGTTCCATCACATCGTCATCGGTCAGCAGAGTAGGCTCACGCAGAAACTTCTCCAGCATCCCGGCACGAGTGCAAAGCCGGTGGGTTCTCTCGCTCCGTGTCAGGCGTTTCCTCTCATGCTCCAGCTGCTTCTCTCTGTGCTGGGCGGCAATCAGCTTTTTCTCGGCTGCGGTTTTCTGGCGGTTCAGCTTTTCCAGTTTTTCATTCATGTGTATCGTCTCCTTTTGATGATTGAACAAAAAAAGACCGCCTATCTTTTACGATAGACGGTCAGAGGAGCAATGTTTCTAACCCTTGCTTATCAAGGTGTCCACTTCTCCTTGACAAGCCAACAAGGTTTAGTAAGATGATCTACAGTCCTTGCACCATGACTGATTTCTAATCTCACCATTCTCCATTTGTCTGAACCCAAATTCGCTTAGCGGTTTTTCTTGTTTGCATTTAGGACAAATACGAGTAGGCTCACTCCCATTATAGCCATGGGATTGAATTTTGGGTCTTTGCGAATTTTGATCATTTGCCATAACAACCACACCTCCTCTCTGGAACAATTTATACCATCGACTATTTAATCATCAATGATACTCAAAATCCAGTTTGTCCAGCCGATAATAGTGGAAGAACGCCTGAAATATGTGCTTTCAGCACCAATATTATACAAATTTGAGTTTTTCATAATTCGCACAATAGTATTTTTGTCAGGCATAACACCATTTTGAAGATGTAGTTTAAGCGTTTCCCTGAAAGGCTTATGTTCCAATATTTGTGAAACTATCGCAAGCTGACGCTCTCGATAAGCCAGATTCATAATACGATGCCCTTTTTCTGAAAGCTGGAACAGAATGTTATTATCCTCATCTCGTCCCTTATCGATAAGCCCTAAATATCTTCCAGCATCGGTATAGTAGTTTGTTTGTCGTACATCAAAGGCATATTCCGTTGTAATGCTGTTTCGAGTCATCGGCTTTTCATGCAGCAATTCAATAAGGTTGATGATGCGGGACATACTATCTGCTTGCGGAAAAGAGATCTCTGGCTCTTGAACCTCAGGTACAGTTCCTAACAGATTTTCAATATCGGACAGACAAATCTCCGTTGCAATTACATAGTTTTTTTGTTTTACCAATCTGAGCGAATTGTAATTCTGCGGGTCATCAAATTGGTATTGATAGAGATTAAAAATTCCGTTAGAAAAAATGAGAAAAACCGGCTTAACTATCTTAGTAACCCTGTTGCTCCAAACACGAAACGGATAATATAACTGGCGTACAAGAAAATCATCTGACAAATCCCTTTTGGCTTCAAATAGGGAAAGATAGTTGATTCCTTCGTATGCAGCATCGATTTCGATCTGGGAATTAGTAACAGACACCGCTCTTGTTCCTGATGCAGAATCGATGTTAAAGTTAAATTCCCCTGAACTCATACGCCCACTAACTGTTGCTACTAATGCTTCATCTTCCAGAAAATCTTCCAAAATTCCACAAGCGTTTGCACAGTTCAACGCAATAGCTTCACTTACGAGGAATTGAGGCATCAAACTTTGGATGTGTGCTGGAATTGAAATTCGCTGAACATCTGTGGACGGTTGCTCAAACTCTTTGTATGCTGAAAATGACGAGATAACATAATCGCCACGAGTAACAGGCAAAATCGCCAATTGATTTTCAGCAAAAATAGTTGGTAGATTGACTTTGTGGTCAAACTTGGTCATCAACCTCGGCTCACGAAATTCCTTAATCTGATTGGCTGAAATAGTAAACTGACCATTTCTTTCAATTTCAGCAAGTATGTGATACTTATCAAAAAGGTTCTCCCAGGCGGTATCATTCAGTCCCATAATTCCTGATAAGCACCTCCTCGATGGCTCCACGCTTGCTTGCATCAGAGTTAATTGCTCGTTTCGCTTTTACTATGGTAATTTCATACTCCCCGTACAGTTCTTTGATAAACTCTGTTGCGGAATTGGAGAGCATAAACTTGACACCACGCCGAGTTAACTCATCGCAACATTGTTTTAGGCGGATCTGTTCATTTCTGTCAAAACCGCCTTTGTTGTATCCGGTAAAACTTGCTGTATCAGAAACAGGATCGTAAGGGGGATCAAGATAAACAAAACCTCCTTTTCGTACCCGTTTCAGCGTTTCAGCAAAATCCTCACTATAAAATGTGATGTTGCTTGCACCAAAATATTTGCTAACAGCTCTCAGTATAGGTTCGTTAACGATATTCGGATTTTTATAATGCCCGAATGGGGAATTGAACTCGCCTGATGAATTTACTCTAAATAATCCGTTAAAGCAAGTTTTGTTGAGATATATCAGTCTCGAAGCCCTTTCAACTTTCGACATAGCTTGATATACTTCTTTATCTCTGTCCATATCTCGGATAGCGTAAAAGTATTCAGCAGTATTTTCGTGCTTCTTAAGGGATTCCAGCAAACTTTCAACATCGTCACGAATAACCTCGTAGACTGTTATTAAATCTTGATTCAAATCATTTACGATTGCCCTTGTAGGCTGGATTGAAAAAAGTACTGCTCCACCACCTAAAAAAGGTTCACAATATGATGTTATCCGCTTAGGAAGTAAAGGGGTAATTTCGTCCAAAAGCTGACGCTTACCTCCAACCCATTTTACTACTGGGGCAACCAGTTTGTTTTTTGCCATAGCCTACACCTCCTTCGCAGATCAATTCATACTATTATACCATAGAAACCAATGTCTATCAACCGCTTTTTAGATGATAAACGCTTTGTATGTAACAGTCAGAACATCGGGTGTAGACCCGACATTCTGACCGCAAAAAGCCCCTTATCGCTACATTACTTTGTCTTGCCACTGAAACCGTTTTGCCGGGCGTACTGGCTGGCTTTCTGCCTGCGTTCCTCGCTGTACGGCGGCTGCAAGCGGATGGACAGCCGGGACTTGTCGATCAGATAGGACACGCCGCCCAGATGCTCCGGCTTTTCCAAACAGCATAGATCAGGATACTTTTTGCTGAACGCTGCCAGCCGCTTTTTCAGCCCGGCATTGTAGGTGTAGATGCTGGCAGTGCTTTCTCCCTCGTTGAACAGGATGATGGTTTCTTTCTCAATCTTCGTCAATCTCGTCATTGTCAACCTCCATGCTGCCGCCCACGATGCGATTCAAAATAGCCTTGTGCCGGTAATAGGCTTCCATCTCCAGCTTCATATTGTAGAAGAAGCAGCGATACCACTTTTCTACGCCCTCGCTGTCCAGCTTGTCAGCCAGAGCTTCCACGACTTTCTTTCCGGCAGGGTCGGGAATCAGGTCTGCCACCTGATACAGACGATCCACCGTTGCTTCACGGTTGGGGCAGCCAAAGACAAACAGGATTTTCTTTTCACCAATGCTCATTTTCATAAAATAGTCCTCCTTGAAGTTGATAAAAATAAAAGCGGCAGATAGTTCCCATAGGAATACCTGTCGCTTTGTGAACGATATGAAATTGTCGGGTCAGGACTTGATAAAATCACGCAGTCCGTAGTTTATGTCTACAATTCTTTCAATCAGCCATTCCGCTATCTGGGGGATGATGAAGATTGCAAAGCTGACTGCCAGCATTTTCAATGCTTCCATGCCGGTACACACTCCAAACATCAGCCCGGCAAGTGTAATCATGAAGATAATTCCTGACAGCAGGTCAAACAGGATAGCAGAAAAGGAAGTCAGAAAGATTGCCACCCATTGAATCAGGGTCACAACTGCCACCAGCGGCAACGCCAACATCTTTATCAGAAACATGGCTATTTCTCCCCATTGACCTGTTCATAGGCTTCATGCTGAACAATCAGCCCAGCGGAAAAGCCGTATTTGAAGTGGCTTTCGCTTTCTTCACATTGGGCGATTGCTGTCTGCGCCCGGAGTTCCTTCACCAGCTCATAGTCCTCTTTGCTGAGCCGCTGGGACAGCTGTTCCATCAGTTTCTCACAGGCTTTGACCGCCTTGCGGTATACTTCCGATGTAGGGACAACTGTTTCACATGGATAAAACCTCCCGTTGTACATTTCTTCCAAAATCATGACATCACCTCCCTTCAGCAGTAGATTAACTCTACCTTGATGATTTCCTCAGCCCGGCTGCGGATAGAGTTCATGGACTGCACCCATAACATCTGATTTTCAGCTTTCATGGCTTCGGTCACACCCTCGGCTTCTGCCATCTGGCGGATAATCAGGTGCAGCCTGTCCGTTGCCTGTTTGTTCAGATCGGCAAGGACAGTGTGGAGCTTGCCGGACAAAAGCAGGTCACTATAAACCATCGGGCGAAACTGTTTCAGATAGGACTGGTGCAGCCGTCCCCAGTGACCAATGGGGCGGTGTTCCTCCGGCAGCTTCAAATCCGGCACATAGTAATCGCCCACCAGCACATAATCCATGCCGTTTTCGTGGATTCTCGGTTTTAACTCTTTCATGCTGAAATTTCCTCCTTACTTTGGTTCTTTTTATGATAATCCTCCCTGCGTTTGTCAAGGTAGGCTTCATAACGCCTGATGCCATCAGGATCACCAGCTTCTGCCGCCGCTTTCATTTTCTGACGGGATTTTGTGGTTGCTTCGCTCTGGTATTTCCGCTTTTCAGCCAACTGCCGGGCAGCTTCCGGGGCAGTCCTGGCAAGCTCAACCAGTGCATCGTGTTCAGCCTTGCGTTTGGCTGTCCGTGTGCGGGTATATTCAGCCTTACGCTCTGCCATCATAGCCGCATACTCCGGGTCTGACGCTATCCGGGCTTCTTCACGCTCCTTTTTGCGCTGCCGGGCTTCGGCTTCTTTGGCTTTCATTGCCGCCCATTGCTCGGCTGCTTCCGGGTCAGTTTTAGCTTTTTCTCTCAGCTCAGCTCGTGACAGCTTCTTTTTCCGGGTGGCTCGTTCCATACGCTTACGCTCGGTTTCCAGGAGCCTTTCCTGACGCATACGCTCTTTTTCATCCAGCTGCCGGAGATATTCCGGGTCAGCTTCTCGGGCTTCCCGAACCTTCTGGCGGTACTTCTGGTTTCGCTCCCGCAGTTTGCTCAAATGCTGTTCATATTGGGCAATCGCTTCCGAATCACCGTCTTCTGCTGCCAGCCGCAGAGCTTCTATTTTCTGTTTCCTGCGTTCGTTGGCTCGTCTGCCTTTTTCCTGCTTCTTCCGTTTTTGCTCGGCATCTATGGCGGCAATGCGTTCTTCCTCGGACACGGTTTCAACAGGCGGGTAGTAGCTGCCGATGAAATTAAAGTGGATGTCAATGTTCTGCTGGCGGTAGATGGTGCGCCCACCAGTTGCTTCATGAACTTCCACCCGGTCGATGAAGGAGTAGAGCATGGCATCGGTCAGTTCTGTGCAGTCACGGTATTTTCTGACCAGTGCCAGAAAACGCTCAGTATCCGCTTTCTTTACGGTTTCCTGCTGAATCTGGCTTTCCAGCTCCTGTACCCGCCGTTCCAGAAGGATTTGTTCTTCATCGTACTGCTGGATCATGCGCTGCGCCTGTCGTTCCGGTAGTACACCTTTCACGGAGCTTTCGTACAGGTTTTGAATCATGGTGTCCAGCTCTGCCATGCGCTTTCTGGCTTCTTCCAGTTCCCGCTGTCCGCTGTCTGTGTTCTTGCTCTGGTTTTCATTCCAGATGCTTTTGAGCTGGGCAACAAACTCGGCTTCATTTTCAAGGACATATTTGCTGACCGCTTGAATTGCCTGTAAAATTACCGCTTCCAGAACCGATGTTTTGACAAAATGGGATACACATTGACCGGCAGTATTCCGATAATTTCCGCACTGAAAAGCTGAATCTGAATCAAACCGTTTTCCGCTTTTCACCCTGTCCGGGCTGCAAAAATTCATTCTTGCGCCGCAGTCTGCACAGTAAATCAAGCCCGACAGACGGTGGGTATAGGTTCCATTGGCTGCTTTCGGACGCTTCTGTAACCGCAGTTTATGGGCAATATCCCATGTGTCCTGTTCAATGATGGCTTCATGGGTATCCGGGAAAATCATCAGTTCATCGGCTGTGGCGGCTCTGCGCTGCTTCGTTTTAAAATTCTCGCAGATGGATTTGCCCAGCACTGTATGTCCCAGATATTCCTGTCTGTCCAGAATGTACCCTACGGTGGTTGCACTCCAGCGGTAGGGGTCTGCAACCTCGCTATGTCTGCAATTTTCAGGAAAATACTTGGCGGCATGAGCAGACGGTATCAGTATCTTTTCCGCTGACAGCATTTCGGCAATGGCAGTCACTCCAATGCCCTGACACGCCAGACGGAAGATTTTCCTGACAACCTCGGCAGCCGGTTCATCCACGAGCAGCTGCTGCTTGTCCTCTTTGGTGCGCTTGTAGCCATAGGGGATAGAGCCGCTGCACCTCATGCCGTTTTTCATCCGTGCTTTGAATACCGCCTTAATTTTATTGCTGGTATCTTTCGCATACCACTCGTTCATGATGTTCAAAAACGGGGTAAGGTCATTGTCTGAGGGGTTGGCGCTGTCCACGCTGTTGTTGATGGCGATAAACCGGATGCCCTTTTTCGGGAAAACAACCTCGGTATAGTAGCCGACTTGCAGGTAGTTTCTGCCAAAACGACTTAAATCCTTTACGATCAGGACAGCCACATGACCTGCTTCAATTTCTTCCAGAAGGGCGTTAAAGCCGGGACGATTGAAGTTCGTGCCGCTGTATCCATCGTCCGAAAAATGCCGGATATTTCTCATGCCATGCTGACGGGCATATTCTTCAAGGTACATTTTCTGATTCTGGATACTGTTGGATTCTCCGACCTGTTCATCATCTCTGGACAGTCGCTCATACAACGCTGTGATTTTTATTTCTTCTTTTTTGGCCACGGTTTTAACCTCCCTTCCTTATGTACTTTTATCTCGTGTGACGCACCCTTTCTCTATCCTCTCCAAGTATAGCCCTTCGGGTCAGTAACCACATAGGAACTGTGACATTGTAAAAGGTTGGGCTTGAGCC
>ERZ824598.4276-NODE-4276-length-10935-cov-5.427482_pt1 | contig 10935 bp, 10 predicted proteins | sample MGYA00519934_ERZ824598 | MGnify/ENA primary metagenome ERZ824598 (study PRJEB31778, sample SAMEA3449177) | human gut metagenome | biome: human gut; feature: human-associated habitat; material: faeces | place: United Kingdom | collected 2010/2012 ... | reverse complement strand
CTTCAGCAGAAGATAGTGGACAAAGCTTGTAGAGCGGGTATCGAAGTGATCTTCGTTGACCCTCGCTATACGTCGCAAACCTGTCCGCATTGCAATGCCATCGGAACACGGCAGAAGCACCGATTTGTTTGCAAGAACTGTGGTTACAGAGCGCACAGCGACCTCAATGGAGATCGGAATCTGCAACGTCTGGGTTGTCTGCTGATAACCCAGGGGCTGGTGTAAACAAGCCCTATGTTGAGCCTGCTTTAGCAGGTGACAATAAAGCTTTCGACTTTAGTCGAGAGTTGTTTACTGGCCTTGATGCCGCCGAGCGTGCCGAGCGACGAAGCGACCGACTTGATTGCGTAGAAGGGACCTGTCTTCACTTCGCGCAGGTAGGCCGGATCCTTTGCAAATTCGGCGTCATGACGCACGGCGCAGAAGCCGTTGTAGGCCTCGACGGTCTTCACGAGCTTCTTGGGATCCATGCCGGTGGCCTTGGCAAGGCCCTCGAGCGTGTCGGCCTTGAAGGCCCAGCCGCCCTTGACCGCATCAGCCCATTCCTTCTCGAAGTTCGTGAGCTTCGTGCCGACGGGAACCATCACACCGACACCGAGATCAATGCCCTTGTCCTTTTCCATGTGGTCGAGCGTGGCCTGATCGTACACGACGTACATCGTGCCGCCGATGCGTTCGAGAGCATTGCCCGCAAACGGCCACTCAAGCATGATCTTCTCGTCGCAGAAGCGCTCGCCCCTGGGCGTGAGCCACAGGTGCGGCTGCTTGGCGGTTGCGGAGACGTGGTTCGTCGTGCCGATCCCGCGGGGACCCGGGCGATAGGAGGCCTGAACCTTGCAGCCTTCCTTGCCGCCGCCGACGGACCAGGCCATCTGGATGCCGTCGCCGGTCTTGCCCTTCTGGGCGAGGCCGTCGGCATCAGGGAAGCGCAGGTACTTCTCGCGCATTTCCTTGTTGTCGAAGAAGCCGCCCGTGGCGATGATCGTTGCCTTCGCATTGACGGTGATCTTGTCGCCGTTCTTGTTCGTCGCGACGACGCCCTTCACTGTGCCGTTCTTGTCCTGGATGAGCTCCTTGCCCCAGGTGTTGAGCAACAGCGTCTGGCCCGCATCCTTGTACTTCTGCTGGAAGAGATTGATCCAGCCGGCACCTCGGCCCTCATAGATGTGCCAGGTGTAGAGGCCGTTGGGATAGTTGGAGAAGAGCTTCTCGAACTTCACGCCGTTGGCCTGCATCCAGTCGATGGTCTCGCCGGACTTGTCGACAAATGCGCGCACCATCTTGGCGTTGCCGCGCCAGTGGCCATAGTTCATGATCTTCTGGAAGGCCTCATCCTTCGTGAGTCCGTAGTTCCAGTTGCGCTGCATGGAGCTCTCGACGGCGAAGATGCCTTCGGAGAACTTGCCCGTGCCGCCGACCATCGCCTGCTTTTCGAGCGTGACGACCTTGAGGCCCTTTTCGGCAGCGGCCCAGCCTGCGGCGGTGCCCGCTGCACCCGCGCCCACGACGACAACGTCGACGTTGTAGGTGGCATCGGCGGCGAAGGCGGGCGCCATGGCGGCTGCGACGGCGGCTGCCGTCATCGTGCGAAGAAACTTCTGCATGTTTGTCACCTGTTCATGGTCGGGACCCGCCCGGTCCGCGGGTCTCTTCTTCGTTCAGTCTGCAGGAGACAAGGCCGTATGAGTGTCGTCACGCCGACACACGAGGGTTTTCACGGCCGTACACTCAGTCAGAGCTTCCGGCAGAGCCCCGTCACGACGCCCTCGATGTTGAAGTCGTCCTTGTCGGTGATCTCGGTGACGGGATGAACGCCTTCCTTGGCGACGGGCACGAGGCGGCGTCCGCCTTCGCCATATTCCTCATAGCGGCGCATCGTGAAGCGGGCGTTGATGTAGGCGAGCACGATGTCGCCCGACCTGGCGTCAAGCGAACGGTCGACGATGCACACATCCCCGAACTCGATCCCCGCGGCCGTCATGGCCGTGCCCGTGCACCTCACGAGAAAGGTGGCGAGCGGATTCTTCACGAGCATGCGGTTGAGGTCAACCTTCCCCACCGAGCCCTCCCCGATCGGAGACGGAGACCCACAGGGCACTCGGAGCTCGACGCAGGTGATCGCCGCCACGCTCTCGGCGGGCGCAAAGCCGAGCGGCTCGAGCTCGTCCCAGCGACAGGACTCAAGGACGGCAGATCGGGACTCAAGAGCGGGCATGACGGGAATCCTTCTTTTGAAGAGGCGACGTGGTGATCAGGGTATCCTGAATCATAGCCTGCCTCAGCCAAACCGATGTTCCTCACGTTCACCCGTCACCGATCCAGCCTCAAAACGCGGGGACGAGTGTTTCCTGAAAAACGTTTATAGTTTTTGCGACAACGCGTGAATTCCGCGCACAAGCTTGCGGAACCACGCCTTTTTCAGGGTTCGCCCATCGTTCGTGTCCATTGTTTTTCGTCCGCTCATCATGCTGGCTTCATCCATCGTCCGTCATCGTCCCGTCAGGGACTACTCCTGCTGCGTCCTTGACAGCGCCTTCTGCTTCAGGGACTCCTCTCTTCCCGCGCCCGTCGTCATGCCGAGCCGCCGCGACTTCTTCAATCCCGCCGAGGCCTACGTCATGACGCTCGGCGACGGTCAGTCGAAGAAGCGCGTCATCCAGCTTCTCAACCAGATCTCGCGCTTCTTCGGCGCCGCCGACCTTCACGCCATGGAGTGGCAGATGCTGACCTACGACCATGTACTTGCCTTCCGGGAGACGCGCGTGCGCTCGGGCCTCTCGCCCGCAACCATCAACCTGCAGCTCTCCGTCATCAAGATGACCTGCAAGCAGTGCTGGCTCAAGAACCTCATGCCGCTGCAGACCTATGCAGCCATCAAAGAGGTGAAGTCCGTGCGCGGCGGCCGCGTACCGAAGGGCCGCGCCCTCAAGCCCGCCGAGTCGGGACGTCTTCTCAAGACCACCGAGGCCGACGGCGACATCCGCTCGAAGCGCGACGCCGCCATCATCGCGCTCGCGCTCGGCTGCGGGCTTCGCCGATCCGAAATCGCCTCTCTCCTTCTTGAGCAGGTCGACCACGTGCGCCACACGATCACGGTCCGCGGCAAGGGCAACAAGGAGCGCCGCGTCGCGGTGGCCGACGCCGTATGGAAGCGCCTCGCCGTCTGGCTCGAGGCCAGGGCGGGCGATCCCTGTCCCAACGTCTTCCTGGCGGTGCGCCGCTACGGCAGGATCTCGACGGGCCACTCCATCACCTCCTCCGCCGTCTACCAGATCCTCAAGACCCGCTCCAGCCAGTCGGGCGTCGAGGACTTCTCACCTCACGACCTCAGACGAACCTTCGCGACGAGGCTTCTCGGCGCAGGCACCGACATCAACCTCGTGCGAAAGGCCATGGGCCACGCCTCCGTCCTCACCACCCAGCGCTACGACAAGCGCGAGGACGAGGAGGTCGAGGAGGCGACGAGAAAAATCCTCATTTGACCCAACCAAACGGTCCTGCCCAAGTTCGGGAGGACCGTTTCGAAAACTGCGAAAGGCGCCGGAGCACGTCAGAACATCTTCTGCAGCGTTTCGTTCTCGCGCCTGTGTTCGGCTTCGGCCTCGGCCTTTTCCTGCAGGATGCGCTCGAGCTCCTTCTCGAAGGTGGCCTTGGAGATGAAGAGGAAGCTCACGGGAGAGCCGTGGCGCTCGTGGCCCGTCTCAACGACGGTCATGCCCGCGTCCTGCCAGTAGTGGTTGATGGAGCCGCGGTTTTCGTAGCTCGACACGGGGCCGAGGGCCGAAAGCTTCATGCGCATGGCGTCGACGCCGTTGCCGTCCGCGCCGTAGCGGACCATGAAGCCGAGCCCGCCCTTGAACTGCTCGACGGAGAGTGCGGGATGGCCGGGCAGAATGAAGCACGGCTCGCCGCGTCCCTCGCCCGTCTTCACGAGCGAACCGTCGCGCTCGATCCTGCAGCCTGCGGCCTCGGCCTCGGCCTGAGCGACGAGAAAGTCGGTTTCACCCGGCGTCAGGATGCCAAAGAGCCGTCCGGCATGGGTGCGGGCGGTCTCACGGGCGCGTGCGATGCGCTCCTCGCGCTCGCGGGCCTCCTTCTCGGCGACCTTGAGGTTCGAGGCGGCAAGTTGGGCGGCAGCCAGCTCAGCCTGCTTCGCGGCCTCGGCCTTTGCCTGCTCCTCCTCGATGCGGCGCTTGACGGCGTCATAGTAGGAGACGGGCAGGATCTCGATCTCGTAGTTGCGCAGGATGCCCATCTCCTTGAGGACGATGGTTCGGTCGCCTGCGTTGAAGACCCAGTAGTGGGCGTTCTGCCTGCGGCCCTTCGTCGTGAGGGGCTCGCCCCAGCGTCGCTTGAGCGCGTTGATGAGCGCCTTGCGGTCGCCGCCCGAGCCGCCGTCGATCTCGATCACATCGCGACCGTCCTCCCTGTTCTGGAAGAAGACCGTGACGGGGAAGCAGTTGGCGATGCCGCGCTCGTCGGGCAGAAGCCTGTAGAACCACCCGAAGGTGTGCTTCATGACGTCCTCGGGGTCCGCCTTCATGCGGTTGTTCACGCGGTAGTGGCAACCCAGGTCGTTGAGACGCAGGAGAAGCTCCGTGTGCGTCGTCTTTTCGGGCGTGTAGATGCGGTTGACCTGGTCGAGGCTGCGCATGACGGCATCGGTGCCGTTCGAGCCTGCGCAGACCGAAGTGGAAATCGCGGCAATCGTGCCGGCCGCGAGGACGGATAAGACGGATGCGCTTTTCATGAGCGGGTTGTTTCTCAGGAATGTTTTCCGATTGAAGGCATTCTGAAAATTATAGGAAAAGCGACTGTCCGACTCATGTCCGGTTGTAACAGCCTGTGCTCATGAAGGGCGCCGTCTCAAGGTTCGTCCCTCTCCTGCAGGTGTTCTTCGGCCTCCTGGACCTCGACAGGCGCATCGGCGGCAAGCTCCTGCACCGCCTCCGGATCGATCCTCTTCCCATCCCTCGCGTAGATTTCGACGGGCCCCTTCTCGACGCCCCTCACGTAGGAGCGGATCTCGCGAGTCCCGTCGGGCCTCACGGTCGTCACGCGCCCCTCGAAGGAATCGTTCATATAGTTTCCGAACACGGCGGGCTCGCCCGTCTCCTCGAAAAAGAGCTCAAACGGACCTTGGCGCACGCCCGCAACATAAGTCGTCTCCTCAACGAGCACGCCCTTTTCATTGAAGCGGCGGGTTCTTCCATCTAGCTTCCCCGCCCTGTATTCGGCCTCAAGACGCTTCGTGCCGTCGGGCGCGAACTCCCTCACCATCCCGTCGAGCACGCCGCGCGCATGGGTTTCACTTCTAAGCAGGGTGCCGTCATCGCCGTAAAGCCTGCGTTCGCCGTCAAGACGCCCGTCCTTGTAGAAGGCTTCCTCGAGAACGCGTCCCGTCCGGCGGGAGGTCCTGACGGCGGGGCCCTCGAGCCTGCCTGCGACCCATTCGGCCGTGGCCACGGGCTCGCGGTCGTCGAACGTGACGGACCTTCCCTCCCTGACGCCGTCGATCACGGGTGTGATCGTGATGAGGCCTCCTCCCTTGAGGACGTCCGTCTCGGTGATGCGGCCGCTGTACACCTTCCCCTTCAGCCAGTAGAGGCCGTCCTTCACCACAAGCCTATGGACGGGTTCTGACGGCAGATGTAGATAGAGTTGGTAGCGGAAGGGCCAGGCGGCGGCGAGAACGGCGCAGGCGCCGAGAAGCGTCAGCGTGAGGCGGCTCTTGATCATGGGCGGGCTCGAAACTTGCGTACGGAAACCCAAAAGAATGCCACAAGTCGAAGCGCCCCGCACGAAATCGGGCAGTCCCGTCCGCGGCATTCACCGTCTGAGTGCAATGAGCGAGACGCCGATCGCGAGCAACAGCATGAAGATCTCGCGCCAGCCCGCCGCCTCGGCGATCAGGGCGCCGATCATGGGTGCGGTGACGGGCGCAATACCCTGGATGGCGCCCACGACGGCCATCAGGGTCGCAAGCTCCCTGCCCGCATGCAGGTCGGCCGCAATCGAGCGGGACATCACGACCGCACCCGAGGCGCCGAGCCCCTCGAGAAAGCGCATCGCGATGAAGGTCTCGATGTCGGGCGCAAAAACCGCACCCGCCGTCGCGAGCGAAAAGACCGCGAGGCTCGCCGCGAGGCTCGCCGCGAGCGGAATCCTGCGCCCGCGGGTGTCGGAAAGCGGACCGATCCAGAGCTGCCCGGCGGCAAGCCCCCACATCGTGGCGGAAAGACCGAGTTGCACCATCGAGGCGGGCGCGCCGAAGTCGACCGTCTGATCAGGAAGCGTCGGAAGATAGAAGTCGGTCACGAACGGACCAAAGGCGGAGAGAAACGCCAGGAAGACGATCAGAAAGGCACGGGAGTTTCGAGGCGCGCCCTCTTCGTGAATGGCTGTCATTTTTGTTCTGTACTTGTGCGCTGTGGTTGCCGCATGCGCCGCAGGCGAATCGAACGACGCCTCGGACTGCGCGTGGATGATCCGATTCTATCCGCGAACCTTGTGCGAATCTTAAGGCTCGCATAAGAATCCAGAACACGACGCCTCTCGCCGAGACAAAAAAAGCCCTGCAACCGCATGGGGCAGGGCTGAAAATCAAATCCACCGACCGACCGGCAGATCTTGCTGAATTCGGGGCGGACCCACAAAATCCGATCCCGAACGGACGCCGCGCAACCCCGCAAGCAAGTAGGCGGGAAGCACAAGCGACAAGAGAAGCATACAGGGAATCCGCCCGCCCGTTTGCCCCCCGTTCACTCGCGAATCCGCCGCGACGAGACCGTGAATTGCGTTTTCCGCAATTCGAAGCATGCGCAAAAGCTGCCCTCGCTAAATTTCTTTCTTTTCATTGGCACGGCGCACGACCGGACGCCCGAGCGCGTCGTCGCGAATCTCTCCCAGCCCGCACACGAGAACAAAACAATTCTCACTCCCCTTCGCGCCGTGCGAAATTCAATTGTCACATCCGTGCGCTCCCTTGAGCGGCCCGCACAAAACCCTAAATTCGCCCGAAACCTCACCCGTCCTACCCATTTCGGGATATGTGCCACGCAACAACTCAAACGGCCGTCACGAATATCACCCCTTCAGCCCCCATCGGGAATGGATGACCAGATGAGATCTCACCATACGGCACTTTCACTATCGTACGTAAAAAACCTTAATTATAAAATTCAGTATTTCTACTTAGCGCAATACAAAACTGCGTGCTCAAGAGTCGAGCAGGATCGTGCATCGTCGGTTCATGCAGGTCCTGCAGTTGCGCGTGGGGCGGGATTGCGCTTACCGCTACGAAGTTGTCGGGAACCCCGGAAGGTGGCGAAAGCGGGTTTCCGCTCGTTCCGAGAGGGACTTCGCCGCAGCTGACGCCCGCTCTCCCGAAACTTCGTGAAAAGGGGCCGCCTGCGGACGTTCACGGGCGGCCCCTTCAGTCGTCTTCGATAAGGAAGACGGCATCGGATTCAGGCTCAGGCGGCAGGGAGCTTCGGGAGAAGCGCCTTCATGCCCTCGGCGCCCGCGAGTGCGCAGGCCGTGAGGAAGACCATCTTGGGGCCTTCCTCGATGTGGATGGCGTCGTAGTACTCGTCGACGGTGTGGGTGCGGTACATCGCGCCGCCGCCCGAGAGGCAGGTGGCGGGGATGCCGAGGCTCACGGGCTTGTTGGCGTCGGTCGAGGAGCAGGTGTAGCGCTTGAGCTCGAGGCCGAGGCAGTCCATGGCGGCGCGGCTCGTCTGGAGGACGGGGCAGTCGTGCGGACGCTGGCCGCCCGGACGGTCGCCGATCATGATCACTTCGAGCCTGACCTGCTTCGCGGGATCCGTGACGCCCCAGATGGCGTTCTCCTCGGCCACGCCTTCCTCGAAGCACTTGAAGATCATGGCTTCGAGCGCGGCAAGATTGCCGTCGTCGAGCGAGCGCATGTCGACGTCGACCTGACAGGAGGCGGCGATCGTGTTGACGCTCGTGCCGCCCTTGATCGTGCCGATCGTGAACGTAGTCCTCGGGCCATCGGGCACCTTCACGTGCGCGACCTTCGCGCCCGCAAGGCACATGGCGTGGACCGCGCTCGGGCATTCCGAGAAGTTCGTCCAGGAGTGGCCGCCCGGACCCGTGATCGTGAAGCGGTAGCGATGGCTGCCGATGGCGGCGTAAAGCAGACGACCCATGTCGGCGTTGTCCACGGCGAGGAAGCCGTCGATATGGTTCGTGCCGTTGAAAAGGTGCTTGGAGCCGCGGATGTCGCCGTTGCCCTCCTCACCCACGGTGCCGACGAACCAGATGTCGCCTTCGGTCTCAACGCCCGTCTCCTCGAAGGCGCGGATCGTCTCAAGAAGGCAGCGCAGGCCGCAACAGTTGTCGGCGATGCCGGGCGCCCAGTAGCGGTCGCCTTCGCGGCGGACCTTGATCGGCGTTCCTTCGGGGAACACCGTGTCCATGTGCGCGCCGATGGCGAGCACCGGACCGTCGCCCCTGCCGGGACGGCGGCCGATCACGTTGCCGATCTCGTCAACGTGCACGTCCTTGAGGCCGAGCGCCTTCATGCGGCGCACGATCTCGGCGGCGCGGACCTCTTCATGAAAAGTCGGCGCAGGAATCTCGCAGAGCTCGCACTGCATGACCATCGCGGCCTCGGCGCCATCGTCGAGAAGCTTCATCGCCTGCTTGACGCGCGGCTTTTCAAAGAGCGCCCTGACGGGCTCGAGGTACTCGGGAAGAAGCGGAGGCAGTTCGGTCATGATGTCCATCCTCATGTATGAATTGAAAGGGATAGGCCGCCCGCTCGCACACATCCTTTCCGGCAGGCGCGCGGCTTTGCCGCCAAATTCTATGCCCGCCGCCCGTTTCTTCCGCACGGGCTTCGGGAAAGTCCCGATCAGATGCCGCTGGTCTAAAATGCCTGCATTTCCGTCCGACTTCACGTCCTCCAGACGCCGTCCGCCCATGCCGCTTTCCTCTGTCCCCTTCGTCATCGAGTTTCCCTTCGTCCTCGGACGCCCCGCCCTGCTTCCCGATCCCTGGACCACGGCCCCCGCCCCCTGCGTTCTCGAGGCCCGCCGGCGCATCGAGGCTGCGGGCTTCGTCCCCGCGGGATTCACGGGACGCGTGGGCCTGATGCTCGTCGAACATGACGGCATCGTGCGGGCCGAAGCCCTGCTCGAGCCCGTGCGGGCCGAGCTCATGACCCGTTGGCAGGACGCGACCGCCGCGCTCGTGCAGCCCCGCGTCGAGGACGAGGACGTGCGCGAGGCGCTCCTCGTCGACGGCAAGGGCCGCGGGACGACCTTCAGGGAGGTGCTCGCCGAGGTCTTCGCGCCGTTTCCCGACCGCGACGACGACCACGGCGGACGCGAGCAGCGCGCAAGGCGCGCCGTCTGGCGCGGCTTTCTCACCGACGGACTCGACGATCCGTGCGTGCGCCTTCTGATGCGCCGCAATGCCGACCCCGCCCGCAGGGATTCGAGCCGGCTCATCGCGCTCACGAGCTGGTGGCGGGGCCCGTCTCCGGGCTGGGACATCCGCCACGACGGCACCTTCTGCGCCCCGAAGTCGGGCGCAAGGTTCCTGCTCTCGAAGCTCCTCGAGGGCATTCCCCACGAGCCCCCGCGTCCCCAGCAGGATCCCGCCGGGACGGCCGAGCCGGAAGTCCTCTACGAGGACGACTTCATGGTCGTGGTCGACAAGCCCGCGAGGCTCGCCTCGGTGCCCGGCGGCAGCGAGACAACGAGCGCAAGGGAGATCCTCGAGCGCACCCGCGGCGAACTCTTCGTCGTGCACCGCCTCGACATGGGCACCTCGGGCGTGCTCGCCTTCGCCAAGACGAAGGAGGCCCTGAGGCCCCTCAACCTCGCCTTCGCCGACCGCAGCGCACAGAAGACCTACATCGCGCGCCTCGAGGGCCTGCTAGAGGGCGAGGAGCGCCAGCAGGGCTCGATCGCACTCCCGATCGCGCTTCACTGGTTCGAGCGCCCGAAGCAGTGCGTGCTGCCCGTCTCCGAAGGCGGCCGCGAGGCCCTCACCGACTACGAGGTGATCGGTGTCGAGGACACCCCCGAAGGCCTCAAGAGCCTCGTGGCCCTGCACCCGCGCACGGGCAGGACCCATCAGCTGCGCGTGCACTGCGCACACCCCGAAGGGCTCGGCCTTCCCATCGACGGCGACCCCTTCTACGGCACCCGCGGCCTCCTTGAGGAAACCCGCGAGCACAGGCTCTGCCTGCACGCCGCATCACTCAGGATCACACACCCGATGACGGGCCGCCCGCTCGAAATCACCGCTCCGTTCGACTTCCCGAACTTCTAGACGCAACAAAGCCCCTGCGCAATCCCACAGGGGCTTTTTGCTGTTTCTCTGCTTTCGCCGCCCGACCTCCCGGGCTGGCGTTCAGGCTTGCGTCTTTTCCTTCGACGCCTCAGCGGCCTTTGCCTTCGCCTTTTCCCTCGTTTTTTCCTCGGCCTTCGCGGCCTTCTCCGCAGCTTTGGCCTTGGCGGCCCTGAGCTTGGCGGCCTCGGCTCTGGCGCGCTTGCGTGCAAGCGCCTTCTGGCGGCGGCGCTCCTTCTCGGCGGCCTCAAGCGCCTTGCGGGCGTTCACGTATGTTGCATGATTGGCTTCGAAGGTCTTGAGCAGCTCCTCCGCAAAGGCGCGGATGCGGGCCTGCTTTTCGGGCGAATGACGTGCCTGGAGTTCCTGAAGCGTAACCACGAGTTGTCTCCGTTTGTGTGTTGGTCCTGAATGTTCCGTTCCGGGGGATCGGAGCCTTCATGATACAGAATGCTGCGCCCGAATGGACGGTCCCGTCCAGGCCGCCCCTTCCCATGGATCTCCTCCCGAGCGCGCACATTTGAAGCTCCCCTGTCTAAGACAGAGGATTCACCTTGACCGTCAGACAGCTCTTTCAGGGGGCAAAGCCGCCTGAACGTCACCGTCCGT
>ERZ824598.4273-NODE-4273-length-10937-cov-28.499265_pt1 | contig 10937 bp, 9 predicted proteins | sample MGYA00519934_ERZ824598 | MGnify/ENA primary metagenome ERZ824598 (study PRJEB31778, sample SAMEA3449177) | human gut metagenome | biome: human gut; feature: human-associated habitat; material: faeces | place: United Kingdom | collected 2010/2012 ... | reverse complement strand
TATATTTCAATAATTTCAAAGAACTATTTATCCACTTTTACGGGACAGTAATGAAAGAAGATTTCTTTCACAAAATAGAAAGCAATCCTTCATTGAGACTGTTATATGAAGAGAAAATTATAGAACGGTTCAGCTTTTACCAGCACTTGTTTTTGTCCCGTATCAAGAATACGCCACAACAGAGATACGAAGAACTGTTGAAGGAATACCCTAATATTGTTCAACGGGTACCGCAACATTATATAGCTTCCTATCTTGGTATTACACCTGTTTCGCTGTCCCGTATTAGAAATCGTCGTTAAACTCCATTTCTTTACAATTGTTATCGTCCATTTCCAATAAAGTAGTGACTTTTGTCGCGTAATAAAAACGGAAATGTATGAAAAGAATTTTTGTAATTGACTGGATATTGATAGTTGTATTTATTGTATCAGCCATTTCAGGATTTGGTTTGCATGTGGCTGGACATGGTAGCAGTCATGAAATCTGGCATAACTGGGCTGTGTTTCATGTTTTGGGTAATATATTATTTCTTATAGCCGTAATATTCCACGTGGCAATGCACTTGGAATGGTATAAAGGGATTATAAAAAGGGGAATAGGCAGTAAGAGTAAAGTTACAGCTGTCCTCTCTGTCATATTTTTATTGCTGTCGGTCACAGGTCTCGCACTATTGGGTATAAATGGGGCAAACTCTCTGTTGGGATTATGGCATTATAAAATAGGAGTTATAACTATAGTTATAGCCCTTAGACGTGTGATAAAGCGACTTCCTGTTTTTCGTAAGTCGCTGAATTGTAGGATGTAGGATTACGGTCAGTTTTGAGGGAATGTACTGGACGTATTCGTCTTCGAATTCCCGAACCATTTGTCAATGAGCAGAGCCAGTGCGCCATCACCTGTTACATTGCAAGCAGTACCGAAACTGTCCATGGCAATGTAGAGGGCAATCATCAGTGCCTGTGCATTCTCATCGAATCCCAGCATGGACGACAGGATACCGAGCGAAGCCATGATGGCACCTCCCGGAACGCCCGGTGCAGCTACCATTGTCACTCCTAACATAAAGATGAATCCGGCGAACATCTGGAAATCGTAGGGAATGTCCTGCATCATCATCAAGGCCAGGGCGCAGGCCACAATCTTCATGGTACTTCCGGACAGATGGATGGTGGCACACAGAGGGATGACAAATCCGGCGATACCTTCATTCACTCCGTTTTGTATAGTCTGTTTCAGGGTGACGGGAATCGTAGCGGCCGATGACTGTGTACCTAATGCCGTAAAGTAGGCCGGCATCATTCTTGCTAACAAGCGGAACGGATTCTTGCCCACGAACATTCCGGCAATGCAGTATTGGAATATCAGCAGGAAAATATGCAGAAGGAAGATGATTCCGATAATCTTGACAAAGACAGCTAGTACGTGGAATACTTGTCCGGAGTGAGTCATGTTGAAGAAGATTCCGAAGATGTAAATCGGAAGCAGGGGAAGTATGACAGCCTGTATGGTCTTGACAATGATTTCCTTGAAGTCGTTACACGCATTTTTCAAGTAGTTTGTATCCAGATGCGCCAGTCCCAGTCCGACGGTAAATGCCATGACGAGGGCAGTCATCACGTTGAGAGGTTCCGGAATGGCTACTGTAAAGAAAGGGGTAACACCTTTGGCTTCACTGATTTCGGATAAAGGAATATTTCGGGTAATAAGGTCAGGAAAGAAGGTTTCTCCTACACCGAATGAAAGAAAACCGGAGAACAGTGTGGCCCCGTAAGCCAGAAGTACAGTGGCTACCAGCATCTTCCCGGCACCTTTTCCAATATCGGCAATGGCGGGAGTAACCAGTCCGACGATAATAAGCGGAATGATAAAATTCAGGAACTGGCTGAACAATGCGTTAAATGTCACGAACACGCGTACGGGAAGTTCCGGTGAAACCGTTCCGGCAGCAATACCCAGTGCGATGGCAATCAGAATTTGTGGCAGGAGGCCTAGTTTAATCTTTTTCATATCGTTGACCTTTTGGAGCAAAGATAGTATAATAATCCTGAATAAATGATACACCCTGCCTGGAGAAATGATTACTTTTGTACCCATGAAAAAATAATTTAACGAAATTATGGAATCGACTCAAAAGAAGATTAACAAAGTAGAGCTTCGAAACTTGCAGATTGAAGACTACGCACAGCTTGCCCAGTCGTTTACCCGCGTATATGCAGATAAAGATGTGTTCTGGACACACGAACAAATTGAGAAACTAATCAGTATTTTTCCCGAAGGACAGATTGTAACGGTTGTAGATGATAAGATAGTGGGGTGTGCACTTTCCATTATCGTAGATTACGATATGGTGAAAGGTGATCATACCTATGCCAAGGTGACCGGAAATGAAACTTTCAATACGCATAATCCGAAAGGTAATATTTTATATGGTATTGAGGTGTTTATTCATCCGGAATATCGTGGATTACGCTTGGCACGTCGTATGTATGAGTATCGCAAGGAGTTATGTGAAAAGTTGAACCTGAAAGCTATCATGTTTGGTGGCCGAATTCCCAACTATTATAAATATGCAGACCAGATGCGTCCGAAGGAGTATATAGAGAAAGTCCGTTCGCGTGAAATTTATGACCCGGTACTGACTTTCCAGCTCTCTAATGACTTTCATGTTCGCAGAGTGATGCGTAATTACCTTCCGAACGACGAGGAGTCAAAGCACTGTGCAACCTTGCTTCAATGGGATAATATTTATTATCAGCCGCCTACAGACTCGTTTGTGGATAAAAAGACGACGGTGAGAGTCGGACTGGTACAATGGCAGATGCGTTCTTATCAGACGCTGGATGATGTGTTTGAGCAGGTAGAGTTTTTTATCGATGCCGTATCGGGCTACAAGAGCGATTTCGTGCTGTTCCCTGAATATTTTAATGCACCGCTGATGGCAAAATTCAACCACATGGGTGAGGCTCAGTCAATCCGTGCATTGGCACAGTACACGGAAGAAATCAGAGACCGTTTCATTAATCTGGCCATCAAGCACAACATCAACATCATTACCGGTAGTATGCCTTATGTGAAGGAAGATGGTGGACTTTATAATGTAGGTTTCCTTTGCCGTCGTGACGGAACATACGAGATGTACGAAAAGATTCATGTCACTCCCGATGAAGTAAAGAGCTGGGGATTGAGTGGTGGAAAAAGAGTACAAACCTTTGAAACCGACTGTGCTAAAATCGGTGTGTTGATATGTTATGACGTAGAATTCCCGGAACTGTCTCGTCTGATGGCAGATCAGGGCATGCAAATTCTGTTTGTTCCGTTCCTGACCGATACGCAGAACGGATATTCACGTGTACGTGTATGTGCGCAGGCACGTGCCATCGAAAACGAATGTTTTGTGGTTATTGCCGGAAGTGTAGGTAACCTTCCTCGTGTGCATAACATGGACATTCAGTATGCGCAGTCGGGAGTCTTTACTCCTTGTGACTTTGCTTTCCCGACCGACGGAAAACGTGCGGAAGCTACTCCGAATACGGAAATGATTCTGGTTTCAGATATTGACCTGGATTTGCTGAATGCACTTCATACTTACGGAAGCGTACGTAATCTGCGCGACCGTCGTAACGACTTGTATGAACTTCGTATGAAGAAGAATGCGTTGGAAAATAATTGAAGAGTAAAATAAAAGGCATAAAAAATCCCCGGGTTGCATTGAACGACCCGGGGATTTTTTTATGCTTACTCTTTGTATAAATCTTCATGATAATCAAACATCCATTCCGCATCGGCCAATAGAGGATGGTGTTTGTCTTTTTCTGAAAGGATGACCTTTTCCGTCGGAATTCTCCAGTCAATTTTCAGTGCCGGATCGTTCCAGGCAATGGCTCCCTCGCTTTGAGGTGCATAAAAATTATCGCATTTGTACTGGAAAATAACCTCGTCGCTTAATACGCTGAATCCGTGAGCGAATCCGCGCGGAATGAAGAATTGGCGGTGGTTGTTTTCTGTCAGTTCTACGGCTACGTGCTGTCCGAATGTCGGGGAACCTTTCCGTATATCTACCGCCACATCCAGTACGGCTCCTTTAATGACCCTTACCAGCTTGCTTTGTGCAAAGGGTGGTTTCTGGAAATGCAGTCCACGCAATACTCCGTAGCTGGATTTACTTTCATTGTCTTGTACAAAATGAATGGTGCGTACCTGCTTGTCAAAATCTCTTTGGGAAAAAGATTCAAAAAAGTAACCTCTCTCATCTTTAAACAGGCGAGGTTCAATGATGACCACTCCTTCAATCTCTGTCTTTATTACTTCCATTTTTATATGATGAAAATCATTTATTGGTTGTTTCTTTCCAATTCGTCAATTACCTTTAATAAATATTGGCCGTACTGGTTCTTCAGCATCGGTTGAGCCAGTTCACGCATCTTTTCAGGGGTAATCCATCCTTGTCGTAGTGCAATGCCTTCCAGGCAGGCAACTTTCAGGCCCTGGCGTTTTTCGATGACCTCGATATAAGTGGATGCTTCAGCCAATGAATCGTGTGTACCGGTATCCAGCCAGGCAAATCCTCGGCCTAAAGTCTGTACTTTCAGTTCACCATCGGCCAGGAAACGCTGGTTAACGGTGGTAATTTCCAGTTCTCCGCGTGCGGAGGGTTTGATGTGTTTGGCTACTTCTACGACCTTGTTAGGATAGAAATAAAGTCCCGTTACGGCATAGTTTGATTTAGGATGCTGTGGCTTTTCTTCAATGGAGAGACAGTTTCCTTCTTTGTCGAATTCTGCCACTCCGTAACGTTCCGGGTCACTTACCCAGTAACCGAATACGGTAGCTTTTCCCTCTTCTTCGGCCATACGTACGGCTTCTTTCAGCATGACGGTAAAGCTGTTACCATGGAAGATATTATCTCCTAATACCAGACAGGCTGCATCATTGCCGATAAACTTTTCTCCAATAAGAAAAGCCTGTGCCAAACCGTCGGGGGAAGGTTGTTCTGCATATTCAAAGTGTACTCCGAAATCACTTCCATCACCTAACAGTCTGCGGAATCCCGGCAAATCATAGGGAGTGGAAATAATCAGGATGTCACGTATTCCTGCTAACATCAGGACGGATATGGGATAATAAATCATGGGTTTGTCGAAAACAGGAAGAAGTTGTTTGGAAACTCCTTTTGTAATGGGGTAGAGGCGGGTGCCTGAACCTCCGGCAAGAACAATACCTTTCATTTCTGTTGTATTTAAGTTGGTTTTCTGCAAAGAAAGCCGTTTTTTGTGAGAACTCAAAGATAAGAGGAGGTAAAAGGGGGTAAAAAGTCGTTTTTGTAAAGAAAAATGCAATTTCCTTTCTTCAGGTATTGCAGGTTTAAAAAATAGTTGTACCTTTGCAACGCATTTGAGAAAAACAAGTGCAGCGGACATCGGTTCCTTGGATGAGTGGCTTAGTCAGCGGTCTGCAAAACCGTGTACGGCGGTTCGAATCCGCCAGGAACCTCGCAAATTAGAAAGAGAGAACTTCTGGTTCCTTGGATGAGTGGCTTAGTCAGCGGTCTGCAAAACCGTGTACGGCGGTTCGAATCCGCCAGGAACCTCCAAAAAGTTTGAATGCACTCTTAGCTCAGTTGGTAGAGCAACTGACTCTTAATCAGTGGGTCCAGGGTTCGAATCCCTGAGGGTGTACGAAAAGAGATTACTATCGTGGTAATCTCTTTTTTTTATGCCTTTTTTCTAAAATCTGTTCTTAAACATAGATAATACTTTTGTGGTCTTGTGTAAAATCTTTTCCTTTGTATCAGGATAGTTCAGCACAGATAAAGTATTGATATGGAAAAGAATATAAAATTCGGGCAACAGTCTACCAAGGTAAAGCAACTGTCGGACCTCATCGAACAGGATATTTTGGTAGGAAAGTATCGTACCGATACGAGTCTGCCTTCCATCAATGCATTGAGTAAGACTTATCATGTGTCGCGGGATACCGTATTTAAAGCCTTTGCGGATTTGCGTGAGCGAAAACTGATAGATTCTACTCCCGGTAAGGGGTACTATGTAACCAACCGGAAAGAAAAGATTTTTTTGTTGCTGGACGAATATTCTCCTTTCAAGAATACCTTATATAATAGTTTTGTCAAGAAACTTTCTGTGTCGTACAAGGTAGATCTTTGGTTTCATCAATATAATGAACATATTTTTAATACTATTCTATGCGAAGCCATAGGACGGTATAATTATTATGTGGTGATGAACTTTGACAATGAGAAGTTTTCTCCTTTGTTTGACAAGATTCCTTCTTCCCGTCTTCTGCTGCTTGATTTCGGTAAGTTTGAGAAAGGAAATCACTCCTATATTTGCCAGAATTTTGACGATGCTTTTTATAAAGCCCTGACTCAGCTGACTGCTCGTCTGGAGCGTTATCGTAAAATCGTATTCCAGTTGCCTCAGGAATCCAAGCATCCACAGACTTCCGTACAAAGTTTTGAGACTTATTGCGAGGATCACCATTTTGTAGGTGACGTGGTGAGTGAGGAAGATATACAAGAGGTAGAAAAAGGTGTAGTGTACATCGTTATTCGTCAGACGGACGTGGTGAATGTGATTAAGCGAAGCCGACAGAACGGTTTGAAATGTGGAGTTGATTTTGGGCTGATAGCTTATAACGATACGCCGGCATACGAGGTGATAGACGAAGGAATTACCGCTCTCAGTATTAATTGGGAGGAAATGGGACGGAAGGCTGCAAGTTTCATCCTTACGGGTGAAAGTGTACAAGAGTTTTTGCCGACAGAAGTGCATCTTCGAAATTCGGTATAAGAATGGAAGAATGAATATTATTATGCCGTAGTTTCAGCACAGTTCAGCATGGATGAACTTGCCTGGTTTGAAAAGAAAACAGATAACATTAACTTTATAAATAATCGAAACATGAAAAATTACCCGAAAATTGGGATTCGTCCCACTATCGACGGACGTCAGGGTGGCGTGCGTGAAAGCCTTGAAGAAAAGACTATGAATCTGGCCAAAGCCGTAGCAGAACTTATTTCTTCTAATTTGAGAAACGGTGATGGTAGTCCGGTGGAATGTGTCATTGCAGATTCTACCATCGGTCGTGTGGCTGAAAGCGCAGCTTGTGCCGAAAAATTTGAGCGTGAAGGCGTAGGAGCTACCATTACAGTCACTTCTTGCTGGTGCTATGGAGCAGAAACAATGGATATGAATCCGTATTACCCGAAAGCAGTATGGGGATTTAACGGTACAGAAAGACCGGGTGCCGTATACCTGGCTGCTGTTCTGGCTGGGCATGCACAAAAAGGTTTGCCGGCATTCGGTATTTACGGACGTGATGTACAGGATATTGAAGATAATACCATTCCGGCCGATGTGGCAGAAAAGATTTTGCGTTTTGCCCGTGCGGCTCAGGCAGTGGCTACCATGAGAGGCAAGTCTTATCTTTCTATGGGTAGCGTATCCATGGGTATTGCCGGTTCAATTGTAAATCCGGATTTCTTCCAGGAATATTTGGGCATGCGCTGTGAGTCTGTAGATTTGACGGAAATCATTCGTCGTATGACTGAAGGAATTTACGATAAGGAAGAATACGCCAAAGCGATGGCTTGGACTGAAAAATACTGCAAGAGAAACGAAGGAAAGGATTTCAATGTAGAAGCCAAGACCAAGACACGTGCGGAAAAAGATGCTGACTGGGATTTCATTGTGAAGATGACCATTATCATGCGTGACTTGATGAAAGGCAATCCGAAGTTGAAGGAAATGGGATTCAAGGAAGAAGCACTTGGTCACAATGCCATTGCGGCTGGTTTCCAGGGACAGCGTCAGTGGACGGATTTCTATCCGAACGGTGATTTCTCTGAAGCCTTGCTGAATACTTCTTTCGACTGGAACGGTATTCGTGAAGCTTATGTGCTGGCTACTGAAAATGATGCCTGCAACGGAGTAGCTATGCTCTTCGGCCATTTGCTGACTAACCGTGCACAGATTTTCTCTGACGTACGTACTTATTGGAGTCCGGAAGCAGTGAAACGTGTGACCGGTAAGGAGCTGACCGGACTGGCAAAGAATGGTATTATCCATTTGATTAACTCTGGAGCTACTACTCTGGATGGTACCGGACAGCAGACTGATGCAGAAGGTAATCCGACCATGAAACCGTCATGGGAGATTACAGAAGCTGAGGTTGAAAAATGTCTGGAAGCTACTACATGGTATCCTGCTAACCGGGATTATTTCCGTGGTGGTGGTTTCTCTTCTAACTTCCTGTCAAAAGGCGGTATGCCTGTGACCATGAGCCGCCTGAATCTGATTAAGGGACTGGGTCCGGTGCTTCAGATTGCTGAAGGATGGACGGTAGAAATTGATCCGGAAATCCACAAGTTGCTTGATGAACGTACTGACCGTACATGGCCTACTACTTGGTTTGTACCTCGTTTGTGCGATAAACCTGCCTTCAAGGATGTATATTCTGTAATGAACAACTGGGGGGCCAATCACGGTGCCATCAGTTACGGACATATAGGTCAGGATTTGATTACGCTCGCTTCTATCCTTCGCATACCGGTATGTATGCACAATGTGGAAGATGATAAGATTTTCCGCCCTGCTGCATGGAATGCCTTTGGTATGGATAAGGAAGGTGCCGATTACAGAGCATGTCAAAATTACGGACCTATCTATAAATAATCAATTTTACGCTGCCGGAACTGGCGGATCTTCCGTCTGTTCCGGCTTTTATTTGCTATTAAATTAAGAAGTTATGATTCAGAACGAACATATTGAAGAATTTTTGAGACAAGCCCATCGGGTAGGTGATGCCGGATTAACCGTGTGCAGTAGTGGTAACCTTTCATGGCGTGTAGGCGATGAGGTACTGGTTTCCGGTACAGGTTCATGGGTGCCTTCTTTGACAAAAGATAAAGTGGCTGTTTGCCGTCTGGAAACGGGTGAAATACTCAATGGGGTAAAACCTTCTATGGAAAGTGTATTCCATTTAGGTGTTTTGAGAGAACGTCCCGATGTTAATGTGGTACTCCATTTTCAGTCTCCATACGCTACCGCAGTGGCATGTATGGAAGATACACCGAAAGATTTTAATGTAACAGCCGAAGTTCCTTGCCATGTAGGAGCGGAGATTCCGGTTATTCCTTATTTCCGTCCGGGTTCTAAAGAGTTGGCTGAAGCCGTGATTGCGGCCATGAAAGACCATAACTCCGTATTGCTTCAGAAGCACGGACAGGTGGTTTGCGGAAAAGACTTCAATCAGGCTTTTGAGCGGGCCATGTTCTTTGAGATGGCTTGTCGCATAATTGTGCTTTCCGGCGGAAAATACAAGACCTTGACAAAGGAAGAGATTGACGACCTTGAAACGTACATTTTAGGCAAGAAGACAAAATGAAAGAAGCATATTTGGCGATTGACTTCGGAGGAGGCAGTGGCAGGGTGATTGCCGGCTGCCTTTTCGAGGGTGAACTCGTGCTGGATACGATATACCGTTTCCCTAACCGTCAGGTACGGATGGGAGGACATGTGTACTGGGATTTCCTCTCTCTGTTTGAGGATATGAAGACCGGCATCCGTATGGCTGTAGAAAAAGGCTATACGTTGAAGAGTATCGGAATTGATACGTGGGGTGTGGATTTCGGACTGATAGACAAACAGGGAAATTTGTTGGGCAATCCGGTGGGTTATCGTGACAGCCGTACGGAAGGGATGCCCGAAGAGTTTTTCTCGAAAGTGGACGTAAAGGCGCACTATGCAGAATCGGGCACGCAGGTCATGGCCATCAATACCTTATTTCAGTTGTATGCCATGAAGAAGGAAGACAATGCGCAATTGAAGGTAGCCGACAAGTTGCTTTTCATGCCCGACCTGTTCAGCTATTACCTTACGGGAGTGGCTAATAATGAGTATAGCATAGCTTCTACGTCGGAACTGCTGGATGCCAAGGCACGCACCTGGAATTTCAAGTTGATTAGGGAGCTGGGGTTTCCGGAACACCTTTTTGGCGAAGTAGTTATGCCGGGAACTTCCCGCGGCTTTTTGAAATCGGAAATCAAGGAACAGATAGGAATAGACTACGAGGTAGAAGTGGTTGCTGTAGCTTCGCACGATACGGCCAGTGCGGCTAGTGTAGTGCCTCTTTCTGCCGAGGGAGAAAAGCTTGCTTTCCTGAGTTCGGGCACCTGGTCGCTGTTGGGAGTGATGAGCGACGAACCGATACTGACGGAAGAAGCCCGTCTGGCAGGGTTTACCAATGAAGGCGGTACGGATGGAAAAATCTGTTTTCTGCAGAATATTACCGGACTTTGGATACTTCAGAAACTGATGCAGGAATGGAAGGAAGAAGGAAAGGATGTAGCTTATTCCACCTTGCTGCCGGCTGCAGAAGTGGCAGAAACTGATGCCTTGATTGACGTGGACGATACTGTTTTCCAGTGTCCGGTAAGTATGGCTGAGGCGATTACGAATTATTGTATCGCACATCAGCAAACACCGCCTTCCACACAGGGGGAATTTGTGAAATGTGTCCTCCGTTCATTGGCGTTGCGCTATAAAACGGGTATGGAAGCATTGAACCGGCTCTTGCCTGAACCTGTAACGAAGCTTTATGTGATTGGCGGAGGAAGTCAGAACAAATACTTGAACCGGCTGACAGAAGAAGCTATTGGCATTCCTGTGGTAGAAGGGCCGGTTGAAGCGACTGCTATCGGCAATATCAGGCAGCAAATGAAGTAAAAACACCAAGAGGGCTGTAGCCGTCACTTAAAATCTAACACCATGAGTAATACATCAGAAAACAAATCTATATTGAAGAAGGATGGAGTGAGCTATCTGGTTCCGTTCATCCTGATTACCTTCTGTTTTGCCCTATGTATGGGGCACAGAACGAAACGTATATTGAGGATTGAGCGGAAAGAATATCAAACC
>ERZ824598.4256-NODE-4256-length-10985-cov-5.506130_pt1 | contig 10985 bp, 12 predicted proteins | sample MGYA00519934_ERZ824598 | MGnify/ENA primary metagenome ERZ824598 (study PRJEB31778, sample SAMEA3449177) | human gut metagenome | biome: human gut; feature: human-associated habitat; material: faeces | place: United Kingdom | collected 2010/2012 ... | reverse complement strand
AGGACGATTTTCACGCCTATATGGTGGAGAAATATCCCGACTTGGAGCGTGGGGAGAGTGCCAGCAAGACAGGCCGGAAGCATATCCCCACCCGGCTTTTCAAACAGGCGGTTTCCCTCTCCAAACAGGCCAGAGCCATTGAAGCCGCCCTTGACGGCATTAACCCGCTGAACGCCGGAAAGAAAAAAGAGGAAGCCCTCTCCATGCTGAAAAAGTGGTTCCCGCAGATGGAGAATTTCTCCGGGCAACTGAAAAAATACAAGGTCACAATCAATGGCCTGTTAGCGGAAAACGAAAAGCTGGAAGCAAGGGCAAAAGCCAGTGAAAAAGGCAAGATGAAAGATACGATGGAAAGGGCAAAGCTGGAAAGTGAATTACAGAACATTCAAAGGCTGGTTGACCGTATCCCGCAGGAAATCCGCAGGGAATTAGAACGGGCACAGCGACCCCGCCAGGGGCGTGATCTTTGACAATCCGATCAGGTACTTTTTTCTGTCTTGTTTTCATAGACATAGACAAAGGGCAGACAGCAAGAGGGAGGTGGGAATGCTGCTGTGAAAGAACGGAAACTCAATTACCGGTTCTATAACCCAAACCCAACGGCAGCTACCGCCGATTACTTACTGAAAATTTTTATGGAAGTAAACCAGGAAAAGGTACAGCTTGCCGTACAGGCTGCCGTAGATACGGCGGATAGTTCCTGCGAAAAGGATGACAAGGGGCGCCCTGCATAAACGGGGCGCCCCTTTCCCTATTGCAATCCCAAACAGCACATGATAAAATAGGGTTGTAACAGAACGGCCTGATTTTAACAGAGAGGTTTTGCCATGAACATCGCCGCCTACTGCCGTGTTTCCACCGATAAGGAAGATCAGCTCAACAGCTTGGAAGCACAGAAAGAATTTTTTTCCGAATATACCAAGCGCACCGGGGACAACCTTGTGCGCCTTTACGCAGACGAGGGGATTTCCGGGACGAAAATCAAGAACCGGAAAGAGTTTTTGCGCATGATGGCGGATGCGGAGCACGGCCTCTTTGATATGGTCGTGGTAAAAGATATTTCCCGCTTTGCCCGGAACACCGTTGATCTCTTGCAGAATGTCCGCAAGCTGAAAGCGTTGGGGATTGAAACGCAGTTTTTGACCGCCAACATGACCAGCATGGGTAACAGCGAATTTGTGCTGACCATCTTCGGGGCGCTGGCACAGGAAGAAAGCGCGAACACCTCCAAGCGCGTGAAATTCGGCAAGAAGATGAACGCGGAAAAGGGCCGTGTCCCCAACATTGTCTACGGGTATGATAAAACCATCGGAGATTACTTCAACCTTGCAATCAACGAGGAAGAAGCGGCGGTTGTCCGTCAGATTTACCAGTGGTACATCAAGGACGGCTACGGGGCGGCAAAAATCTCTATCTTTCTCAACGAGCGCGGCCTACGGACAAAGCGGAATTGCCAATGGAGCCAGAACGGTGTCTGCCGCATCCTGACAAATGAACTTTATACGGGGAAAATCATCAACGGCAAGCAGGAAGTCACTGATTTTTTGACCGGCCAGCGGGCGGACAAGGACGCTTCGGAGTGGATGGTGGTTGACCGCCCGGACTTGCGGATCATCGACCCGGAAACCTTTGAACAGGCACAGCAGATTATGAAGTCCCGCGGCAAGGCATTCAAGGTGGACAAAGAGCGCCAGAGCAACAAATACCTGTTCTCCACCCTCATCAAGTGCAAGGAATGCGGCTGGTCCTTCCGGCGCACAGTCCGCACATATAAAAACACTTATGTCCGCTGGGTGTGTTCCGGGCATAACGGGCGCGGGGCGGACAACTGCCCCAACGCCGTGACGGTGGACGAAGATGAACTCATCGAGGTTTTGCAGGAATATTTCGCTGGGCTGCTGAAAGCCAAGAAGAATGTCATCCGCTATGTAGTGGGGGAATTCCAGCGGGTCTATAAGGCAAAGGACGAAAACCTGAACTACGAAAAAGAACTGGACGCCCAGCTTGCCAAGCTGCAAAAGACCCGGCAGAAATACATGGATATGTACGCTGACGATTTGATCTCCCGCGAGGAACTCAACGATAAGATCGGCGGGATGCGGAAAGAGATTGAACGGCTGGAAAACGAGCTGAAGATGGTGTCCTACCATCTGACAAAGGGCGAGCAGTTGGAAAGTGTTCTGCAACAGACCTTCAAGGAGATCGAGGACATCACCGATGTGCGGCAGATGACCAACGCCCAACTCAAGCGGATCATCCAGAAGATTGAAGTGGACAAGGATGGGAATGTGGACATTTACCTCCGGCTGTTGGGCGATCTGGGCTTGGAGGAAGCCGTTCTAATTCATCACGACGGTACATAAGGACCTGTCCGAGCGGCTGCCGGCCTATAACCGGGCGCTGTATCTGCAGGTGAAGGAGGTGCTGGAGGAAAACAAGGCCCAGCGGCACATACGGGGCGGCCTGGCCACCCGGCGGAAGTACAAGGGAGAATAGCATTCTTTGCGGCAGGGCCAGGCGGTCCTGCCGCAAAAACGTGGCCCCATCGCAAAAAGCAAGAGGAGATCAAGCCGCCAGAGAGCCAACGCGTCTTTATTCATAAGCTGAAATTGCTTGACAGCCTAACGATCGGTAGGTATAATGTGGGAAAATGCTGGAATTGGGAGCAAAGATGATGCAATCAAGTAAATGAGGCGTTTTCCTCAATCCGCTGTCCATGCTTTTGGCAGGACTCATCCTCGGCGTCGCGGCCAGGCTGTTTGATATCTATTTTCAGATTCTCGGAGAAATTTTTTCTCAGATGGCCATATGGATCCTTTTTGGGACGCTGATCGCCGTTTACATCCCCACGAAGAAGGCGGCCAGGGGGAATATTTTCCCATTCTGTATGGGGCGGTTTATTATGTAACGGCCGCGATCACCCATGGGGTTTACGGCCGGTCGTTCATTATCGGCTGGACGGTGTTTGCACTGGTCTCCCCTGTCCTGGCATATTTTGCGTGGATGACAAAGAAGCGCGGCGTTTTCCCGAAAATCATTGCCGCAGGGATCGTGGCCGTGTCGGTCATGAGCAGCATCCTGCTCTTTGACCATCTGCGTATCCATGATGTTATCATTGACGGAGTGCTGATTTACATTCTGTTTTTCAAGAAGAAGGACGCGGACAAACGAAAGCAAGACGAGCAGTCAGATTTCTGATCTGCGCCGCGCCTTTGGTGCTGTATGATCGGCGAAATGCTGATATTGGCGGATGTGGAACGGCAGGATGCGCCGCTTGTCGTCGGTTCAGTCGATGCTTCCGCTGTGGTTATGAAGGCCGCCCTGCAATCGGAATCAGCGGCATAATGTTTATCGTTTCTTTTGTGCTTATAAATGATATCAAGAAAACGGAATGGTCTTTTTTCCGTGTCGCCGTCCGGATTGCCGGTGGGTTCATCCGCAATAATCACCTTTGGATCATGGGCAGGCGCATGGGCAATGCCCACACGCTGCTGCTCACCGCCGGGCTGCTTCAGCACCTTGCGCTTTGCGGTATCCTCGTCGATCCGCAAGAAGCGAAAGGCCCAGGGCGATCAGCGCAATCTCCGCGCCGGATGGCTCATCCAATTCCACGTCAATTTCCGGCAGCGCCTGCGCGCTGCTGCCGGAGTCGGCTATGATACTGCCGTACTCCGTGGCCCTCTGCTCATCGTGCGCTATGGGCTGGACGCGCTGAAAATCACAGTCAAAAAGGCTGACCCATCGGTTTTCACCTGACGGGTCAGCCTTTTTTATGGAAAGATCACTTGGCGCTGGCGGCGTAGTGCGCCGGATACCAGCGCTGGAACCAGGCCGTGAAGATGCCCAGAAGGATGGGCAGCACAGAGTTGAACGCGCCGGTCAGATAGGAGACGGAGGTTTGCATCAGCTGCCAGGTCCAGATCGGGGTGAGCAGATACAGAACCGCCCAGCAGGCTGTAAGAATCCGGTTCGTCCGCAGAAACAGCGGATTTTGCAGCGCCGCCTCGCCGCCGTAGCCGTTCATGGAATAGTGCGCCGTCAGCGGCAGTGGACGGAACACCGTCACGCCCCACATCAGGCCGAACAGAAGATACGACACCGGCAGGAGCACCGTAAGGGGTAGCGCGTCCAGAAGCGTCAGCACACAGATGCTACCCACCGCGAAAATCGAGCACGGCTCAAAGACGGTCATGCGGTATTTCAGAAACGCAAACGGCAGCAGCCCGCAGACTGTAAGCCCGATGCACGCGCCGGTCCGGGCCTGGATGGACAGCGCGATCCAGATCGTCATCCACGGCAACAGCATAAGCGTCATGTTGGTCTTCTTCCGGGGCGCTGCGGGCGGCTTCGGCGAAGCCGCTCCCAGACCGAAAATCTCGTCCCAGTGGAGCATGACCGAAAAGTCGCCGGTCACGCGGTACAGATGCTCCATCATGGCCTGCTGTCCGTTCAGCTCGCCGCTGCCAATCCTCTGCCAGACGGACAGCGGCGTTTCGATGCGCGTGGTGCAGGGCAGGAAGTCGGATTCCAGCACACGCTGACCGTCCTTTCCCAGCACGATCTGATAGGTTTCCCCAGCGTCCGTATAGAAAAACTCCAGCACCCGGTCCTGCCCGTTCCAGCTTGCGGGGTTATAAAGCGCGGCCATCTGGCGGGTAAAGGCCAGCGCCGGAGAGAGCTTTGCCGTCTGTGACGTTCCCGGCTTGGCAGAATCCTCCCGGCTGACGCCCCAGCTGGCGTCCGCCATCTGCTCAAACACCACCCGCGGAAACAGCGGCTGCCGCAGCACACAGGCCGTTTCCTCCGTAACAGCGCCCCGCGCAAACTCCGCGCCTGCCTGTTTCACATGCTCCAGATACGCGTCCGTGCGCTGGCGCAGCTCCGGAACCCGGAACAGCTCTCCCTGACCGCAGTATATGGCCGTATAGCCGTCTGCGCCGCAGAGACGGGAGAACTGCGCGTCCACCGCGTCATAGTTGCCCTCTGCTGTGTAAAAGCCGCAGGTGGAGATCACCACCTGACGCTGGCCGGAGCGGTCATAGCGGCTGGGGTGGCCGCCGGAGGCGTTGTCCGTCATAAACGGCAGCGACATCGGCAGCTGCCGGTCGATGAGCAGCTTCAACTGGCCGGGGATGCCGAAATAGTAGAGAGGAAAGCTCCAGATCAGCACGTCGGCGGCCAGGAGCCTTTCGATCACACCGGCCATATCGTCCTGCAAAACGCACTTTCCCGGCGTCTTGCTCCAGCAGGCAAAGCAGCCCCGGCACGGCAGAAGATGCAGCTTTCCGACCTCAAGGACCTCCACCTCTGCCTGCTGCACCTGACGCAGGCCCTCCAGAAACGCGCTGGTCAGGCGGTAGGTGTTGCTTCTCTCGCCTTTGGGGCTTCCGTTCAGAACCAGGACCTTCATGCCATCTCCTCCAGCTTTTTGATGCAGTTCTCGGCCCACGCGATGCACATCTGTGCGTAATCCCGGCCAAACTGCGCCGTGAACGCCCAATACACAGGCGCGCCGTCCTCGGTCAGCTTGCCGTATTCCTCTATACTCTGCGGAACGCTGTCCAGCCCCGCAAGCCATGCGCGGCAGCCGTCCGCGTATGTGCGCAGCATCGTGATCGCCTGCCGGGGCGGGAGATTTTCAGCGAAAAAGACCTTCATCAGAAATTCGCTCTTATAGCCGTCTGTGGCTCGCCCCTGCTCCGACAGCCAGCGTAGCAGCTCCGCCCGGCCCGCTGGCAGGATGGAATAGACGTTCTTATTGGGCTTTCCGGTCTGGATGACCGTTTCGTGGGTGATGTACGCCGCAGCTTCCAGCTTGTTCAGCGTCTGATAGATCTGGCTGGTCTGCGCAGGCCAGAAAAAATGCAGGGAGGACTGAAACGCCTTCGTCAGCTCATACCCGCTGCAAGGGCCGTAATTCAAAAAACCGAGAATCCCATGCTGTAAACCCATCACGCTTCTCCTTCACCATATTGTAATTATGTTATATTCCAATATTACAATATACTTTTCCATTTGTAAACCATTTTTCTCCGCTGGACATAAAAAAGCGGCGTGACCGCGCCGCAGAAAGATCGAGGTGAAGCGGCGGATAAGGCCGCCGCGATTTATGAAAGCAAATATAAACCCATACAGGCCAAAACGCAGTCCCGTCTGAAACGGGACTGCGTACCCTCAAAACTACAGCTTTGCTCATGGAGCATCACCCCTTTTACTTTGCCGCCTTACTTCGCAGGCGGGGCGTCAAGGTTCCAGTGCTTTACCGGCACATCATCAATTTTCCGAACCCGTATGCTCCCATTGGGAAACAGCGTGGAAAGTGCTTCCTCAAACTGTTCTGCCGTGTCATATTCTGTATCTGATATGTAGAACAATTTGTTCTTGAGAGGGGCGTCCCGATCATCACTTTCCGCGCTGGAGCCCAGCCGGATCGTCTCGTTGCCGCGGCACGCCTCGATATCAATGATATCATACCGGGAAGTCAGGTCGATCACCGCCTGAATGGTCAGAGCTTTTCCGTCCTGGGGAGAAGCATGAGCGGTTTTGCGGTTCGAAATCACGCTGAAAAATTCATGGATGGAAACGATCAGACAAAGAATACAAGCCATTGCAACGACGCAATATAGAACCTTGAATGCAAGATTTGCCAATGGGTTTGAAATATCCGCTACCCGCGCGCACAGCATGGCAGAAATGAGAAGCGCCAGACTTATGACGATCTTTACCACCGGGTAAGTGAAAGATGTCAGACCATCTTGAAATGAAAATAGTTTCTTCAGATTCATAACATTGCCTCCTGATAATAAAATATAAGCGACTTCCTCATCGCTCGCTCTCCTGTCTGGGCTGGGGCATCGGATGCATCCTATACCGCCCCTATTCAATGCACTCCACCTGAACAATTACATTTGTAAATTCATCAAAATAGATCGTGTATTTCCGGTCACTTACAAAGTCATCGGGGAATATTTCTTTTTTGAGAAGATGTCCATATAAAAAGTTTGTTTTTCCCTTCGCCATTCCAAAACACATATTCATTTGTTAACGGCAGTGGGGGCGCGACTCTGGAATTGCGGTGACTGTCAATAAACTCACCTGTATACGATGATAAGCTTATCGCAGCCTGCAGCGATAAAGATCACCGTATTAAGCGGTCCAAGAATTAAATAAAAGAGCGAAAGCAGAAACCTGAAGTAAAGGTATCGCGGGATCACACGATGTCTGATTTGAAAAAATCTTCTCATCCATTTGGGGGGAGCCATGTAATGCTTCGGAAAATATCGGGAAACGGTTCCGATTTCTTTTATCATTTCGATTGCCGAGTTTCTGCAAGCCATACCAGACAGAAACGCAACTCCTAAGAAAACAACTATACAGTAAACATCCAGGCGCACCTTCCTATGCTACCTCCTAACTGCATTTAATCTGCGCATGGTAGGGTACTATAACAGCATACTGATCAATCCATCCCCCATTTCAATCAAAGCTACGGGAGATCAGGGTGCCGCGGCCGACGTTCACCGCCGAGGCAAGATTGTGGCAACTATTATAAGTATACGACTGACCGGCCCCGCTTGGCAAGGTTATTTTCACAGGATCGTTGTTGGAGCTGCAGACACGGCGTCTGTGACGTACAACTGGACCACATATCTGTACGTCAAGAATGCGCAGGGCGATGTGGTTCAGATCGTGGACGGCAACGGGAACACGGTTGTGACCTATATCTACGATGCATGGGGCAATATGCTGTATCATTACGGCTCCCATGTGGACGATATCGGGAAGTACAATCCTTTCCGCTATCGCGGGTATGTCTACGACACCGAAACGGGACTGTACTACCTGAACAGCCGGTATTACAATCCGACTTGGGGACGGTTTGTCAATGCGGACACGGCTGCGGTGGTGGTTGCTTCTCCCGACAAGGCCAACTGGGATAAGAACCTCTTTGCTTACTGCGACAATAATCCGATCAGCCGAAAAGATGACGGCGGAGAGTTTTGGGAAACCGTTTTTGATGTTATTTCTCTTGGAGTTAGTGTTGTCGAAGTTTGCATAAATCCTTCAGATCCGTGGGCATGGGCGGGACTGATAGGCGATACGATTGATCTTATCCCATTTGTGACTGGTGTCGGGGAAGTAATTCGAAGTATTAAAACGATTGACAGAGCTACTGATACAGTACAGATTGCCAAAGCGATAGATTTTACCGAGGATGCCGCCAACATAGTAAAAGCACTTGATAGGAGCAGCGGCTTTACAAAATCGACAGCAAGATTAGGAAGAAAAATACATGACGGATATAAGGTGGGTGATGGTTTTAATCCTAGATTTAAAGAATCTCGAAAAATTAGAGGAGTTAGACCAGATTATATAGATTTTGATAACAAGATAATCTATGAATTAAAGCCAATGAATCCTCGAAGTGTACGTAGCGGCGTTAGGCAATTACAGCGGTACAATAAAGCATTTGGTGGTGGATTCACTCTTAGGCTTGAACTGTATTGAGGTGAAGTATGGATAAAAAACGATTCAGGACTTTTTGCAGGGAAGAATTTGAGAAACGAGGATTCAAAAAGCAAAATAAGACATTTTATTTGCTTGGAAAAGACCTGTTATGCGGCTTGGAGCTGTCGAAGTCCAATTATGGCAATGAATACTATGTGGATTTTTTCTATTGCATAGGAGATTATCGTGATGCCGCCGAACTGCCCGACTATTACGATAGTGACATCGAAGACAGAATTTTAGCAATGTCCAAGACGAAAACAGTTCACGGCAAGTGCTTTTTAACCGCAATGATCGAATATGAGGAATATACGGAGGATGAATTGCGCCCTTATTTTGATAAAGAATTTGAGGAGCGGATTCTCCCTCCGGTGTATCAGGGCAAAAAGTATATTCTCGACCATCTTGGAAAGCTCTATTCCCTGACACTGCACAAAGAAGAAGTCATGCGAAAACTAAAATCATGATTCATATCAGCAGGCATCGCCGCTCCAGCAGGTAGGCACCTAGCATGATCGGTAACATTTCTATTTTGGGTTTTACCGTGATGCTGGTCAGTTCTATCACCTGTCTGGTTATTGGGTTTTGGATACTTTTTTCGTGAAATACGATCTAAGGAACCCCAAAAGTGCCGGTATTGCCATGATCATGCTGTCTCCGGGATTGGGATTGCTGGCACTTGATGGTGCCAGCCCGCTTTCAGGGCAATACAATGATATTCTGCTGGGCATCGGAAGTACATTGACGGTAGGCGCTATTGAAATCCTCCTGCTTTCCGCTACCCGTTCATTCCGCAAACGTGGAATGAACGGGTAGAAACAAATAGAGAGTCTTGTGGCGGCCTGTCTTATGAGTTTTGTCTATCTGATGGTTTTGTTGGGCATTTTTTCCGTGACCGCATATTAGCAAACCGATAATTGGACGTATACCTGGCAGCATGGCCGTCAGCTGGCGTCCATGAGCGCATCCGGCAGTAGCATCACCTACGGCTACAATGCCGACGGCAAGCGCATTTCCAAGACGGCCAACGGTACGACGTACAATTATGCCTACCTGGGCGACCAGCTGACGGAGATGACATGGGGCAGCAACAAGCTGCATTTTACCTACGACTCCATTGGCCCGGCGTCCGTGACGTACAACGGCAACAGGTATTTCTACCTGAAAAATGCCCAAGGCGATGTCACCGGTCTTGTGAACGCCAGCGGCACCCAGGTGGTGTCCTACACCTATGACCCCTGGGGCGCGCCCATGTCCGTCAGCGGTTCCATGTCTGCCACGCTGGGTGCTGTGAATCCCCTGCGCTATCGCGGGTACGTCTACGACACCGAAACGGGCCTGTACTACCTCAGCAGCCGGTACTATAACCCGGTCTGGGGAAGGTTTATCAATGCGGATACCGCGGATGTCCTTGGGGCTTCCCCCGACAAAGCCAACTGGGATAAGAATCTCTTTGCCTACTGCGACAATAACCCGGTCAGCAGAAAAGATGATGGCGGGGACTTGTGGGAAGAAATCACCACTTTGGGAGATTCTATTTTTCGTAGCGCACTCATTTTTGGCGGTCTTGCAATCGGTGCTGCAATGTTATCAGCTTTTGTAGTTGGGACCGGTGGTGCTGGTGCGATTGCTATTGCTGCAACGATGGGCACCATTGCTGAAATGTCCATGTACACAGCTGCCTTTGGTGCACTTATTGGCACAATGACCGTAGCAATTGGCGAAATTGGTGCAAGAATGGAGGTCAGTTCAAACAAGGATAACTCTCGAACAGCTGACCCGCCGGCCAAGCGGAAAAGGTACCCCAGCAGAAAAGACGCTCGTGAAGCTGCGAAGCGCGACGGAAAGGGTGAGGAACCTATACATCATCCCCATGGTTCACATGGCCCACATTACCATCCCAATATAAAAGGAAAGTATAAACGGACGCCGAAGGGAATATCAAAACACGACCATTATTACTATCCCAAAACTCGATAAATAAAAATAATGGAGGCTAACATGGACCCTACTGCTGAAAAAAAGATTGTAGAGAAATATTTCCTAAAGTCGCGACAGGATCGCGCTCTGTATGCCTTACGTTCCGCTAAAAGACACGCATACATCTGGAATCTGAACGAGTCGTTTTTCAGGGATGCCAATCGCGAAGGAGTGTTTTCCAATGGCGATAAAAGCGATATTTGCTTAGAACTGGCGAAAAAGGGGTGTGATGGTTTATGCTATGTTCTTTCAATAGAGGAGGATATTGACGGGACCTATATGCCTGCCGAAGCTGCAATTCAGTCGTCTGTTGGAAATGGGCCTGCACTACTTGTTTTTAATGACGGGGAGTTGGCATATTTTGAAGGTGAGTATGAAATAGGGTCAAAAACAAAAAGATTTCTTATCCGGAGTTCTTATTCGAAATAGAATGTAACCGGAATACCGCACCACCAAGGTCCAGCAGAGCACTGCCGCGGTGGACTATACCTACAGCA